>JABAHS010013570.1_pt1 | contig 42117 bp, 45 predicted proteins | sample 7062111 | NCBI WGS metagenome assembly JABAHS01 (sample SAMN14534600, study PRJNA622989) | marine sediment metagenome | biome: marine biome [ENVO:00000428]; feature: marine pelagic biome [ENVO:01000023]; material: deep marine sediment [ENVO:00002113]; isolation source: pool of 4 deep marine... | reverse complement strand
TATCCGCGACCGTTCCTCCGGCACTGCCACGCTCATCAGCGAGGGCTGCAGGATCATGGGGGTAATTACCGGCAACTGCGATTTCCAGGTTAATGGCGAGGTGGAGGGCGATTGCGAAATCGACAGCACCTTGATGCTCGCGAGGGGCGGGCTATGGAAGGGCACGATACGGGCGGAAAACGTCATCGTGTCCGGCCATGTGGAGGGCGACATCTATGCCTCCGGTCGCGTCGAAATTACGGATACTGCGAGAATAACGGGGACCGTGTCCGCCGGCGCCATTGCCGTAGCCGAGGGTGCCGTCGTTGAAGGCATCATGAAGACGACAAGCCATTCAGAGCCGACCGATTTTGTCGAAAAACGCCGGCCCTGAGCCTGGCCCGGAAGTCGGCGCGCATAGTTACACTCGTAACCGACCCCGTCCGGAAAACCCGGCACCGCCTCCGCGCGGGTGCTAAACTGCATTTAGAATAATAAGTCAGATGTGTACGGCTCCTGGCGGCCGCTGCGCCCGGCCCCCGTGCACTCTACAAATCGACAATGCGATGATCGGCTGTAACACTTCTCGGATTGCTGCGCTGGCGCACGCCATTCCCCGGCTCGCGCGGTGGTCAGCCGTGGCCATTTCTCCCGCCGCGCAAGCCCAGGTCACGAAGGACGGGCCGACAATGAGCTTCGTCTGGATCGAGGTTATCTCCGCACTGATCCTGCTGTTCGCCGGGGTCGCGATCTGGATCATCGCGCGCAACCAGACTAGAAGAATCCGGGCGCTCAAGCGTGAAGCGGAGAAGCTTCGCGACGCCGATTTCGGCGAGCCGCTGAGCGTCCAGCCGGGAGAACTCGGTGAACTCGCCGCCGTATTCAACGACATGCGAGACAAGCTGAAAGCCACGACGATTTCTCGTGACTACGTCGACAGCATCCTGTCGAGCATGAATGACGCACTTGTCGTTACCTCCAGCGACGGTGGAATCAAGCGCATCAACAAGGCGACCTCGCACATGCTCGGTTACGAGGAAGCTGAACTCATCGGGATGTCCATCGACGATATCGTAAACATAAGCAAGAGCGGCTCTCTGGTCGATCAGAATCCGTCCGGTTTGCCGCGCGAAGCATTTTTCGAAAGCAAGCTCGGCGAATCGATCCCGATTTCCTACACGTGCTCTTTTCTCGGCGGCAAGGAGGCGGAATCCGGCGATCGCATCTACGCGGCGCAAAACATTACGGAGCGGCGACGTGCAGAAAAGCGTATTCGTTACCTTGCACGCATCGATGCGTTGACCAAGATCCCGAATCGCATGCAGTTCCAGCACCTTCTGCAGCGCTGCATCGCCCGGGCGCGCCGAAGCTCCAAAGCGCTGTGCCTTTTCTATATCGATATCGACGCATTCAAAGAAATCAACGATACCTTCGGGCACCTCGCCGGCGACACGACACTGGAGACTGTGGCCGAACGCCTGGGCGCCGCGCTGCCTGACGACTCGATCATCGGCCGGCTGGCGGGCGATGAATTTGCCGTCATCCTCGACGGCCTCGGTCCGGATGAACAAGGCCGAAAACAGACCGATGCCATGGCGCAGCTTCTGCTGGACAGACTGGCCGATCCTTTCTTCGTCCAGGGCCACGAGGTCTTCATGACTGCGAGCATGGGCATCGCCTATTATCCGAAAGATGCGCCCAATGTCATCGACCTGATTCGCAATGCCGATGCCGCCCTTTACCACGCCAAGAAATCCGGCGGTAACGTTTACTCGTATTACGAACCAATGATGAATGAAGCCGCCGTCGAGCGCCTTATGACCAAGAGCAAGCTGAAGCGGTCTTTCGAGCGCGACGAATTACTCGTGCATTACCAGCCGAAGTACAACCTGGAGACCGGCGAGGTCTTCGGCGCCGAGGCACTCGTTCGGTGGGAGTTGCCCGAGCGCGGCATGATCCTGCCGTCGGACTTCATCCCGATCGCCGAGGAGACCAACCTGATCATCGAGATCGGTGAATGGGTGCTGGACAAGGTGTGCGAAGACTTCCGTTTCTGGCAACGTTCGGTGTCTTATCCGGGACGCGTCTCCGTCAATCTGTCACTCAAACAACTGCGGCAACCGAATTTCACACGCCGGATCAGCTCGATACTGCGCAGTTATGAGGTTTCACCAACGTCCCTGGAGCTGGAAATCACCGAAACCACGCTCATGGAGAACCTCGAGCGCACGATCAAGCTCCTGGATCAGTTGTATGCTCTCGGCCTGCATCTCGCGATTGACGATTTTGGCACCGGTTATTCTTCTCTGAGCGCGCTGCAGCAATTTCCGATCAGCACACTCAAGATCGACCAGTCTTTCGTACGCCACGTTTCCAGTAATCCGGATGATGCGACCATCGTCAGTACGATTATCCAGATGGGCCGCAACCTTGGCATGGACGTCGTTGCAGAAGGCGTGGAGAACGAGGACCAGCTCGCTTTCCTGCAGAAACTCGGCTGCACATATGCGCNNGCTCTGTTTGCCTGATAGTGCGTCGCTTTCGTTCGCGAAGGACATCATGCTTAAATACGCTCTCCCGCTAACAGGGGCGCACAAGAATCAGAACAGCCCGATTGCCAGAAGTGAACCGATGAAGAATCTGACAAAATCCATGATCGCGACCGTCCTGTTTGCCTTGCCGGCGTTCGGCCTCGCGTGCGAATACCCTGAACGTCCGACGCTACCCGACGGAAGTTCTGCGTCAAAAGAACAGATGATTGGTGCGCAGACTTCCGTCAAGGCATTTCTCGCGGATGTCGACGAGTACCTGAACTGCATCGAGCAGGAAGAAAAGGATGCGATCGCCGCTCTCCCGGAAATCGACGAGTCGGATGAAGACGCGTTGCAGAGCCGCGAGGCAGAGATCAAGCGCCGCGACGATTTGCTGGCAAAGCGCTTCGATGCGGCAAACGAGGAGAAATTCCTGTTCGGGGAGAAGTGGAACCAGCAGGTTCGCGCTTATAACGACCGCAAGGCCGAACAGAAGCCGCAGTAGACCTTACCAGCGATACTTCCGGAAGTTTTCCGGGTTTGCCCAGTCCGAAGGATTGTTCCATTCTCGCGGGCGGTTGAACGCGTCCGGATCGAACAGGTAGCAGCACATGCCCTCCGGCGATTGCCCCGCCTCCAGGTAACCGAGCGGCCGCAATTCCGCTCGCTTCCACTCGCCGCTCGTGTCGACGAGCAACACCTTCTCGCAGTGGACGTCCCGGAGACGTGACAGCAACTGCTCTGCGCTCCTGCGCGTCATGAAATCGAGCGGCGCAACGACGACACCCAGGGTCACCTTCAAAGTCTCCGGCAGGTCGCCCGGTCCGGTCAACGCCTCATACGCCTCGACGATATTGGCACCCGGCAGGCGGAATTCTGCANNCCGGGTCACGATCCCCAGGTCGTCGAGTAATGACGCAACGGCCGGCGCATTCTCATTCATGTGTCAGAGCTTATTGATCTCGTCGCGAAGATCAAACTTGTTTTCGGTGACGATCCTCTCCAGCACCCTGATCCGCTCTTCGAGGGCGTCAAGTTGCGCCTGCGTTTCGTCCGCGAGCGCGCTTCGGGTCTCTTTCCGGTGCCGCAGTTTCAAGTATTGCTGCATCGTATTCGCGGCAAGCACTATCGCAACGATACAAACCACGTAAAACATCGTGTTCATCCACAGCTCCCCTGATTGCTGACTGATCAGTCTTTCAGCCGGTCAAATTCCCGATCCAGCTGGTAACGGGATGACGTAACGTATTTCTCGAGTCGCGCGAGACGCCTGTCCAGCGATTTGAACCGGCTGCGCACATCGCCCATCGTCTGCGAAGGCGACGAACGCACCGCCCTGCGGAAGTCGGGATCGACCGGCCGAGGATCGTTTCTCGTGGAGACGCTGGGAACCAGGAGCACGAGAGCGAGGTAGCCGAGCAGGGTCACCGGCATCGTAAAAAACGCGATGACCGCCAGCACTCTTGTCACGCACAGGTTGAACCCGAAGTAATCGGCGATGCCGGAACATACGCCGCCAAGCATCGCTTTGTCGGCGTTACGATGAAAGCGCCGCTCGGACATTGAAGCTTCGCTACTCATTCTTCCCTCCAGTGCCGTCTGCGTTCACGGCGCCAGAATTCATACTCCGTTTGCATCCCGGAAAAGATCAGCGGCTTCTCCCGGATCAATAACGTCGCTGCGATGTAGATGGCAACCGTCATCCAGAAGAACACGAGCAGGCTGATCACCGCCAGGGTTCGCACCACCCCGACCTGCAGGTTGAAGCGATCGGCCAGTCCGGCACAAACACCGAATATCCAGCCGTTTTCCCGGTCGCGGTAGAAACCTCGGAATGGACCGTAGTCGATATTCCAGGTGCCTTGACTCATCTATTGTCTCCTGTGTGTTGGTGAATCGTCGTCGAGAATCCGCTCCAGCGTCTCGATTCGCTCCTCCAGGCGCTGCGACAGCGTCCAGAGTTCTTCCAGCATGCGCTCATCGTCGCCGGAAATTTCCCGCGTCTGCTTCCACTTCGTTATGAAGTAGAAAATGACGATCAGCGGCGCGAGAACCGTAAGGAACAGAATGACCGCCAGGGTCATGAGTGCATACATATCCACTTACTCCGAATCCGCAGCAGGCCTCGCTTCGCCCTGAACCCGGCGTTTCAGCTCGTCGAACTCCTTTTGCACGGATTCTTCGGCTTCCAGGCTCGCGAACTCGTGATTCAGGTCCTTCGGCAGGCCGAGGTCGTAGGCCTCGATACGCCCCTCGACGTCGTCGATGCGCCGCGTGTACTGCTCGAACCGCACCATCGCATCGTCGATCTTGTAATCGTGGATCTTCTTGCGCGCCGCCAGCCGGCTGTTGGCCGTCTTGTGCCGCGCAAGCAGCGCCTTCTGGCGTGCCTTGGCATCCTGCAGCTTCGCTTCCAGGCGCGCGATGTCGTCGTTCAGCTTGGTTAGACCTTCGTCCACGGCAGCATAGTCCGACTTGACCGCATCGGCCGCGGACTGCACCCGGGATTTCTCCACCAGAGCGGCCTTGGCCAGATCCTCTCGTCCTTTGCGCAGGGCCAGCTCCGCTTTCTCATCCCAGTCCTCGAGTTCCGACTCGAGCGACTCGAGCTTGCGGTTCAGGTCTTTCTTGTCGGCGATCGAGCGTGCCGCCGCGGAGCGCACCTCGACGAGCGTGTCTTCCATCTCCTGGATCATCAGCCGCACGATCTTCTCGGGATCCTCCGCTTTATCCAGGATGGCGTTGATATTGGAGTTCACGATGTCACTGAATCTCGTGAAAATACCCATGATCTGTCCTCTTGGTGGCGTGAATGTCACCCAATAGATCTGCAGAATCTGTGCCAACCGCCTTTTAATGTCAATAATATTTTAATAATCAATGAGTTATGGTTTTACAGTGCGGTGCTCCGGAGATTGCGAGATAGCAAAACGTGCTAGATATTGGTAGATTTCGCTAATTTATGGCTAAATATGCCAATGTCCTCCGAACGCCCCGTACAACCGATCATCGGGGAAGCACCGGTATTCCTCGAAATGCTGGAGCACGTGTCCCGCGCCGCACCGCTGTCGAAACCGGTGCTGGTCGTCGGCGAACGCGGCACCGGCAAGGAACTCGTTGCCTCACGGCTGCATTACCTTTCCGACCGCTGGGAATCGAGTGTCGTAAAGGTCAATTGTGCCGCGTTAACGGAGACGATCCTGGAGTCCGAACTCTTCGGCCACGAGGCGGGTGCCTTCACGGGAGCGGTCAAAACCCACGTCGGGCATTTCGAGCGGGCTGACGGTGGCACGCTGATCCTCGACGAGCTGGCGACGATCTCGCTGCGCATGCAGGAGAAGATCCTCCGGGTGATCGAGTACGGCGAGATTCAGCGCGTCGGCGGCAGCGAGACGCTGCAGGTGGACGTAAGGATCGTAGGTTCGACGAATGCGGATCTGCGGCACCTCGCCGAGGACGGTAAGTTCCGCCGCGACCTTCTCGACAGGCTGGCGTTCGACGTGATCACCGTACCGCCGCTGCGGGAGCGCCTCGAAGACATCCTGCCGCTCGCCTATGCGTTCGCGATCAACATGGCGAGTGAATTGAAACGCGAGCTGTTTCCCGGGTTCGGCGCGAGAGCCTCGTCATCGCTCCTGCGGCACGTCTGGCCGGGCAATGTCCGCGAGCTCAAGAACACGATCGAAAGATCCGTTTACCGGGAGCCGGATCCGGAGAGGCCGATTACAGAAATCGCCTTCGACCCTTTCGACTCACCGTTTCAGATCGAAGCGCCCACGACGCAACCGGCACTGCGGGCACAGGGCAAGCGCGCGCCGCTGTTGCCGATGCGTCTCACCGAGCGCCTGCAGGAAACGGAGAAGGAATTCCTGCGCGCTGCGCTGGAAAAGGCACGGTTCAACCAGACGATGGCTGCGGAACTGCTCGACCTGAGCTATCACCAGTTCCGGGGCAAGCTGCGCAAGTACGGCATCAGCACCCAACCGCAGTAATCAGGATTCGTCCCGGTAACGCCGCACGTATATTGCTGCCGTCGCGAACAATCCACAGACGACGACGCCCGCCCAGACGGAGGGACTCAGCAAGAACTTGCTGATGTCGATGTGCGCAAGCAGGCTGACAACCTCCTCGTTCACCTTCATGCGTTCCTCGTCGAAGAAGTGTTCGATATCCATTTCCCGGAACAGCGGGATCATCTCGCCACGTCCGAATACCGCACTCGCAAAGAGCTTCGACCTGAAGAATATCCACTCGATGATCGGAATGATGATGAGCGGCATGAACGCCATGAGCAGCGGCGAACGCTTGGTGAATGCCGACACGAACAGGAACCAGCCGATCAGCGGTGACATCCATATGGCGCTGGCTATGGTGACCACCAGCGCCGCCATCCAGTTGTCGAACAACGTTACGGAGCCCCAGATCAGGTGCGCTGCATTGCCACCTTTGACCATCACCCACCCGGACGTGATGACCAGGTTGACGAGATGGGTGACGATGATTGCCGCAACCGTGAACAGCGGCAGCACGAAGATCGCCGTCAGCAGCTTCGATACGACGGTTTCGGCATCGGTAATCGGCAACGACCGCCAGAACAGGATGCTCTTGTCCTTGCGCTCGGCATACAGCGAATCGAGCGTGTAGAACGTGGTGAGAATCGCGAGCGCGAACAGGAACACCCACGACGTGCCCAGGAAGAACACCGTGAGCGCCGCCTGCCGTTCGGCGTCGCCGGCGATATTGGAGGCGCTGAACAAGGCGACGTTGACCTCTTTGTCGAACGCCGAGACCGTGACCATGCCTGCCAGCGAAATCAACGATACGATGACGGCAATTGCGATCGGTGTCACATAAATGGCGCGGTGCTCCCAGATTTCGCGCCTGATCAATGCCAGCTGGTGTCCAATCATGCTGTGGATCCTTTCACCTTGGCGACAAACAGGTCGGCGACCGACGGCGTATGCAGCTCGCCCAGCCCCTCGAGACGCGAGCGATCGGGTTTCTCGAACAGCATCACTTTCTTGCCGAAGACGTCACGTTCTGCGATCGGACCAGCTCGGCGCGCCTCGTCAGCCCTGTCCCCGGCGGTCACAAGCTCGACGTAGTCTTCGCCCATGGAATCCATCGATGTATCGAGGATGATCCGCCCCTCATTGATGAACATGATGTCGGTGAGTATGTTTTCGATTTCTTCCACCTGGTGAGTGGTGACCAGGATCGTACGCTCCTCGTCGAAGTAGTCCGACAAGAGATTAGCGTAGAACTCCTTGCGAAAGATGATATCGAGACCGAGCGTCGGTTCGTCGAGCACGAGCAGCCTGGCGTCGATTGCCGCAATGATCGCCAGGTGCAATTGCGTGACCATACCCTTCGAGAGTTCGCGAACCCTGGAATCCCTGCGAGTGTCTACCTTGGTCTTCGCGAGCAGGCTTTCGGCTTTCTCGCGCGAGAAATTGGGATGCGTCGATTCCACGAAGTCCAGCAGCTGTGCGACCCGGATCCAGCGAGGCAAGACAGCCACGTCCGCGATGAAACAAATANNTCTTTGCGCTGCCTGAAAGGATCCAGGCCGAGCACCGAGAGCTCGCCCTCGCAATCGGTGAGCCCGAGCACGGCCTTGAGCAACGTCGTCTTGCCGGCGCCATTCGGACCGATCAAGCCCATGATCCTGCCTTTGTCGATGTCGAAGCTGACACTGTCGACGGCGCACACCTTGCCGTAGTACTTCGAGACCCCTCGCGCGCTTACGAGACTAGTCATCCTCGCTCTCCCGGTTCGCAGATTCGCCGGCCGCCGACAAGAGTTCCGCGACATCGAGTCCCAGGCGGTCTATCGTCTCGAGGACTTTGGGCCATTCCTTATCGATGAAGCGACGGCGTTCGTCCTTCAGCAATTGCCTGCGCGCACCGTCGGTGACGAACATCCCTCGGCCGCGCTTTTTCTCGACGAGTCCTTCGTCGACGAGTTCCTGGTAGCCCTTGAGTACGGTCAGCGGATTCAGCCGGTATTCGGCGGCCACGTTGCGAACGGACGGCAGGGCATCGCCGTCGCCGAGCACGCCTTCGAGGATCATCTCGACCACGCGATCGCGCAGCTGGCGATAAATCGGCAGGTCTTCACTCCACTTCGGGTCCATCGATCCCTCGCTATCTGCCGATTGCGGCAACACGGCCTGAGCCCGCCGCGGCACGGCCCGCAAAAAGGCGCCGGCCTGCNNCACTCGCCTTGGTGACGGAAAATGAACCTTTTGGAAAAATCACCGCACTACTCCTCGACGGCGACTCGTCCGGCCTGGTAAGCCACGTTTTCAGACCCGTTGTCAGCACCCGCGGCCATCGGTGTCGCCTGACCGGCGATAAGAGCGACCGCCATCAGCAACATGATGGTGATACTCAGGATTTCGTTAAGGTATTGGGTCAAATGCTTTTTCACCGCCGGTCTCCGCATCAGGTCTAACTGACTTAGTGTTATAGTTGACTATAACACCATTTCGACGAATTTCAAGCCTTTCGGCACAAAAAAATTAACCCCGCCCTGCGTCGCCCCCCGTTTACGGACCCGTAGGCCGTCTGACGGCTCATCGAGACAATGGCACGTGACAATCGCTTCACTCCGTGCGCCACGGGCGCTTTCGAAGAAGCCCCACCTCACCTATGCTGCACGCATGGATCACAGGCCTGAAGACAGCGCACTCATGTTGCGTTACCGGGAAGGGGACGTCGCCGCCTTCGAGACGCTGTACCGGCGTCACAAGGACCCGCTGTTCCGCTACCTGCTGAGGCATTGCCGCGAGCGCGCCGCCGCGGAAGACGTCTTCCAGGAAGTCTGGGGCAAGATCATCAGGTCGCGCGACAATTACCGGCCCACGGCAAAATTCACGACGTTTCTCTATCACGTAGCGCATAACTGTTTCATCGATCACATTCGCCGCAACAAGCGGCACGGAGATACGACGGATATTGAGCCCGATTCCCGGCCCGATGGCAGGGATTGTCCCGAGACGCTGGTCGAAAAGAGCCTTGCCCGGCGCAGGCTGGATGCCGCGCTGAGCGTGCTACCGGACGAGCAGCGCGACGTTTTCCTGCTTTACGAAGAGGCCGGACTGACGCTGGACGAAATCGCCACGATCACCGACTGCAAACGCGAGACGGCCAAGAGCCGCCTGCGCTATGCGGTCCGGAAGCTACGTGCCGCACTGGACGAACCCCGGGAGAGAGCATGAGCGAGCAGCGCACGAATACCGACGAACCGGTCGATCCGCGCGTGTCGGCGGCGTATCGCGAGATAGCCGATGAGCACACGCCGGAACATCTCGACCACATTGTTCTGAACGCCGCGCGCAGCGCCGCAAGACCACGCTGGAACACGGCAATCGGTTGGCTGCGCCCGGCGGCGTGGGTCGCGACGATCGGAGTCTGCCTCGCCATCGTCGTGGAAATCTCACTGCTTGAGGACGAGGGCACCGCCAGATTGGACGGCCCCGCGCCGAGGGTAGCACCGCCTGCGGCAATATCGCCGGTAACGGCTCCGGCCGCAGGAACGCAGCGCCTCGAGAAAACCGTTCCGGCGGCCGCCGAACCGGCGACCGCGCAGTCTACGCAAGAACCGGCGCCCAGACCGTCGGCGGACCCGGAGTCTCGTTCGGCCGGGGCCGAGGTAACGAAACGGACCCGGGAGCTGCGACAGCAGGGAAATCTAATGGAGGACACCGCTCCCAATCGTCTGCTGCACATGGCGCCGGCGACGAACGCATTGGACGAGGCGGTAACGGAGCGATACTGCGATGAAACGCAGACGGCGGATGCGAACAGCTGGCTGGCGTGCATCCTGGAACTCGAACGCCAAGGTCTTCTTGAAGCGGCACGTCTCGAGAGGGCACGCCTCGCGGAAGCCTTTCCGCCGCCGATGATCCCCTGATTTCGGTTCTTCCCGATGTCCCGTGCTGAGGGCGATGCTAGAATCGCCGGCCCCGGATATTGCAAAGTCGTGCTGCGGGCTCGCCGGGGGACGGCAGCATCCATTGAGACCGGCCAACAGGGAACAACACCATGAAATCACCCGTTCGCGTAACGATCACAGGGGCTGCCGGCCAGATCGGCTATCAACTCGCCTTTCGTATTGCCTCCGGGCAGATGCTCGGCAGCGACCAGCCCGTCATCCTGCAGCTGCTCGAGATACCGCAGGCCCTCGATGCCCTCAAGGGTGTCGTCATGGAGCTCGATGACTGCGCATTCAAGACGCTCGCGGGCGTCGTCGCAACAGACGACCCCGACGTGGCCTTCACGGCCAGCGATTACGCACTCCTGGTGGGCGCACGCCCGCGCGGTCCCGGGATGGAACGCAAGGATCTGCTGGAAGCCAATGCCGCGATCTTCTCGGTGCAGGGCAAGGCCATCAACGACCATGCCAGCCGCGATATCCGCGTACTCGTCGTCGGCAACCCGGCCAACACCAACGCGCTGATCACGGCCAGCAACGCGCCCGATATCGACCCGGCCAACATCACCGCCATGACGCGCCTGGACCACAACCGTGCCATCGCGCAGCTCGCACAGAAGACGGACAGCCACGTCACCGACGTGCAGCACATGATCATCTGGGGCAACCACTCGGCGACCCAGTACCCGGACATCAACCATGCGAGCGTCGCCGGCAAGCCGGCTATGAACCTCGTCGACGGTACGTGGCTGGCCGACGAATTCATTCCGGTCGTCCAGCAGCGTGGCGCCGCCATCATCAAGGCCCGCGGGGCCTCGTCCGCCGCATCTGCGGCCTCGGCGGCGATCGATCACATGCATGACTGGGCGCTCGGCACCGACGGCGACGACTGGGTCAGCATGGCGATCCCCGCGGACGGCAGTTACGGCATCGGACCGGGCGTAATTTACTCGTATCCGGTGCGCTGCAGCGGCGGCAAGTATGAAATCGTTCAGGACCTCGATATCAATGACTTCAGCCGTGCCCGCATGGACGCAACCGACGCCGAATTGCGCGAGGAGCGGGCCGCCATCGAGTCCTTGCTGTGACGTGACGTGCTCGATGGCGCGGTATGCGTCACGATGATAGGGTTTGATTCAAACGCAATGTCCTGAATCGGGAGTTTCGCGCGTGTCCAGTTTTATCGTGAGCCTTTTCTGGTTGCTGCTGTTCGTGGGCGGCGGCATCTACCTTGCCTACCAGCGGATCGACCTGCGCACGTCGACCATCGCGGCGGGCCTCGCGGTACTGGCGTACACGATTTTCGGTGAAGGCGCCTTCTTGTGGAAACTGGTTCTGTGGGCGGCGTTCGGCGCCATGATCGTACCCAACCTGATCGAGTTCCGGCGCGAAAAGATCACCAAGCCGCTGCTCGACGTGTACCGCAAGATGCTGCCGTCGATGTCCGACACGGAGCGAGAGGCGCTCGAGGCAGGCAACGTGTGGTGGGAAGGTGAGCTGTTCTCCGGCATGCCGGAGTGGGACCGCCTGATGTCCTACCCGGCACCGAAGCTCTCGGACGAGGAACAGGCGTTTCTCGACGGCCCCTGCGAAGAACTGTGCCGCATGATCGACGACTGGGAGATCTGCCACGAGCAGGCAGATATGCCCAAAGCGGTCTGGGATTACATTATCGAGCAGAAGTTCTTTGCAATGATCATCCCCAAACGCTACGGCGGGCTGGAATTCTCGGCCTATGCGAACGCCTGCGTCATCATGAAACTGGCCAGCCGCAGCGCCACGGCCTCGTCGACGATCGGCGTGCCCAATTCGCTGGGGCCCGCGGAGTTGCTGCTGCACTACGGCACCGAGGAGCAAAAGAACCGCTACCTGCCGGGGCTCGCAGCCGGCACCGAGATCCCCTGTTTTGCACTGACTTCGCCGCAGGCGGGATCCGATGCGGCGTCGATCATCGACAGCGGCGTCGTGTGCAAGGGCGAGTGGGAAGGCGAAACCATCGTCGGCATCCGCCTGAACTGGGACAAGCGCTACATCACCCTGGCACCGATCGCGACGGTGCTCGGACTGGCTTTCAAGCTCTATGACCCCGATCATCTCATCGGCGACAAGGACGAATACGGCATCACGGCCGCGCTCATTCCGACCGACACGCCGGGCGTGAAGGTCGGCCGCCGCCATCACCCGCTGACCATCGGCTTCCTGAACGGTCCAACATACGGCAAGGACGTCTTCGTTCCGATCGACTACATCATCGGCGGCCGAGAGATGGCGGGTAAGGGGTGGAAGATGCTGGTCGAGCTGCTGTCCGTCGGCCGGGCGATAACGTTACCGTCGAGCGCTGCGGGAGGCGCGCAGGCAGCCAGTTACGCCACCGGCGCATACGCGATCATCCGCAAGCAGTTCAATACGTCGATCGCCAACTTCGAGGGCGTCGGCGAAGCGCTGACGCGCATCGCCGGCTACAGCTATATCATGAACGCCGCCGTTTCGGTGACGTCCGGTGCGATCGACCAGGGTGAGAAGCCCGCGGTACCGTCGGCAATATTGAAATACCACTGCACGGAACTGGGTCGCAAGGTCAGCGTGGATGCGATTGACGTGCATGGCGGCAAGGGCATCTGCCTGGGGCCGAACAACTATCTCGGTCGCGGGTACATGGCTGCCCCGATCGCTATCACTGTCGAAGGCGCCAACATCCTGACACGCAGCCTGATCATCTACGGGCAGGGCGCTATCCGATGCCATCCCTATGTGCTGCGCGAGCTCGCGGCGGCCGGCGACGAGGACATCGACCGCGGCCTGATCGAGTTCGACGACGCCCTGTTCGGCCACATCGGCTATGCGATCAGCAACGTCGCACGCTCGTTCTTCCTTGCGCTGACGCATGCCAAATTCAGCAAGGTGCCCCTCAATACGCCGACCCGCCGCTACTACCAGAACATCAACCGCTACAGCGCGGCGTTCGCGCTCGCGTCGGACTTCGCGATGCTGACGCTCGGCGGAGATCTCAAGAAGCGCGAGCTGTTGTCGGCACGGCTCGGTGACGTGCTCAGCTGCATCTACCTCGCGTCCTGCGTGCTGAAACATTTCGAGAATCAGGGCCGGCGCGCGACCGACCTGCCGTTCGTCGAGTGGTCGGTGCGCTCACTGATGTACCAGGCCCAGGAAGCGCTGCATTCGTTCCTGCGTAATCTTCCGAACCGCTGGGCGGCGGCATTCCTGCGCATCTTCATCTTTCCGCGCGGCCGCACCTACTCCGCACCGTCCGACGAACTCGTTCACAAGGTCGTCGCGCTGGTGACGACGCCGGGCGAAGCCCGCGAACGGCTCAGCGAGCAGGCATACACCACGCCCGAGCCCGGCAATCCTGTTGGCCTCCTGGAGCAGGCCTTGCAACTGAGCATCGAGCTCGCGCCGCTCGAGCGCAGGCTGCGACAAGCACACAAGGAAGGGCTCATCCGCGCCGCGTACCTCGGCCAGCAGATCGAGGAAGCGGCAAGCGCCGAGGTCATCGACAAGGACGAAGCCGCGAAACTGCGCGACTATCATGACAAGGTGTTCGCCCTGCTCGCCGTCGACGACTTCGCGCCGGAGGACCTGCGGCGCACGGGTGGCAAGTCGGCCGAACCCGCTTCGCCGAAGCCGACGAAGAAAGCCGCGAAGCGCAAGCAGGCCCCGCGTCAGAAAGTCGCGAAAAAGAAAGTCAGTCGCAAGAAGAACAGCGACGCCGAATAAGCGCTAATGAGAAATCGTTCCGGACCGATCTATGAAAGCCGCGTTTTCGTAGAACCGGAATCGCTCGACGAATTCGATGCCTGGCTCGATGAGCAGGTGTTTCGAGCCCGGCGCGCTGACGGCGTCGCCGATGTCGTTCCTTTCAGTATCGGTCCGGACGAAGGGGGCCGGCCAGGCAGGGCGTGCCAGTTCACGCTCGAAGACGACGTGGCCCTTGAAAGCTTCGTGGACGGGATTGCAACGCAGTTCGAGGCCGATGCACTCGACCGGTTTGGCGAGAGGATTTCATGGCAGGAGCGGATCCTGCGCGAAGACGAGTTTCGCGAGTTGCCGGCCGGTGAAATGCCGGAATGCCTCAACTGTGGCGCCCACCTCCGGGGACAGTACTGCGGCAATTGCGGCCAGCGGGGCAGCAGCCGGCTGATCAGCCTGTGGGAACTGTTGCGCGATGCGTTCGGCGACCTGTTCGAACTCGATTCGCGCCTGTGGCGGACGCTGGTGCCGCTGGTCATCCGGCCCGGCAGGCTGACCCACGATTACCTGCAGGGACGCCGCGTGCGCTACATGCCGCCGTTCCGCATGTATCTCGTACTTAGCCTGTTGTTCTTCCTGGTTGCCTTCTTCGATCCTCGCGAATCACTCGGGATCTTCTACGAACCCCAAACCGCGGAAGAGGACGCCGCCCGGGAGCACGGGGAGGCAACGAGAATAGCGGACGAGGTGCGCAGGGATCTCGCGGCAGAGGGAATCATCGCGGGCGCCCCGCACGCGAGCCCGGAAGCCGGCGGAGAACCGGAAGACGGACTCAATATACGAGTTAATACTGAAGGACCGGCGGAAGCGGACTGCCAGGTCGACGAGTTCTCTGTCAATGGCCCCGAATGGCTGAAACGTCGGCTGACGCCCGAACGCCTGGCACAGATTTGCGAGGAGATGAAGAAGGACGACGGCCGCCAGTTCCTGAGGAACCTGTATGACAACATCCCGATTGCACTGATCGTGCTGCTGCCGATCATGGCGTTCGTCCTGAAGCTGCTGTACCCGCTGTCGCGCCGCTATTACGTCGAGCATCTCCTGTTCTTCGTCCACTTTCACGCTTTCCTGTTCCTGATATTGACGCTGCAGATCCTCATCGGCCGGTTGAATTCGGTATTACCGACGCCCGAGGCTGTCGGCATACTCGTCATCGTCGCTGCTTCTTTTTACGTCCCGGTGTACCTTTTCGTGGCGATGCGCCGCGTATACGGGCAGGGGCGACTGGTCACGGCATTCAAGTACGTTGCCTTGAGCGTGTCGTACTTCGCAGGTTTCACTGTCACCATGCTGGGCGCGGCGCTCATGGCGGCATTCTCGGTCTGAGCTTTCGTCCGGATGCGGCCGCGGAAACAACTCATTTAGTGCGGTAACCGGGCAGACAGCGAGAACAATCGCGGGCGGGCACAGCCTTCCGGGTGAATAATTAGTTGAGCAGTGGCGCCGAGAACACTAAAATTCCCAAGCCAACAAAAGTCCAGCCTATGAGCCAGTCCACCAGGAAACCCATCGGAATATCAGGCCTTGCTGCCTACGTACCGCCCTACCGCGTCCCGCTCGAAGACTGGTGCGAATGGACGGGAGGGCACTGGCCGAAGGTACGCGAAGTCGTCGGGCGCAGCTTCCGCATGCGCGGCCCGCATCACAGCGTGTACACCATGGCGGCGACAGCCGTCATGCGGCTCATCGACCAGTACGACGTCGATCCGACGCGCATCAAGTTCCTGGGCCTTGGCACCGAGTCGAGCACGGACAACTCAGCCGGCGCAATCATCATCAAGGGCATGGTCGACAGCGCCCTCGAGGCGCGCGGTATGCCGGCGATTTCACGCAGCTGTGAGGTGCCGGAGTTCAAACATGCCTGCCTCGGTGGCGTCTACGGCATGAAGGGGGCGATCCGGCACCTGGCGCTCGATGGCGCCGGCGGCCAGGCCATCGTGGTCTGCGCCGATATCGCGGAGTATGCGCGAGGATCGAGCGGCGAACCCACACAGGGCGCCGGCGCCGTGGCCATGTTGCTGGAAGAGGACCCGAAGCTCGCCGTCGTGGACCTCGTCGGCTCGGGATCCGCATCGGATTATCGCATCATGGACTTCCGCAAACCGATGGTGCGCTTCTGTGGCCAGGACCGCTCCGAAACGCACCATGTCCAGGACTTCCCGGTATTCAACGGCAAGTACTCGACGACCTGCTACGTCGACGAGACGCTGCACGCCCTTGCAGACATGTACGAGAAGCGCCAGCTGAACCCGGGCGAGTACCTGCGTTCGCTGAAGACCGTCTTCATGCACCGGCCGTACCGGCGCATGCCGGAAACGGGCTGGGCAATTTCGTATCTCTTTGCCCTGGGCAACGGGGATTCCCCCGATCATGCCGAACTCGCGTCCTACTGCGAAGAAGCCGGCATCGACCTTCGGGCGCTGCTCGATGAAATGCACATCAGCCCACGCGTCGCCGAGCTGGCCGAGCCGGAGCGCCTGCAATACGAGGCTTACCCGCTCACGATGGCGGTCCTCAGGGCGTTTCGGGGATCGGACAATTACAGTCGGGAGGTCCTCGACAAGCTGGCGCTTGGCAGCGACGCGATGCGCGACCTGGGCAACCTCTACACGGCGGCTCTGCCGGCGTGGATGGCGGCCGGGTTCGAGCAGGCGCTGCGCGAAAGCAGCCTGAACACAGGTGACGAGGTGCTCACGCTCGGTTACGGCAGCGGCGACGCGGCCGAGGTCATCCCGTTCTTCATGGCCGACGGCTGGCGCGAGGCCACGGCGGCGATTCGCTTCGGCGACGCGATTCGGCATGCGGTCGACATCACGTTCGATCAGTACGAAGCACTGCACGCCGGCCGGAAGGCCAAGGACCTCGACTACCTGCCCGTCAACGAGTTCGTCATCGATCGCGTCGGCCGGTCGGACGATCGGCACTTCAGCGATTTCGGGATCGAGTATTACAAGTATGTAGGTTGAGCTAAGGCTTGCCGGTGTTCGGCAACGGGCTGCTCGCTTCGCGAGCTTCAGGCCTCGTTGCCGAACACCGGCAAGCCTTATCGTTTATGGGGCGTTTCGGGCGCTCGAATAGGCCTCGAGGATGGCCGAATGGTCTGTCTTCAGCGCATCCCACTCCAGCTTGAACCAGGGCGTAAAGCGCTCGGGGCTCTCCGATAATTCGCTGTCCAGGGACTCGGCGCTCACGAAACGGATCGCCGAGATCTCCTCCGCGTTCGGTTGCACGTCGTTGCCGATGCGGCCGAGGAAGACGTGGCACAGCTCGTGTTCGGAGCCGAGATCGGCATATGATGCCTGGTAACGGAACTTGTAGACGAAGCGGAGTTCCGCCGCGAGGTTGAGTTCCTCGTCCAGTCGCCGCACGGTCGCGGTATTCATCGACTCGCCGCGCCGCGGGTGACTGCAGCAACTGTTCGACCAGTATCCCGGCCACAGGCGTTTGGAATCGGCCCGCTGCTGCAGGAGCAACTCGCCGGCCGCATTGAACAGGAACGCCGAGAACGCGCGGTGCAGGACCCCGGTGCCATCATGGCATGCGGCCTTGGACAGGTGACCCCGCTCCCTGTCGTCTTTGTCGACAAGAATCAGTTGCTCGCCCTCCGACGAGACCACCCTGTTTACGCTGTCCAATGTGTCTCCCTTTCATTACCAGGATTGATCGTCGTGTAGCCTGCCGACCGTAACGCCGTGACAACCTGATGCACCGTGCCCGGGCAAACAGCGACGATCGACCCGCCGCCGCCGGCGCCGGTCAGCTTGGCGCCCGCGGCACCGGCCCGCCTCGAGATATCGACCATCGCTTCCAGTTCGGGCGTCGACACGCCCAGTGCATTCAGCAGTCCCTGACAGATGTTCATAAGCTGCCCGAGCGCCGCATAATCACCCGCTACCAGCGATTTTGCACCGGCGATACTCAGCGCATCGATCTGATCGAATATCGCGCCGAAGGCTTCGGGCCGGGCCTCGAGGCGAGCGCGAACGCCCGCAACCTGCTCGTGCGTGACGCCCGGCTGGTGCCCGTACGCGATTACGATCGGCGGCGCTCCCGCAAGGTCGATCGGCTCGACTTCGATGGTCTCGCGCTTGCGGAAGAGCATCGGCCGGGCGAACGTCGCCAGTGTATTGTCGACGCCCGAAGGACTTCCGTGCGCGAGCTTTTCACAGTCGAAGGCGATCTCGTTGACGCGGTCGTCGCCGAGTGACAGTCCGAGCAGCTTGTCGAAGGCCCGTACGACAGCGACCGCGAACGCTGCAGACGAGCCGAGACCCATTCCGCGCGGGAGCGCCGACCGCACACGAATGGCGAAATCGTCCCGGCCGATGCCGAGGTTGTCGAGGACGCAGTACACGGCTGCGTCGACACCGCCGCTGTCCCGCGAGATGTCGCGGGACAGGCCCCAGTCGGGAACATCCAGCGTCAGCCTCGGCGCCTCTTTCACGGTCGCGGTAACGGCGCCCGGGAGAGGCAATGCCAGGGCGTGCCTGCCATAAACCACCGCGTGTTCGCCCAACAGAATAACCTTGCCGGCAGCCGTCCCCATCGGCTCGTCGTCCCCGGGCCGCTCCGCTTCGAGCTGTGCCGCGATGTCCCGCGCGCGCGTTTCGCTGATCTCTCCGCCCGCGATGAGCTGCTCGACCGCGTCGTCGAAACGATCGCCTGTCACGCCTGCCGCAGCCATAACGCTGCGGGCGTGCAGACGCATGTGACCGTGCTGTATGCCGCTCGTGGCAAGCGCACGCAGGGCCGCAAAATTTTGCGCGAGCCCGACCGCCGCCATCAGCGCTGCCAGATCGGCGGCGGAATCGACGCCCGCGATCCGCAGTCCCAGGGCGGCGGCCGGGTTGGCAGCGAGCGTTCCGCCCACAATGCCGACTTTGAGCGGAACCCGTATTTCTCCGACGAGTTCGCCGGCGCTGCCCACGCTCCAACGCGACAGCGGCCTGTACTGACCATCAAGCGCCGCAAACGCGTGTGCGCCCGCTTCGATCGCGCGCCAGTCGTTGCCCGTGGCGATCGCAACGGCATCGATACCGTTCATGATCCCCTTGTTGTGGGTCGCCGCACGGTAGGGATCCGCGGCGGCGATATCGCTTGCTTTGACGACGGCATCCCGCACCGCCGCCCCGTCGAGGTCGCCGGCAGCCAGCTGTTCGACCGCGTAGCTGACCCGGGCCGTCGCGACCGAGCGATCGGCCAGGTTCGACAGGATGCGCATCGCGGCCGTGCCGCCGCCGATCTCGGCGATGCGCGGCGCGACGGCTTCGCAGACGGTATTGACCAGGTTCGCGCCCATGGCGTCCCGCGTATCCACGAGCAGGTGCACGGCAAGCGCCGCGTTGCCGCCCGGCAGCGAAAGCCGGCGAACCTCGATGTCGCGAACGCCACCGCCTCTTCCGAGAAGGCGTGGATGCACGGCATTTGCCGCCTCGAGCAGTTGGTCCGCCGCAGCCTCTATTCGCGCAACCGCGGAATCGAGGTCGGTCACGTTCGTCAGGTGGACCTGCCCGGCCAGCAACGATTCATCGCAGCGTGCCTCAAATCCGCCGCGCCGCCGGGCCAGCGCCGCCGCGAAGCAGAGCCCCGCAACGATCGATGGCTCTTCGACCACCATCGGCGCGAGGCGAACGGTCCCGTTGACGATGAAGTTGGGCGCAATCGCGAGCGGCAGGCCGAACACGCCGATGACGTTCTCGATGATCTTGTCTGCCGCGGCGGGCAGCAGGACATGGCGACCGTCGCGGAGCAAAGCAGCGTCTTCGGCCGACAGCAGGCCGTATTGTTCGAGCCGGTCGATGCGTTGCCGCATGTCGAGCCGGTAGAAACCGGATAATGGGGAATCGTTCACAGTTCGTCTTTGTCGTGCAGCATCGCGCCGCGAGGATCGATGCCCAACGCGAGCCGCGTAAACCCGGAACGCGCCGCCATCTGCTCGAATGATGCCAGCGATGCCCTGCTCGTCGCCAGCGCGACGCCGATGTCGCCGCCGCCCGCACCGCAGGGCTTGTAGACCACGCCTCCGGAAGCCGGGTGTCCGGCAAGGGACGCGTGGCCGGCATCGAAAATGCCCAGGCTGTGGGCCGCGTCGAAGCGAAGCAGGGCCCGGGTGTATTGGCCAATCGCCTCGAGAACCGCGGTGGCGCCGCCGCCCGCCAGTGCTGCCGCGACCGCTGACGAGGCCTCTCGCAACTCGCTGCGTGTCGGGCTGTCGGGCTGAGCACCGAAGCGCGCCAGCCTGCCGCGGGTCCCAGCAGCGATGCCACTCCACAGCACGCTGTAAAGCATGCCGCGCGGCCACTGCAGGGATTTCGATTGCCGATCGGACATACGGTACTCGATGATCCCACCGACAATACTGCAGGCAACATCGACCCCGCTGCCCGAGCCACCCTGGAAGTGTCGATGCCCGTTATGCGCCGCGCTCCGGGCACAGGCACCGCCCATCGATTCCAGAGCAACGGCCAGCGCCGCCGCCAGCGCAGCACTCGAACCCAGACCGATCTTGCTTCCGCTTGCGGGGTCGCGGAATGCCTCGGTATCGAGGGAAATCGCAATCGGCCCGGCGCCGCTCCCGGGCCGCGACGCGTTCCAGACCGCTTCGAACAGGCCGAAATCCCCGCCGCCGGACAGCCAGGTCAGCCCACCCTCATCCGCTCGGAAGCGGCCGGTCGCAGTCGTGAATCCCGGCGCCCGCACGATATGGTGATCACCGGCGTGTGATTCGACCGTTGCGACGGCGCGACGGTCGACGGCCACGCAGATCGCCGGCGCGCCGTCCAGGACCGCGTACTCTCCCGACAACACTAACTTGCCGGGCGCACTCGCCGTGATCCGCATTAGTCCCCGTTCACCCGCGTGGCCCCCATGCCGATGCCGCTGCTCAGGACGGCTTCGACGCCGTCGGTACTCGACAATGCATCGACAACGCGGGATTCGTCACCGGGCAGGCATACCACCTTGACCTGCGGGCCGGCGTCGATCGTGAAGAACGCGCCAACGCCCTGCGCCTGGAGTTCCCGCACGCGCGCCAGGCAGGCGAGTGTCGCGGCATTCCAGTAGACCACGGGCGGCCGCGATGTCCACATGACCGAGTGCATTTTCAGGCAGTTGTGTTCGGCAACGCTGGCCAGCTTGCCGAAGTCGCGGACGACGATGGCGTCCCTGGCCGTCGCGAGGTCCATATCCTGCTCCTCGACCCAGCGCGAATAGAATGGGGATGTCTTGCGACTGATCTCCATGGCCTCCCCGGAACTGACCGGCTTGGGCGCTCTCGACGTCACCGCGGCGACGATCCGCAGGGGCCATGTGCCGCCGTCGAGAATCGTGCTTGCGGCGATGCCGTCGCCCTCATTGCGGAGTTCCACGAATCCGCCGTACAGCGAGCGCGCCGCGGATCCCGACGCCCGTCCGGCAAGACCGGCCAGCTCGTGCACTGAACTCGTGCGTCCGCCGGCGGCGGATGCGGCAACGACCAGGGCCGCGAACGAGGAGGCTGACGACGCGAGGCCGGCCGCTATCGGAAAATTGCCCGCACTCGTCACACGCACGCGCAAGCGGTCAGCGCCGAGCACGTTGTCGAGGCATCGGGAGACCCTTGGCAGCATTGAGGGTGCGTCCCGGCCGTTGACCTGCAACTCGTCGAGATCCAGCGCACCATCGAGTTCCACTCGCATCGTCGTATAAAGCTCGTCGAGTGTCACCGAGATCGAACCGACCGCGGGCAGGTTGCGTTGACTGTCACGCTTCCCCCAGTACTTGATGAGCGCGATATTGGGTTGGGCTCTCGCTGTTGCCCTCATGATGCTGGATTCCGGCGTGGTCGAGGATGACGGGACGGCGAATTATAGCCCAGACAGGGTGGCGCCCCGAGACCCGAAAAAGTGTACGCTACAAGGGCGATTGATGGCCAGCGAGGCCTGGTGCCAAACGACTTCCAACAACGTATCCCTCACTACATTCGCCGCGTCGAGGCAAAACTCGACAGCGTCCTGCCTGGCAGCGATGTCGAGCCCGGCCGCCTGCACGAAGCAATGCGCTACGCGATCTTCAATGGCGGCAAGCGGGTGCGGCCGCTGCTGGTCTACGCGGCCGGGGAATGCCTGGGTGTGCCGGAATCGCTGCTCGACGCCCCGGCGGCCGCGATCGAACTGATCCATGCGTTCTCGCTGGTCCACGACGACCTGCCCGCGATGGACGACGACGATCTGCGCCGCGGCATGCCGACGCTGCACCGCAAGTTCGACGAGGCCACGGCGATCCTCGCCGCTGATGCCATGCAGCCCCTCGCGTTTTCCGTCCTGGCGGATATCGACGGTGTCGCTGGCGATGCTCGCGCAACGCTCGTGAAGCTGGTTGCCGACGCCTGCGGTTCCACGGGCATGACCGGCGGCCAATCCATGGATCTCGGTGCCGAGGGCCGCACGCTGGCAGCTGACGAGCTCGAGCACATGTTCGCGCTCAAAACCGGAGCCCTGATCCATGCATCGGTCATGTCCGCGTGCGCGCTGGCGGACCCGGTGCCGCCCGGACAGTGCGACGCCCTCGACGGATTCGGGCGCGCGATCGGGCTCGCCTTCCAGATACGTGACGACCTGCTCGACGTGGAAGGCAAGACCGAGGACATCGGTAAGACCGCGGGCGCCGACCAGCGCATGAACAAGGCGACCTACCCGGCACTGTTCGGCATCGAGGCTTCGCGCCGACGCTGCGACGAACTGCTGGCACAGGGACTCGGTTGCCTGCAGCCACTGGGCGGAGCCGCCGCCCTGGCGTGGCTGGCGCGCTTCATCGTTGACAGGGGTAAGTGAAAGAATGGCAGAGCGTGTCGTACTGCACGTCGACATGGATGCGTTCTACGCCTCCATCGAGCAACGCGACCACCCCGAACTGCGCGGCAAACCGCTCGTCGTGGGGGGCGGCAGCAACCGCGGAGTCGTTGCGGCTGCGAGCTACGAGTCCCGGGTCTTCGGCATTCGCTCCGCGATGCCGATGGCGGAAGCCCGCAGGCGCTGCCCCGATCTCGTTCGCGTTGCGCCGCGCATGGCTTGCTACCGGGCCGTATCCCGGGAGATCTTCACGGTCTTCAACGAATTCACGCCGCTGGTCGAGGGGCTGTCGCTCGACGAGGCGTTCCTGGACGTGACGTCGAGCCGCCGACTTTTCGGCGGCGCTCGCAGCATCGCGGTGGCCGTGAAGGACAGGATTCGGGCACGCACGTCACTGACGGCCTCGGTCGGCGTCGCCCCGAACAAGCTGGTCGCAAAGATCGCATCGGACCTCGGCAAGCCCGACGGACTCGTGGTCGTGGCTGCCGACCGTATGCAGGAAATCCTCGACCCGCTGCCCGTTTCCGTCATCCCCGGTATCGGTAAACGCACGCTCGAGCGCCTGCATCGGGTAGGCGCATACAGCATCGCGGACTTGCGGCGCGCCCCGGACCATGATCTCGAGCCGATCTTCGGACGATTCACGCGCAAGACGCGCGAGCGAGCCGCGGGAAAAGACGACCGTCCGGTCATCACCTCGCGCGCAGAGAAATCCATCAGCAACGAAGAGACGTACGATACCGATCTTTGCAACCGGCAGGCCATGGAGCGACAGCTCCTGCGGCTCGCGGAACGAACAGCCGGACGTCTGCGCAAGGCGTCGCTTTGCGCCGGTACGGTCCAGGTGAAGATCCGGCGCTCCGACTTCAGGACGTTTACGCGGCAGAGGCGCATGCGGCCGCCCGGGAACGGCACGGAGCAGATCTATGCGCTGGCCCGCGAATTGTTGTCGGGTTGGCTCAACGGCAATCCGGACGCTCGTGTCCGCTTGCTCGGCGTAGGTTGCAGTTCGCTCGCTGCCGCCGAGCAGCCGGACCTTTTCGAAGAGAACGGTGCGCGGCAAGCGACGCACTTCGATCGTACCATCGACGAAATTCGGGACCGCTTCGGCCGCAAAGCAGTCACTCGCGCCAGGACCTTGGGCAGCCCGTGAATAAGGTAGAATCGAGCGCTGTTCGACACGGTCGGCGGACATAGTCATGTATACGAGTTTCTTCGGGCTCAATGAAAAGCCTTTCTCGATAACGCCCGACCCGCGTTACCTGTTCATGAGCGAGCGCCATGGCGAGGCGCTGGCGCACCTCGTTTACGGCGTGACCGAGAGCGGCGGTTTCGTGCAGCTGACCGGCGAGGTCGGAACCGGGAAGACCACGCTGGTACGCACGCTNNACATCCTCGCGCCGGAAAACCGGGGCAGCGCCAAGGCGCTGGTCGACAGCCTGAACCGGCAGCTGCTCAAGGCCCACGCCGAGGGCCGGCGCGTCATACTCGTCGTCGACGAGGCGCAGAACCTGTCGCGCGACGTGCTCGAACAGGTACGGCTGCTGACCAACCTCGAGACAGCCAAGCAGAAACTGCTGCAGATCATCCTGATCGGGCAGCCCGAACTGCGCGACCTGCTCGCGAGAGACGACCTGCGCCAGCTGGCGCAGCGCATCACCGGCCGTTACCACCTGGAACCGTTGTCGCGCGACGAGACCGCGCAGTACATCGAGCACCGCCTGCGCGTCGCCGGCGCGCTCGGCGAAGTCTTCGAAAGTGCCGCGAAACGCGAAGTTTACCGGCTCACCGAGGGGGTGCCGAGACTGATCAACGTCGTCTGCGACCGCGCCTTGCTGGGCGCATACAGCAAGGAGACGCGGCGTGTGAACCGGCGGCTCGTGCGGCGCGCCGCGGCAGAAATCGAAGGAATAGCTCCTACGTCACCAATGCTACGCTGGGCGATTCCGGTCCTTGGCGCTGTCGCCGTCGCCGTGATTGCGGCGAGCGTCTGGCCCCTGCTCGAGCAACGCAGCGAGCCGCTCCGGGCGAAACCCGCGAGCACGATTGCCAGCGACGGCAAGGCGGCGACGCCGGTCGTCGCGGCGCAGGCCGCCACCGCTGCGGAGCCCGCGCGCGACCCGGCGCCGCGGCCGGGTCCCGAGCCCGAACCCGAACCGGAGCCCGATGCGGCACTGGACGAACAGCTGCTGCTCGCAGGCGAACTGACCGAACTGGGGCCGGCTTTCGAGGTGCTGTTCGGCCTCTGGGGCCTCGAAGTCAACGGACCGATCACCAACGGCTGCGATACGGCGGAGAGCGCGGGTTACGCCTGTCTGATACAGCGAGGCTCGTGGAGCGGCCTGAGGCAGCTGGACCGGCCGGCGATCCTGGCGCTCACCGACAGCCGCGGCCAGAGACATCACGTGGTGCTCGAAGCACTGCAGGGCGACAGGGCGCAACTTTCTATCGCCGGTGTCAGCGTCACGCATCTTCCCATGGACGTGGCTGATATGTGGTTCGGTGATTTCATCCTGTTGTGGAGGCCGCCGAACGGCAATGCACGGCCGCTCGGGCCGGGGTCGCGCGACGACAATGTAGTCTGGCTGCGCGAGAGCCTCGCCGCAATCGACGACCGCTACCGCGCCGAGCCGCTCGATTCGGCCGTCTACGACGCGGAACTGGAGCAACGCGTCATCGAGTTTCAGCGAGACCACCGGCTCGTGGTCGATGGTCTCGCAGGACAGCAGACGCAGATAATAATCAACTCGCTGCTCGGGTCGGACGAGACGCCCCGCCTGACGACATCGAGGCTTGCCCGGGATTGATCAATGTCATTCATTCTTGATGCACTGAAGAAATCCGAAACCGAGCGCCAGCAGCAGGGCGGGTCGGATTTCGCGAATGTCCCGTCCAGTAGCGAGTCGCCCGGGGCACCCCGCTGGCTCTGGGTGCTCGGGCTGTTACTGGCGGTCAACCTTGCCGTGCTGCTGGGTGTCCTGTTGCGCGATGACTCGCCGCAGGTCGAAACGCCATTACCGCTGGTTTCCGAGACGCAGCAGCCGCCCGCGGCAGGCCCTTCGTTCTCGGAGCAAATCCGCGAAGCGCGCGACCGCGAGTCCGCCGCCGGAACGGGCACGGCAACCGCGGCAGAGCCTGCCGCAAGGACCGGCGCCGCGATCCCGCCCGAGCCTGCCGCCGAGACCGTGGTCGAGCCCCTCCCGGTAAAGTCTGCCCAGACCCGCCCGCAGCCCGAATTCACGCTGGCGGCACTGCCCACCGCCGACGAACTGCGCGCCAACGGCCGGCTACAGATGCCCGATCTGCACCTGGATATCCACGTCTACAGTACCCAACCGGCCGAGCGATTCGTCTTCATCAACATGGTCAGGCACCGCGAAAAGTCGCGACTCGCCGAGGGACCGGTCGTGCAGGAAATAACGCCGGAGGGCGTCATCCTGGACTACAGCGGAACCCGCTTCCTGCTGCCGCGCGAGTAAGCCGGGCCACGCGGCTTGAACGCCCCCGTATCGACACAACTGTCCGGCGACGGCTTCGCCAGTGCGATGATCTCGGGGATCCATCGCGTGATCGACGACCAGGAGTTGCTCAACCAGATCAACGTGTTTCCCGTACCGGACGGCGATACCGGTACCAACCTGAGCCTGTCGCTGGGAGCGGCGCTGCCGGTTCTCCAGCAGAGCGACGAGAAACACCTGGGGACCCTGCTGGCATCGGTAGCCGACGCGCTGCTGGACGGTGCGCGCGGTAATTCGGGCGCGATTGTGGCGCAGTTCTTTCAGGGCATGAGCGATTCCGCCGGTGAGCTGAACCGATTCACAGCTTGCACGTTCGCGAAAGCCGTCGTCATGGGCTGCGATTATGCGCACGATGCGATGTCGAATCCGCGCGAAGGCACCATTCTGTCGGTAATCGCCGTCTTCGCTGCGAGTGTCGACAATCAAAACAAGCGCGGTGCGGACGGCGGTTTCCCGGCATTGATCCGGAATGCACTGGAGGAATCGCAGCGGGCGCTTGCGGAAACGCAGGAGCAGCTGGAGGTGCTCCGCAAAGCGGGGGTCGTGGACGCCGGTGCGAAGGGATTCGTCGAACTCCTGGACGGCATGAACGAATACCTCAGTACCGGGAACATCGTAGCCGAACCGGACCTGTCACTACTCAGCATCGAGGCGCCGCTCGTTACGGTCGGGAGTTCGCTCGAGTCCGGGTACCGTTTCTGCACCGAGTGCATCGTCACGGGCACCGACATCGACCGGCGCAAACTGCGCGAGGCACTCGCGGATCTCGGTGATTCGCTGGTGCTCGCGGGCACCAAGCGCAAGGCCAAGATGCACATCCATGTCGACGAACCGGAACGCGTATTCGACGTCGCCCGCCGATACGGTCATGTCAGCGCGGAGAAGGCCGATGATATGCGCCGGCAGCAGACGAGCAGCCACGATGCGAACCGGCGTTTCGCGGTGATCACCGATTCAGCGGCCGACATACCCGACGAAGACATGGAGCGGCTGGATATTCACATGGTCCCCTGCCGCATCCAGTTCGGGGAGCGTGGTTATCTCGACAAGGTCAGCATCACGGCCAGCGAATTCTTCGAGGAACTTCGCTCGAACCCGCACCACCCGACGACGTCGCAGCCGGCGCCGGGCGACTTCAGGCGCCAGTACCAGTTCCTCGCGAGCCACTTCGCCGACGTGCTGTCGATCAATCTCACGGGCATGGCGAGCGGCACTCTCGAAGCAGCCCGTTCTGCCGCCGAGCGCGTCAATGCCCACGGCCGTGTTCATGTCGTCAATTCGCGCAATGCCTCGCTCGGCCAGGGACTCCTGGTCGTCGCCGCCGCCGAGTACGCAAAAGCCGGGTTGAGCGTGCAGGACGCGATCGCTGCGGTAGAAAAGCTGATACCGGACACACGCACCTACGGGCTGCTGAAAGACCTGCGCTTTGCGGTAAGGGGTGGCCGGGTGCCGCGCTGGGTGAAGACGATCGCCGAGTTGCTGCGTGCGACCGCCATCATCCGTACCGTGCCCGACGGCCGCGTCGCCTCCGGCACATTCCTGTTCGGCAGGAAGAACCGGGTCCGGCGTTTCGCACGCTACGTCGCCAGGAAGACGCCCGCCTCGGATGCTTTGGATGTGGCGATCGGGCACGCGGTGTGTCGCGAAGACGCGGTTGCGCTGGAGAGTGAATTGCGTAGATTGTTCGATAACATTCACCGCACCACGATCACGGATATCGGTGCGGCACTCGGCGTGCACGGCGGACCGGGCACCCTGATCGTGGCGACCCAGCCGTATTCGCGCCCGACCGGCGCCTAACTCTCGAGTACCTCGCCGTCCGGCTCGATCAGTTCATCGCCTTCGTTGCGGGCATTGTTGACGCGCCGGTCCACCGGCCATGCACGCAGCCTTGGGCAGTCCCGGCTTGCGGAGACGATCAGATCATCATCGCCGGCCAGCCAGCGTTCGGCGCGCTCGGCATCGAGGATCACCGGCATGCGGTGATGCAACGTTGCAAGGAAATCGTTCGCCTGCGTGGTAAGCAGAGTAGCGGTCTGCAGTGACTCGCTCGTCTCTTTGTTGCGCCAGTGTTCCCATAGCCCGGCGAAAGCGAACGGCTCCTGGCTGGCGAGCGAGATGTAATACGGAATCTTCACGGAACCCTCGCGGTGCCACTCGTAGAAGCCGTCGGCCAGCACCAGGCAGCGGCGGCGCCGGAAGGCGGCGCGGAACGCCGGCTTCTCGGCAACCGTCTCGGCGCGCGCGTTGATCATCCTGTTGCCGATCGCGGCGTCCTTCGCCCAGAACGGAACGAGCCCCCAGCGCAGCGCCACCAGCTCCCGGCCCGCGCCCTCGGCCCCGGTATCGCGGACCGCGGCAATATCCTGTGTCGGGGCGATGTTGTAACGCGGCCCGATGTCGAGCGAACCGCCGGCACCGAACAGCGCCGCCGTCGCCTCGGCCGGGGAGTAGAACGCGAAACGGCCGCACATGGCTATTCCCGGATGCCGACGCCGCGGTTCATCAGGTACAGGCAGCCCGAGAACAGCAGCAGCACGAACACGACGAGGATGACGTAGGCGTGGACGATGCTGATGTCCGAGGTTCCGAGGATGCCGTAACGGAACGCGTTGACCATGTAGAGGATCGGGTTCGCCTTGGATACCGCTTGCCAGAACTCCGGCAACAGCGAAATCGAATAAAACACGCCGCCGAGGTAAGTCAGCGGCGTAAGGACGAACGTCGGGATGATGGAGATATCGTCGAACTTCTTCGCGAATATCGCGTTGATGAATCCCGCGAGCGCGAAGACCGTCGACGACAACAGCACGATGGAGACGGTCATGAAGGGATGTTGGACCCGCAGCTGCGTAAAGAACAGCGCAATCACCGTAACCAGTGCGCCGACCAGCAGGCCGCGCAGCACGCCGCCCGCGACGTGCCCGATGATGATCGCGGAATTCGACATCGGCGACACGAGCATCTCCTCGAGGTGGCGGCCGAACTTGGCGCCGAAGAACGACGACACGACGTTGCCGTAGGAATTCGTGATCACCGACATCATGATCAGCCCGGGCGCGATGTACTGCATGTAGTCGAAACCGTCCATCGTGCCGATGCGGCGCCCGATCAGGTTGCCGAAGATGATGAAGTACAGCGTCATCGTGATCGCGGGCGGCACGATGGTCTGCACCCAGATGCGCATCACGCGGATCATCTCCTTGCGCACCAGAGTCCTGATCGCGATCGCGTTGAGCTCGAGGTTCATGTGCCCGCCACCTCGCGTTCCTTGCTTTCGACGAGACGCATGAACAGTTCCTCCAGCCGATTCGCCTTGTTGCGGAGACTAACGACCTGGATACCACGGGCGTCGAGCTCGTGGAACAGGTCGTTGAGGTTTTTGGCCTGCCCCATTTCGACCTCCAGTTCGCTCGCATCGAGCAACCCGGTATGGAAGCCATCGAGCTCGGGCGGGCATTCCAGTTCGTCCGCAAGGCTCAGCACGAACACCTCGCGCTGCAGCTTGCGCAGGACCCGGCTCATCGGCGCATCCTCGATGATCTCGCCCTCGTCGATGATGGCGACATGGCGGCACAGGGACTCGGCCTCCTCGAGGTAGTGCGTGGTCAGGATGATCGTCGTCCCTGCCGCGTTGATCTCGCGCAGGAATTCCCACATGGAACGGCGTATCTCGATATCGACGCCGGCCGTAGGCTCGTCCAGGATCAGCAGCTTCGGCTCGTGTACCAGCGCCCGCGCGATCATGAGCCGCCGCTTCATGCCGCCCGACAGGCTGCGCGAGATGTCGTCGCGTCGGTCCCACAGCCTCAGGGCTCGCAGGTATTTCTCGGCCCGCTCCCGGGCGAGGCGGCTGTTCAGCCCGTAGTAGCCGGCCTGGTTCAGCACGATGTTGCCGACCCTTTCCCACTGGTTGATGTTGAGTTCCTGCGGCACCAGCCCGATGCACTGCTTGGCCGCCTCGAGTTCCCGGTCGATGTTGTGCCCGAAAACCTCGACCTCGCCTGCCGACTTGTTGACCAGGGAAGAGATGATCCCGATCGCGGTTGTCTTGCCGGCACCGTTGGGGCCCAGCAGCGCGTAGAAATCGCCGACGGCGACGTTGAAGTTGATGCCCTTCAGGGCCTCCTTGCCGTTGGCGTAGGTCTTGCGCAGGTTTTTGATCGAGAGGGCATTCATCAGGCGGCGTATTGTAACCACGCTGCCGCCGCTTCGACACGGCCGCTCCGTCCTGCTTCATCCCGGCCGCTTTCCGGACCTCCGGGATCGCGGGGCAGGCATCTTGCACGCTGCCGCTGCAAGGGGCCGGTAAGTTCGCATCGGGCCTTGCGTCAGGAGGGTCTGCAGGGCGGCCACGCGTGCCGCACGCCGCAGGTGCCGTCGGTTGCTGACACCCATGGTCAGAAGTTTGTGCCAGAGATCGGGTTTGTCGGCCATCCGGGGCGCCAGCAGCGCCTGGTCCTCCAGCGCCCGCGAGAACAGGTCCATGAGCGTGCACGAAGCGAGCTGCTCGCACCACGTCAGGCTGGCACCGCTCACCAGCCGCACCGCGTAGGGATTGCTGTGCGCAAGCTGCCACAGGAAGCCGAGCCCCGCCGCAATGAGCCGCGAGGCCGCTTCGTCTCGTCGTTGCATGCACTGCAGGAGGTCCCGCGTCCGTTGCTCCGCGAACAACGATTGCCAGCGCGCTTCATCGTCCTCGGCGAGCGACATCAGCAGGAACGGCATGCGGGCGAGACGCTCCCGTTGTTCGCGGGACAAGGCCGCGAACCGGGTGCGTATCTCGGGCGGCAGGCCCGGCCCGGACGTATTCTCCGGGGACCTTGCCCGCTGCCAGGCGATGAACGCCCTGTTCAGCATGAAAACGTTGGCGAGGTCTGCTCTCTCCGGCCCGTGGTAGTGCATGGCAAGGCTCCTGTCGGCGAATCTCGATGAATTCGCCACATACTGTATATTTTATTATTAGACCATTATTGGATCATAATATGCGCTAAATTAATAAATATGGTCTTTTTTGATCACTTGAGGACAGCTATGCGCCTGACCGACGACCGCTACGCCAACGAGAGGAGCCAGTTCGAACTGGCGCTGCGCATGATCCGGCACGAAGCGCGTACCCGCACGATCCGTGAGTGTACCGGGCTGTCGGACGACCGGATTCGCAAGCTCTACGGCACCTATTTCCGCAATTCCGGGGTCACCGATGTGCGCCGGCGTCGCGGCAAGTCACCCCGCCAGATTACCCGCTTCGTCAAGAACCCGGACCACCAGCTGCAGTCCACGACGCTCGTCGCGTTGTACAACACGGGCTTGTTGCTGCGCATCGACCAGCGCAACCGGGTTCATCCCTGCTGGCCGCGGCCCGACGTCGAGTTCGGGCACCGCCTGTGCCGCGCCTTCGAGACCTATTTGCTGCTGCACGAAAGGCCCTTGCTGAGTTTCGAGTGGGCGTGGACCTTGCTGCACAGCATCAGCCGCGGCGAGGAACTGTACCTGGCCGTCTGCGGCCGCTGTGACGGGCGCTATGTGCAGGATGCGTACGCGCTCGACCTCAAGACCTGCCCGTGCTGCGAGATCGAGGCGGAACGGCGCCGGCGCCCCGGCATCAAGAGCTTCGGCGGCGATTGAATGGCGCCCGCCGCAATCGGGTAAACTCCGGCACACGATCGAGGGCCGCCTGGGAGTTCGGGTGCAGGACCACAATGTTTTTGCCGGTGCCTTCGTCGATCGCATTGGCGAGCGGCGCAAGGACCCCGAATGGCTCGGGCGCGCCGCGAGCAGCGACGAGTGCCGGTTCGTGCCCGTCTGGGGAGATCGGTGCCTCGTGGGCGGCGACCCGCCCCATGCCGTCCTGCTGTCCCGACATGAGGTCGAGCCCCTCGTCGACGACGAACACCTGATCTTCCTCGGCCTCTACCACGACCGGCCCGCCTTCGCGTTCTCGATCGACCGGGAACAGCCGCCGCCCTTCACGGACCGGGGCGAGTTCCAGGACCTGCGGTTCCTCGGCACGGTCCTGCCGCCCGATGAGGCGAACCTCGCCGCTCACGCGCGTGCGCTCGTGCTGTGGCATGCCTCCCAGCTCTACTGCGGGGTGTGCGGCACCGCCGCACGCCCGGAAGCCGGCGGCAATGCGCGAACCTGCATGAACGTCGATTGCGGCCGCGTTATTTTCCCGCGGGTCGACCCGGCGATCATCGTGCTGGTATCCGACGGCGACCGCTGCCTGCTCGGCCGGCAGGCGCGCTGGCCGGAAGGCCGGTACTCGACGATCGCGGGGTTCGCCGAGCCGGGCGAGAGCCTCGAGGACGCGGTGCGGCGCGAAGTCTACGAGGAGACCAACGTGCACGTCGGCGAAGTGCGCTACCACAGCTCCCAGCCGTGGCCGTTCCCGTCATCGCTCATGCTCGGTTTCGTGGCACGGGCCACCTCTTCGGAAATACGTCTTAACGATGCTGAACTCGAAGACGCGCAGTGGTTCACCCGTGAGGAGCTGCGCTCCGGGTTCCCGAAGCTTCCGTTCCGGATATCAATCGCACGCCGCCTGGTGGATCACTGGATCGAATTCGGTGACTGACCGGCACGCCCGGCCGCTGACGTTGCTATTCTTGTCGCATGTGCCTCCTGGTCTTCGCCTTGCGAACGCACCCGCGGCTGCCTCTGATCGTGGCGGGCAATCGCGATGAGTTTCATGCGCGACCGGCACAGGCGGCGCACTGGTGGCCGGACAAGCCGGACGTCGTCGGCGGCCGCGACCTGCAGGCCGGGGGCACCTGGCTCGCGGTGCACCGCAGCGGCAGGTTCGCCGCGGTAACGAATCACCGGGATGCGCGCAGGGAAAGCGCAGCGCTCAGGTCACGCGGACACTTGATCACCGGCTTTCTCGATTCCGGCACCGATGCCATGGACTACACCGCATCGATCGACGGCAACGCCTATGCAGGCTTCAACCTGCTGGTGTGGGACGGCCGCTCGGCCGCTTACCTGTCGAACCGGGGTGGGGGCATGCGCGAATTGCGGCCGGGGGTCTACGGGCTCAGCAATGCGACGCTCGACGAGCCCTGGACCAAGGTCACACGCACCCGGTCGAGACTGGCCGGCTTGATCGAGAAGGACGACATCAGCGAGTCGAGCCTCATGCGTTTGCTCGGCGACTGCGAGAAAGCGTCCGCCGACGAGGTCGAAACGAACGGCCTGTCGTTCTCGATGGCGCACGCGCTGACCGCTCCCTTCATCGTGCACCCGGAGTACGGTACACGCTGCTCGACGGTGATGACGATCGACGACGCCGGAAAGGTGCGCTTCCTGGAGCGCCGCTTCAAGCCGGACGGCCGGCAGAGCGGCGAATCGAAATACGCGTTCGAATCAGGACAGGACGCGGAGTAGCCAGGTGCGGATGTCGTCGATCTCCTGCGGGCACACCGCGTGCGCCATCGGGTAGTCGTGCCAGTCGACGTCGAAACCGGCACCGGCGAGCGCGTCCGCCGCCGAGCGCCCGTACTGCATCGGTATCATCGGGTCGAAACTGCCGTGCGCCATGAAAACGGGCGTCGAGGCATCCACCGCGTCGCCTTGCAAGGTCTCCGGCAGCGCCAGCCAGGTAGACAGTGCCATCAGCCCGGCGAGCCTTCTGCCCGCCCGCAATAGCGTGTTGATCGCGATCGCCCCGCCCTGGGAGAACCCGGCGAGCACGATGCGGCCGGGATCGATGCCACGCTGTTCCTCGCGGGCGATCAGCGACTCGAGCAACGCGCTGCTCTCGCTGATGCCGGCGGCATCCACGGGCCCGTCGCGGTCCAGCGAGATGATGTCGTACCAGGCGCGCATTGCCATGCCGCCGTTGAGGGTCACGGGACGCACCGGCGCGTGGGGAAAGACGAAGCGCAGCGGCAGCGTGCCGGGCAGGCGCAGCTCGGGAACGATCGGCTCGAAGTCGTGGCCGTCGGCACCGAGCCCGTGCAACCAGATGACGCTGGCGGACGGCTCGGAACCGGTTGCGACTTCGACGGTTTGGGGATCCGACATGAGTACTCCAGTGGTTCGTGAATGCAATGCGCGAGTTTGGAAGCCGCGCAGTTTAGCGGGAAATCGCCGCGCGGTCCTTGACGATGTATGCGCATGATGTTATTTCTATGCGCATATTTATGCGGTTTTGATCATGCCGAAACTCAACAGCGACCAGGACGCACGCCGCAGCGCGATCCGCGAGCTGCTGGGCCGGGGCCCCGTCCCGACCCAGCAGTTGCTCGTGGCCGAACTCGCCGGGCGCGGCTTCATGGCGACGCAATCCAGCGTAAGCCGGGACTTGCGTGAAATCGGCGCGGTCAAGACCGCCCGTGGTTACGAAATGGAAGTCGAGGACGCGGCGGGGAAACCCGAGCTGACCGCCATCGGTGAATTCGTGCGGGCGATCCTGCCGGCGGGGCCCCACCTGCTCGTGCTGCGCACTGCGATCGGCGCCGCGCAGCGGGTCGCGCTCGCCCTCGATCGCTCCGGCTGGCCTGAGATCGTCGGCAACATCGGCGGCGACGATACCGTCTTCGTGGCCACCGACTCCGCCAATCACCAGAAAATCCTGACCGCCAGGCTCGAACGCATCGTCGCGCGCTGAGGCGCACCTCCCCGGGAGCATATTCGTGAGCAAAGACCAGACACCGATCATTCTTGCGTTTTCAGGCGGCCTCGACACGTCGTTTTGCGTGCCGTGGCTCAAGGAGACCTACGGCCGCGATGTCGTTACGGCGACGGTCGACACGGGCGGTATCGACGCCGATGCCGCGAAACGGCTCGAAGAACGCGCCTACGCGCTCGGCGCCGTGGAGCACGTGCTGATCGACGCCAGGCAGGACTTCTTCGACACGGTGATTCGCTACCTGATCGCCGGCAACGTGCTCCGTGGCAATGCCTACCCGCTCTGCGTGGGTGCCGAGCGTGGTCTGCAGGCATCCCGGCTCGCGGCGATTGCCACCGAACGAGGTGCGACTACCGTTGCGCACGGCTGCACGGCGGCCGGCAACGACCAGGTCCGTTTCGAAGTCGCGCTGCGGACGCTGAGCCCCGGCCTCGAGGTGCTGGCGCCGGTGCGCGACAACAGCTGGGTGCGGGAGGAGCAGCTCGCCTACCTCGAGAAACACGGCCTGCCGCTGCCCGCGCAGGGCTCCGCCTACTCCATCAACCGCGGCCTGTGGGGCATCACGATCGGCGGCCGCGAGACGCTGACCTCGCAGAACTCGATCCCGGAGGACGCCTGGGTGCTGTCCGCGAAAGCCTTCAGCGAACCGCTCGAAGCGAGCACCCATACGCTCGCTTTCGAGCGAGGCGTCCCGGTGACACTCGACGGTGAAGCACTCTCGCCCGTGGCTTTGATCGAGGCACTGGAAGAACTGGCGGGCCGCTACGGAATCGGCCGCGGCATTCATCTCGGCGACACGGTGCTCGGCACCAAGGGGCGTGTCGCTTTCGAAGCGCCCGCCGCCGTCACGCTGATCACCGCGCACCGTGAACTGGAAAAGCTCGTGCTCAGCGCGCAGCAGGCGCGCATCAAGGACAGCATCGCCGCCACCTACGGCGACCTCGTGCACGAGGGCAAGCAGCTCGACCTCGTGTGCGCCGACATCGAGGCCTTGCTCGCATCCTCCCAGCGCCGTGTGAGCGGCACGGTCTCGTTCACGCTGCGCCCGGGCGCCCTGTTCATCAACGGCGTGGACTCGCCACACTCGCTGCTCGCGGCGACGCGCGGTGTCTATGGCGAGTCGGCCGGCGAATGGACCGCGGCGGACACGCTCGGGTATGCCCGCATACTCTCCCTGCCGGGCACGCTGCAGACCCGAGCGTCGGGAGGTACGTCGTGAAGTCGGTTTTTGTCGACAAGGTCGCGTCGGTTGCGCAGCACAGCGATCTCAGCAACAAGCTCAGGCTGTCGCCCGACATACCCTGCGAAGAGGGCGTGCTCGTTGCCGTGCGCGTGCTGAACAACAAGGCACGCTACAACCAGCTCGAGCTCACTTCGGGGCGCATGGCGACGGTGACCCAGGGCGACATCGTCGTCGGCGCGCTCGGACACCGCAAGGCGCTGCGCGGCTACTCCGGCCACCTGCCGAAAAAGCTTGCCGTCGGCGACACGATCCAGCTTCTCAATATCGGCGGCGTCCTGGGGATTTGCGATTCGGCCAATCCCGACGTCGGGCCGCCGTTCGACTGCGAAGTCCTCGGCACGGTATTGCACTTCCCGTACCTCGGCGAGCGCATCGGCGTCCCGGCGCGCGCCGGCGCGCAGGCGCTGGACCCGGCCGCTCCGCTGGATATGCAGGGCGTCCCGGTCGTGGCGCTCGCCGGTACCTGCATGGATTCGGGCAAGACGGCAGCCGCCTGCGCCATCGTCAGCCGCCTGCGGCACCGCGGACTGCACGTCGCCGCCTGCAAGGCGACGGGCGTATCGCTGCGGCGCGACATCCTCGCGATGCAGGACGCGGGCGCGGCGGAGACGATGATCTTCTCCGATCTCGGCATCGTGACGACGACGGCGGAAAACGGCCCGGCGCTGACGCGGACGCTGCTGACCAGCCTTGCCGCCGAACAGCCCGACGTCATCGTGCTGGAACTCGGTGACGGCCTGCTCGGCGCTTACGGCGTGGAGGCCATACTCACCGACAACTCGATCCGCGGCGCCCTGACGGCCGTCGTCCTGTGCGCCAACGATCCGGTCGCGGCCTGGGGCGGTGCGAAGATACTGCGGGAGCAGTTCGACATCGAACCAGCCGTCGTATCGGGGCCGGCGACCGACAATGCCGTCGGCATCGACCAGATATCCGAGCGACTCGGGCTGCCGGCCATCAACGCCTTGTCGAACGGCGTCGCACTTGGCGACCACATCATCAGCGTGCTGCGTGGGAGCCGGAAATGACCGCCGTGCCTGCCGCGGTACTGGGTGCCACCGGCTACGTCGGCGGCGAACTGCTGCGGCTGATCGCGGCGCACCCGCTCTTCGACCTGGTCGCGGCGGTTTCCGAGAGCCGCGCCGGCGAAGCCGTCGGCGACACCTTTCCGCACCTCGCCGGGGCCCTCGGCGATACGGCTTTCGCGGCCCACGGCACCTGGCTGGACAGCATCAGCACGGGGACGCCGCTCGCGCTGTTCTCCGCCGCGCCGCACGGTGCCTCCGCGGCGATGATCGCGAAGGTCCTCGAGCGGGCGGCGACACGCGATATCGCCGTACGCGCAGTGGATGTATCCGCCGATTTCCGCTACCGCGACGCCGATGCGTACCAGGCCGTCTACGGCGCCGCGCACGGCGCGCCCCGACTCCTCGGCGATTTCATCTGCGCGGTGCCCGAGCATGTCGCCGGCACGGAGGCAGAGCACGTCGCCCACCCGGGCTGCTTTGCGACCGCCATACTGCTCGCCGCCGTGCCGTTACTGCGCTCCGGGCTGGTTACACCGGAGCTGTTTGTCACGGGTATCACCGGCAGTACCGGCTCGGGACGCAACCCTCAGCCCGGCACGCATCATCCGGAGCGTCACAGCAACCTGTATGCCTACAAAGCCCTGGCGCACCGGCACGCGCCGGAGATCGTGAATCTGGCCGAAGCTGCATCGGGCACGCGCGCCCTCATCAACTTCGTGCCGCACTCGGGCCCCTTCGCCCGAGGCATCTTCGCGACGGTCCAGGCAAAGGCCACGGGACCGGTCTCCGCGGCCGACCTGCGCGAATACGTCGACTCGCAGTACGTCGAATCGCCCTTCGTCCGCGTCGTCGAAGGCTCACCGCGGCTCAAGAACGTCGTTGCCAGCAACATGGCGGAGGTCGGCGTCGCGGTATCGGGTGACACCGTAGTCGTGATGTCGGCTATCGACAACCTCGTCAAGGGCGCCGCCGGCGGCGCGATGCAGTGGATGAACCGCCTGTTCGGGCAGCCCGATACGGCCGGCCTCACCGGCATCCCGCCGGGATGGACATGACGTGAGCGCGATCACGATGAACCAGGCGGACGCGAGGCAGCGAGAGGCGGCGACGACGATCCCTGTGTACGGCCAGCTGCCGTTCGTGCCCGAGCGCGCCGAAGGCTGCGAGATCGTCACCGCCGACGGCCGGCGCATCCTCGACCTCTACGGCGGGCATGCGGTCGCGGCGCTGGGCTACGGACACCCGCGGCTGGTAGCCGCGATCAGGGAGCAGGCGGATTCGTTGCTGTTCCAGAGCAACGCGGTTGCCTTGGACATACGCGCGAGCGCCGCGGAGAAACTCGTGTCCGTTGCGCCGGCCGCCCTCGAACGGGTGTTCTTCGTCAATTCGGGCGCCGAGGCCAACGAGAATGCATTGCGTATGGCCTGCAGAGTGACGCAACGCCGCAAGGTGCTTGCGATCAGCCACGGATTCCACGGCCGCACCGCCGCGGCAGGCGCCGTCACCTGGAAATCCGACAAGTGGTACGGCTTCCCGCAGAAGCCTTTCGACGTCGATTTCATCCCGCGCGATGACTGCGTGACTGCCGGAGCGATGATCGGGCCCGACGTCGCGGCGGTGATCGTCGAGCCCGTCCAGGGTGTCGCAGGCGCCTACGACCTGTCGGCCGAGTTCCTGCTCACATTGCGTGAATCGACAGAGCGGCATGGCGCACTGCTGATCGCCGACGAAGTGCAGAGCGGCATGGGCCGCTGCGGGCACTATTTCGCCGCGCAGGCCCATGGCATCGAGCCGGACCTGATGACCAGCGCGAAGTCGCTTGGCGGCGGCGTGCCCTGTGCCGCGCTGCTCAGCCGAGCCGACATCGCAGAGCAATTCGGCCCCGGCGACCTGGGCACGACCTTCGGCGGCGGCCCGCTCGCTGCCGCCGCGATTGGCGCCGTCATCGATACGATCCGTGACGAGAGCTTACTGGCCAACGTTCGGAACATGGAGACCCGAATCCGCAATCGCTGCGTCACTGGACCGGTCACACGCATTCAGGGCAGAGGGCTGTTGCTCGGGCTCGTATGCAACCGCGCCGCAGCCGAGGTGCGCGACGCGCTGCTCGAGCAGGGCATACTCACCGGCACGAGCGCGGACCCGAACGTGCTGCGCATCCTCGCGCCGCTTGTCTTGAACGACGAACACGTGGACCATCTCGCCCGGGCGCTCGCCGCCATTCCGGGCGGCGATGAGTAACCATGACAAGGAAATCCGATGAAGACGTTTAACGACCTGGCTGAACTCACGAACGAGGAAATCAGCACTCTCCTGGAACTCGCCAGCCGCCTCGACAAGCACCCGGAGCCCCGGGCGCTGCAGGGCAAGGTGCTGTCGCTATTGTTCCTGAGCCCTTCGCTCAGGACGCTGGCTTCGTTCCAGGCCGCGATGACGCGGCTGGGCGGCGGTTCCTTCGTGATTTCTCCCGACATGTCGATCCACGGCCTGGAGACGCGTCCCGGCATCGTGATGGACGGCACCGCGGCCGAGCACATCAACGAAGCGGTGCCGGTCATCGCATCATACGGCGATGCGATCGGCATCCGTGCCTTTGCGGAGCGCAAGAACCTGCAACACGACATGGCGGAGACGGAATTCAACGCGCTGACCAGCCTCGTCGACACGCCCTGGATCAACATGGAATCGGCGATGAACCATCCCTGCCAGAACCTCGCCGACTGGAAGACGCTGGACGACCTCGCCGTCCCGGCCAACGGCGGCAAGTTCGTGCTCAGCTGGGCGTTTCATCCGAAGGCGCTGCCGCTCGCCGTGCCGTCCTCGACCCTCTACACGGCGGCGCGACGCGGCATGGACGTGACCGTGCTGCGCCCGGAAGGCTTCGAACTTCCCGATCCCGTGATGCAGCGCGCGAAAGCCGCGGCCGAGGCGGCCGGCGGTTCCGTCCGCGAGACCGACGACCGTGTCGAGGCGATGGAGGGGGCCCACGTCATCTATGCCAAGTCCTGGTCGTCCACGCGTCACTACGGCGATCGCATCAGCGACAAGAAGCTCAGAGACGAACTCGTGGACTGGTGCGTCGACGAGCCCTGGTTCGACAACGCGCAGGACGACTGCCGCTTCATGCACTGCCTGCCCGTGCGCCGCGGCGTCGTCGTCGCCGACAGGATCCTCGACGGGCCGCGCAGCGTCGTGATCCAGGAGGCGCGCAACCGCATGCTCGCGCAGATGGCCGTGCTGCACCGCATGCTCGGAGGCAGCCAATGACCTCCAAGCGCGAACTCGCCATCGTCGTATCGGCGCTCAAGCACGCGGCACCTTACATCCGGCTCTTCAAGGGCAAGGTATTCGTGCTCAAGGCCGGCGGCGAGATCTTCGCCGACAAGGCCGCGACGCGCGCGCTCATGGAGCAGGTAGGTATCCTCCATCAGGTCGGCATCCGCGTCGTGTTGATTCACGGCGGCGGCCCGCAGTCGACGCAGCTGGCCGCGGCGCTCGGCGTCGACACGACCTTCGTCGACGGCCGCCGCGTGACCGACGGCGCGTCGCTGGACGTCGCCACCATGGTGCTGAACGGACAGATCAATACGCGCGTATTGGCAGCCTGCCGCGACCTGCAGATTCCCGCTGTCGGCATCAGCGGCGTCGACGCGGGACTCATCCGCGCGCACAAACGACCGCCCATCCGGCGCGGCGACGCATCCACGGTGGACTACGGGTTCGTCGGCGACATCGACTCGGTCGACGCCGACATCCTGCGCAAGCAGCTCGACAATGGCCTCATGCCGGTCGTCAGCCCGCTGTCCTGCGACGAGACCGGCACATTGCTGAACATCAATGCCGACACGGTCGCGGCAGCGATCGCCGCGGAACTCGGTGCCGAGAAACTGATCCTGCTGACCGGGGCACCCGGCGTTCTCGAAGATGCTTCGGACCCGCACTCGCTGATCAGCTACATCGATCGCGCACAGCTCGACCGGCTGCGCGACGAGGGCAAGCTCGCCGACGGCATGTTGCCCAAGGCGGCCGCGATCGACGCGGCGCTCGCGAACGGTGTGCAGCGCGTGCACGTGATCTCCTACAACTTCCCGGACAGCCTGCTGCTGGAGGTGTTCACCAACGAGGGCACCGGCACGCTCGTCGTCAACGACATCGATGCGCTGACGCCTGCCGAGCAGGCCGGCGGTGCATCGTGACCCGCCTCTGGGAAAAGGGCCTGCCGCTCAGCGAGCGAGTGCTGCGTTACACCGCCGGTGAAGACCACCTGCTCGACGCGCGCCTCGTGCCGTACGACGTCCGGGGTTCGATCGCGCACGCGGAGATGCTCGCTGCGACCGGACTCATCAGCGACGCAGACGCGAGCGCCATCTGTGACGGGCTGCGGCGGCTACAGGCATCGTTCGAAGCCGGCGAGTGGGCCATTACACTGGAAGACGAGGACGTGCACACGGCAATCGAAACCCGGCTCACCCGCGACATCGGCGATGCCGGTGCGCGGCTGCACCTGGGCCGTTCGCGCAACGACCAGGTGCTGACGGCGCTGCGCCTGTATCTGCTCGAAGCGGCCAACGACCTCGTGATGCGGGTGAGTGCCCTGCGCGAATCGGTCGCGAAACTGACGGAGCGCGAGGGCGACGTACCGCTGCCCGGCT
>JABAHS010020109.1_pt2 | contig 42367 bp, 39 predicted proteins | sample 7062111 | NCBI WGS metagenome assembly JABAHS01 (sample SAMN14534600, study PRJNA622989) | marine sediment metagenome | biome: marine biome [ENVO:00000428]; feature: marine pelagic biome [ENVO:01000023]; material: deep marine sediment [ENVO:00002113]; isolation source: pool of 4 deep marine... | reverse complement strand
GACAACGGCAAGGATTTGAGCCACCTGGAACGCCAGGTGCAAGCGCTGCACCGGCGTTACCTCGAGCTCGCCGGCGGCTGATCCGCCCCGGCCATTGAACCGTCCGGGGATGTCGTAGACAATAGCCGCGACTTCAACGACTTGCACACAGGCCGATTTGCCCGCCGACCTCACATACGAGCAGCCGCTCAACGAGCGCATCCGGTCCTTTCTGCGGCTCGAGTTCCTGTTCCAACAAGCCGGGCATTTCCTTCGCGGCGCCTCCACCTGGAGCAGCCACGCGGCCCTGACCAGCCTGCTGGAGATCCAGGATCTGCTCGGGCGCAGTGACTTCAAGACTGAGGTGCTGAAGGAGCTGGAGCGCGACACCGCCAGCCTGGCCCGCCTCGAACAAAACCCGGAGGTCGATCGCGCACGCCTCACCGAAATCCTCGACGAGCTGGACGGGCTGATCGACCGCCTCTATGCCCATACGCAGCCCCTGGGTCACGAGCTGAGAACGAATGAGTTCCTCAGCAGCGTCCGCCAGCGCACGGCCATCCCCGGCGGCACGTGCATGTTCGATCTGCCCGGCTATCATCACTGGCTGAGGCGCCCGAGCGAGCAGCGCATCCGAAACCTGAGCAATTGGCTTGGTTCTTACGACGTGTTGCGCCAGTCCATCGAGATCATCCTGCGCCTGATACGCGACAGCGCCTCGCCGCAGCTGCGCGTCGCCGAGCAGGGCTTCTACCAGCAGTCTTTGGACTCTAGTGCGCCCTGCCAGCTCCTGCGCGTCGCCGTACCCGCGGAGGCGGACTACTACCCGGAGGTCAGCGGCGGCAGGCACCGCTTCACCATCCGTTTCTGGTGCCAGGGATCACCAGATGTGCGCCCCACGCAAGTCAAGGACGACGTTGCCTTTCAGCTGAGCTGTTGCATTATTTGAATATCTATTCAGCAATCGCCGGGACGATACCCGCCGGCCCATGGCAGCCATGCAAGACAAATACGTAAAATGCCCAACCTGCGGCGCCAAGGTCAAGTGGGGACCCGAGTCCAAGTGGCGGCCGTTTTGCAGTGAGCGCTGCCGGCTGATCGACCTGGGCGAGTGGTTCGATGAGAAGAAGCGCCTGCCGGGCGAGGAGCGTCCCGGGGGCGAACAGGGCGAAGAGCCCGACGGCTAGCCCGCATATCTCAAAAGGCGGCCGACGGGCGTGTCGTCGCCGACCGGCCTCGATTGCGGCTCGAAGCGCCGCTCCAAGCGGCAATCGATGTCCTTTGCGACCTTGGCGTCTTTGCGTTGGGTTGTCTTGTGGTCGATCGACCCTCCCAGCGGCTTCTGGTCTCGGCTCCTTGGATCAGGTCTCCCACAGGCTGCGGATGCCGCCGATCCCCTGGGCCCCGCATTGAAACGCCCGCTCCAGGTCCTCCTGCGAGACACCACCGAGGGCATAGACCGGAATGTTGACCCGGTCAACCAATTGGGCAAACTGCGCCCACCCCAGGGCCTGCGCCTCGGGGTGGCTCGGAGTGGGCCGGATCGCCGAGAGCACCGCAAAGTCGACCCCCAGGGTGTCGGCATGGCGCAGCTCGCCCCGCGTGTGGCACGAGGCGGCGACCCACAGGGGCCGGGGCAGCGGGCGCCGCTCCAGCGCCAGCAGGCGCCGGCTAGTCAGGTGCACGCCGTCGGCGTCCAGCTCTCGGGCCCGCTCGGGATCGGCATTGAGCAGGATGCGGGCTCCATGACGCCGGCAAAGCCCCACGGCCGCCCGTGCCAAATCGACATAGGCCCGCGGACCCGCTGTATGGGCACGCAGCTGCACCAGGCGTACACCCCGCTGTAGGGCGCGCTCCAGACGTTTCAAGAACGCCTCGGCCGGACCCTCAGGCTCGCCGGTTACCAGGTAGCGCTCCGGAAGGCGCACGGCGTTGACGACGGGTGCGTCCGCAGCCGGCATGGCCCATTCCGGCAGCCTATCCGGGGCTACCCACTCCAGGCGCTGGCCCTCCCGGGGCTCAGGCTCTCCGGCGTAGCGCTGAACACGCCACACGTCCAGGCGGACCACCCTGTCCCCGTAATCGTGGCGCACTCGGATCAGGGGGCGCGCCCGCTGCACGCGCACACCGAGCTCCTCCCGAAGCTCTCGGGCCAGACCGTGCCGCGGACCCTCGGCAGGCTCCAGCTTGCCGCCCGGGAACTCCCACAGCCCGCCCTGATGCGCGTGGTCGGCACGGCGCGACAGGAGCACCTCCCCCCGGCCGTTGAAGATCACGGCGGCGACCACAGGGAGATGGGAGGGGGCGGGAGAACGCATATTGCGACACCAGCAAGCGCAGCGATAGCAGCGGTCGGGACGGTACCGGGACCTCAGCTTCGGTACTCGGCGTTTATCTTCACGTACTCATAGGACAGGTCGGTGGTCCAGACCTGTGCGCGCTCGCCGCCCAAGCCCAGATCCACTCGAATAGGGATCTCGTCGCGCCCCATGACCGCCTGGCCGGCCTGCTCCGTGTACTCGGGGGCGCGCCCGCCGCCGCGAACGATGCATACACCCCCCAGGTGGATGACCACCCGCTCGATATCGAGCTCCGGCACGCCGGACCGTCCCATCGCCGCCAATATGCGCCCCCAATTCGGGTCGCCGGCGAACAGAGCGGTCTTGACCAGGGGGGAGTGGGCGATGGCGTAGGCCACCTTCAGGCACTCCCCGCGGGTGCGCCCCCCGCAAACCTCCACCGGGACGAACCTGGTTGCGCCCTCGCCGTCCCGCACGATGGACTGGGCGAGCGTGGTGCAGACGTCGGTCACGGCCCGACCCAGGGCCTGGAAGGCCTCGCCCCGGTCCTCGATGGCGGCCCCGCTGCGCCCCGTCGCCACCAGCACACAGGCATCGTTTGTCGAGGTGTCCCCGTCCACCGTAATGCGGTTGAACGACTCCTCGACCGCGGCGCCAAGGCATTCGGCGAGCAGCTGCCGGGCGACAGCAGCGTCGGTGGCCACGAAGGCCAGCATGGTGGCCATGTCGGGACAAATCATGCCCGCACCCTTGGCGATGCCCGTGACCGTAACCGTTTGCCCCCCGACCTGCACCCTGCGCGAGGTGCCCTTGGCCACCGTGTCCGTGGTCATGATCGCGCGCGCCGCGGCTGCCCAGGCGTCCTCCCGCCAGCCCTCCACGAGCGCCGGCAGCGCGGTCTCGATGCGCTCCGCCGGAAGGCGCTCGCCGATCACGCCTGTGGAGAAGGGCAGCACCTGCGTGGCGCGGCAGCCCGTCGCCCGTGCCGCCGCCGTGCAGCACCGCCGGGCGTCCTGGAGACCCACACGGCCTGTTCCGGCATTGGCATTGCCCGCATTCACCAGGAGCAGGCGCGGCATGGCGCCGGCCAGGTGCTCGCGGGCCACCACCACCGGCGCTGCGCAGAAGGCGTTTCGGGTGAAAACGGCGGCGGTCCGGGCGCCCTCGCAGAGCTCCATGAGCATGAGATCGTCACCGCCGTGCGCGCGGATGCCCGCCGAGCCTGCGGCCAGGCGCACCCCAGCCACCGGCGCCAACGCCGCGATGTCCTTCTTCAATCCAACCGGCATAATCGTCGAGAAAACGGGGGTCAGTGCCCAGGATCGACAGTGCAGCGCGAACGATCCATGGGTCAGGCCTCGAACCTTACCCCAGCCTTCCGTGGCACTGCTTGTACTTCTTGCCGGACCCGCAGGGACAGGGCTCGTTGCGGCCGATCTTGCGGCCTTCGCGCACGAACGTAGTGGGCCGTTCCGGAGCCGGCCCGGCGCCTCCGCCCGCGGCAACGGCCGCGGCCGCCGGCGGTGCCTCCGAGGCGGTAGCGGAAGGCGCCTCAGCGTGTCGGAACTCCATGGGCTGCGTCATGCGCCGCTGGCGCTCCACCGCATCGACGTCCTCCTCGGCGCGCACCTGGACCCTGGAAAGCACGGCGGTGACCTCGTGCTTTACCCGCTCGAGCAGGCCCGTGAACATCTCGAACGCCTCGCGCTTGTATTCCTGTTTCGGATTCTTTTGGGCAAACGCCCGCAGATTGATCCCCTGGCGCAGGTAGTCCATCGCCGCCAGATGCTCCTTCCACAGGGAATCGAGCACCTGGAGCATCACGGCCTTTTCGAACTCACGCATCACCTCGGAACCCGCGAACGCCTCCTTCTCCTCGTACCGGCGCTCCAGCTCCCCCAGGACCTTGTCCCGCAGCGTCTCCTCGTGCAGCGACTCGTCCTCCTCCAGCCACTGGGCGACCGGCAGCCGAGTTCCGAACTCGTGCTCCAGCGCCTCCTCGAGACCGGGGATATCCCACTGCTCCTCTAGGCTGCCGCGCGGGACAAAGCCGTCGATCACGGCATTCACCACGTCGTGGCGAATCGCCTTGATGGTCTCGGAGATGTCCCCGGACTCCAGCAGCTCGTTGCGCTGCTCGTAGATCACCTTGCGCTGGTCGTTGGCAACGTCGTCGAATTCCAGCAGCTGCTTGCGGATGTCGAAGTTGTGCGCCTCGACCTTGCGCTGGGCATTCTCGATCGCCTTGCTCACCCACGGGTGCTCGATGGCCTCGCCCTCCTGCATGCCCAGGCGCTGCATCATCGCCGACACCCGCTCGGAGGCGAAGATGCGCATCAGGTTGTCTTCCAGCGACAGGTAAAAGCGCGATGAGCCGGGGTCGCCCTGACGTCCGGAGCGCCCGCGCAACTGATTGTCGATGCGCCGGGACTCGTGGCGCTCGGTACCGACGATATGCAGACCGCCGGCCTGCACCACCTGCTCGTGGCGCGTCGTCCAATCCTCTTTGATCTGGCGCACACGTTCCTCATGGCTCGGGTCCACCTCCTGGAGCTCGGCATCCAGGCTCCCGCCCAGCACGATGTCGGTGCCGCGACCGGCCATGTTGGTGGCGATGGTGACCGCCCCGGGACGCCCGGCCTGGGCGATGATGTGCGCCTCGCGCTCGTGCTGCTTGGCGTTGAGCACCTCGTGCCTGATCTTGCGCTTTTTCAGGAGCCCCGACAGGTATTCCGAGGTCTCGATTGAAGTCGTGCCCACCAGCGCCGGTTGGCCGCGCCGGTGGCAATCCTCGATGTCCTCGATGATCGCCTCGAACTTGTCCTCGGCCGCCAAGTAGACCAGATCGCCCATGTCGTTGCGGATCATCGGCTTGTGGGTCGGGATCACCACCACCTCGAGCCCGTAGATCTGCTGGAACTCGAAGGCCTCGGTATCCGCCGTACCGGTCATCCCGGAGAGCTTGTCGTAGAGGCGGAAGTAGTTCTGGAAGGTGATCGAGGCCAGCGTCTGGTTCTCGCTCTGGATGGGCACGCCTTCCTTGGCCTCCACCGCCTGGTGCAGGCCCTCCGACCAGCGCCGCCCGGGCATCGTCCGGCCGGTGAACTCGTCGACGATGACCACCTGGTTGTCGCGAACGATGTAGTCCACGTCGCGCTGATAGAGCGCATGGGCGCGCAGCGCCGCGTTCAGGTGGTGCATGAGCATGATGTTGGACGCGTCGTACAGGCTCTCCCCCTCGCCCAGCAGACCTTCCCGGGCGAGCAGCTCCTCGACGTGCTGGTGCCCGTCTTCGGTGAGGTATACCTGCTTGACCTTCTCGTCGACCGTGAAGTCGCCGGGGCCCTCTTCGGTCTGCTGCCGCTCCAGGTGGGGAATCAGCTTGTCGATCTTGGCATAGATCTGCGGATCCTCCTCCGTGGGGCCGGAGATGATCAGCGGCGTACGCGCCTCGTCGATCAGGATGGAGTCGACCTCGTCGACGATCGCGAACGTGCGGTCGCGCTGCACCTTCTCGCCGAGCGTGAAGGCCATGTTGTCGCGCAGGTAGTCGAAGCCGAACTCGTTGTTGGTGCCATAGACGACGTCCGCCGCATAGGCCGCCTTTTTTTCTTCGTGGGTCATCCCCGGCACCACGACCCCGGTGGTCAGCCCGAGGCACTCGTAGAGCCTTCCCATCCAGGCGGCATCGCGCCGCGCCAGGTAGTCATTGACGGTGATGATATGTACGCTGGCATCCGGAAGCGCGTTGAGGTAAGCGGACAATGTGGCGACCAGGGTCTTGCCCTCGCCGGTGCGCATCTCCGCGATCTTGCCCTCGTGCAGGACCATGCCGCCGATGAGCTGCACGTCGAAGTGGCGCATCTCCAGGGTGCGCCGGCCCGCCTCGCGGACCACGGCGAACGCCTCGGGCAGCAGGGCCTGTAGCGACTCGCCGTCGCGGTGGCGCGCGCGAAACTCTTCGGTCTTGGCTCGCAGTTCGGTGTCCGAGAGGGTGCTGATCGGCCCCTCAAGGGCGTTGATACGTGCCACCGTCTTGTGCATCTGCCGCAAGAGACGCTCGTTGCGACTCCCGAAGATCTTTGTAAGCAGCTTGCTGACCATGGTCCGAGGCCGTCTGGAATCCGATCAAAAGCGACATTTTACAGCACTGGGCCCCCATTTGGCACGGCGTGAGAGCCACGCAGGGGTACAGGAGAGGAGACGGAGGGAAAGTCAGCGAGCGGCGCGGATGTACTTGTAGGGGTTGACCACCCGGCCGTCGTGGAGCACCTCGAAATGCACGTGCGGGCCGGTGGAGCGCCCGCTGGTGCCCATCAGGGCGATCCGCTGGCCCTTGCTGATCTTGTCGCCCACCTTGACCAGATTCTTCTGATTGTGGGCATAGCGGGTAACGTAGCCGTTGCCGTGGTCGATTTCCACCAGATTGCCGTAGCCGTAGCGCTTGCCCGACCAGGTGACCACGCCGGCCGCCACCGCGATTACGTCCGAGCCCAGCTTGCCGGCGAAGTCGATGCCGCTGTGATGCTCGGGCTTGCCGCTGAAGGGATCCGCGCGCTTGCCGTAGTAGGACGACAGCCACCCCTGGGTGATGGGGCGCCCGGCAGGGTGGACCTGCTGCTGGAGGTTGCCGTGCAGCAACATGGTCTCCAGGGCGGCGAGCTGCTGCTCCCGATCGTCCATGCGCCGCGCCAGCTCTTCCATGGCCTGGAAGACGTCCTCTGGCGGCAGGTCCGGCGCCTCTGCGCTGCGCTCCGGGCCGCCCTGCGCCGGGGCCTGCTCGAAGTCGAACTCGCCGTTGTCGAGCTCGGCCATCTTGGTGAGGCGCCGCCCCAGGGCATTCAAACGCATCACGTGCGCCTGCATTTGCCCCATTCGCAGGGACAGGGCGTCCAGATAGGCCTGGGTCCGCTCGCGGGCCCCGTCGAGGGCGCGCCGCTGCTCCGCCAGCTCGTGCTTCCACGTCCGGATCACCTTCGAGTCGACCGCGTCACCGCGCCCGTCGGAGCCCATCCAATACCCGGCAGAGAAGGCCCCGGTGACGAGCACCGCACCGGCCGTCGCAGCCCCCAGGTAGCAGGCCAGCCGGTTCAGGCGCAATGTACGCGGCCGCTCATTGCGCTTTGTAAATAGAATGACGTTCATTTACCCTGCGCTAAATCCCCGTCCACATCAGCATATCGGCCGACTATGTCCAAGCTTGAGCCACAATCCATCTGCAACCTATTGATCGGACGAAAAAACCGGTATTCTCAGCTGCTCGAGCGTGCGCGCCGGCTCCGGCGGCTCGACATCTGGGTGGCATCGCTGCTTCCGGCGTCCGCCCGTGACCACTGCCGGGTGGCCAACTGCAGCGCCGACACCCTCACCCTGGCGGTGGACAGCCCTGCCTGGTCGTCTCGAATGCGGTTCCAGGCACCACCTTTGTTGCGCCAGCTCAACCGGCGCCATGGCCTGGGTCTGAATCGCATCCGCGTGGTCGTCCAGGACCCGGCCAGCGCCCCGCCGCCACGCACGCGCCCGGCGCGCCTGTCCACCCGGGGCGCCCAGCTGCTGCGCGAGGCCGCTGATACCGTCGGCGACGAGGCCCTGGCCACGGCCTTGCGCCACCTTGCCAACCGCGGCCCTCGGTCGCCCCGCTGATCCGCGCGCAGGCCCGGGCTCAGGCCTGCGTAAACTGCTGGGCAGGCTGCAAGAACGAGATCGGCGCCGCACCGGCCTCCTCGAAGGTGACCTGCTCCCAGGCCGCCTGGTTCGCCAATAGCGCCCGCAGGAGGCAGTTGTTCAGGGCGTGGCCCGACTTGTAGCCCCGGAAGGCCCCGATCAGGCTGTGCCCCAGGAGATAGAGGTCCCCGATCGCATCCAGGATCTTGTGCTTGACGAACTCGTCCTCGTAGCGCAACCCGTCTTCATTCAGGATCCGATAGTCATCCACGACGACGGCGTTGTCCAGGCTGCCGCCGAGGGCAAGCTGGCTCTCGCGCAGGTGCTCGATGTCACGCATGAAGCCGAAGGTGCGTGCGCGACTCACCTCGCGTACGAAAGAAGTCGTGGAGAAGTCCACCTCCGCCGCCTGACCGTGGGAGTGAAAGACAGGGTGATCGAAGTCGATGGAGAAACCCACCTTGAAGCCGTCGAAAGGCTCGAAGCGCGCCCACTTGTCGTCTTCCTCGACCATCACCACTCGCTTGATGCGAATGAAGCGCTTGGGGGCGCTCTGTTCCTCGATGCCGGCCGACTGCGCCAGGAACACAAACGGGCCCGCGCTGCCATCCATGATCGGGACCTCGGGGGCGCTGAGGTCGACATAGGCGTTGTCGATCCCCAGCCCGGCCAAGGCGGAGAGGAGGTGCTCGACGGTCGAGATACGGACGTTGCCCTTAACCAGGGTGGTGGACAGGCGGGTGTCGCCGACGTTCTCAGGGCTCGCCTTGATCTCCACGGGCTCGGGCAGATCGACCCTGCGAAAGACGATCCCCGTATCGACCTGGGCCGGGCGCAACGTCAAATAGACCTTCTTGCCCGTATGCAGCCCGACGCCAGTGGCCCTGATGACATTCTTCAGCGTGCGTTGCCTTATCATTATTCTTGTATACCCCTGTCATCAGACGGTTTTTCGCTAAAAACGCTCGCATGGTAACACAGCCCCGGGGGACTGCAAAGTGAAAGCGCGCACAAACCGGAAACCAAGTGACTGAATCTTGGCAGGTTTCCGGAGGCCCGGCGGGGCGACCGCCCAGCGCCCGGGAGGGGGGTGGGCGCCGGTGCGGCCGCCGCGTGCGCTCGGGCAGTAGCCCTAGCCTGCTGATTTTCCTGGTGTTTCTCTTGCTGTCTGGGCTCGCACTAGTCAGCCTGCTTGCGCAGAAAGGCCGGGATATCCAGGTATTCCAGGTCCGAGTCCTGGCCGGCCGGCCGCTCACCGGCGGCCCGACGGCGCATCACCGTGGGCCGGTCCAAGGCATCATAGTCCACCTCACCGGACTTGTTGCGCTTGACCAGCTTCACCGGCGGCCCCTCGGCGCGCGCCCCCGCGCCGATGCCCGTGGCCACCACGGTGACGCGCAGCTCGCCGCCCATCTCGGCGTCCAACACGGTGCCCACTACGATGACGGCGTCCTCCGCGGCCAGCTCCTCGACGATCTGCCCGACCTCGTGGAACTCGCCCATGGACAGATCCGGCCCGGCCGTGACGTTGACCAGGATGCCGCGAGCGCCCATGAGATCGACGTCCTCCAGCAACGGGCTGGCGATGGCCATCTCGGTCGCCTCGCTGGCACGTTCCTCGCCCGCCGCCGAGCCGCTGCCCATCATCGCCATGCCCATTTCCGACATCACGGTGCGCACGTCGGCGAAGTCCACGTTGATCAGCCCTGGGCGTGTGATCAGCTCGGCGATCCCCTGCACCGCCCCGAGCAACACGTCGTTGGCGGACTTGAAGGCCTCCAGCAGGCTGATGTCCTTGCCGAGCACGCTCACCAGCTTCTCGTTGGGGATGGTGATCAGCGAGTCCACGTGTTTGCCGAGCTCCTTGAGCCCTTCGCCGGCGATCTGCATGCGTTTGCGGCCCTCGAAGGCGAAGGGCTTGGTCACCACCGCAACGGTCAAAGCGCCCAGGTCCTTTGCGATCTGGGCGACTACGGGCGCCGCCCCGGTTCCGGTGCCGCCGCCCATGCCGGCCGTGATGAACACCATGTCGGCACCCTCCAGCACCTCATGGAGCCGGTCGCGGTCCTCCAGCGCGGCCTGCTTGCCGATCTCCGGGTTGGCGCCTGCACCCAACCCCTTGGTCATGGAGGAGCCGACCTGGAGGACGGTCTTCGCCTCGGTCTTTTTCAGTGCCTGCGCATCGGTGTTGACGCAGATGAAGTCAACGCCCTCGATTCCCGCGCGCACCATGTGCTGAACGGCATTGCCTCCTCCGCCGCCGACGCCGATCACCTTGATCACGGCGTTTTCGCTATACGCGTCCATTAGTTCGAACATTGTTTTCCCCTCCTCTTCTTCACGATGAAGAACCTCGGATCATTGCGTACGACTCGATCGATGCCCGTCAAAAGTTGCCCTGAAACCAGCTTCTCATTCGGTGCCAGACTCCCTTGAAGCCCTTGCCCAGATCCGGCTCACCGCCGCGGCGCTGGCCGCCCTGGTGGCCGAACAGTAGCAGCCCCACGCCGGTGGCATAGATCGGATTGCGCACCACGTCGGCCAGCCCCGTGACGTACTGGGGTGTGCCCACACGCACCGGGATGTGGAATACCTCCTCGGCCAGGTCGACCAGACCCTCCATCTTGGCGCTGCCCCCGGTGAGCACGATCCCGGCGGCTACCAGGTCTTCGAAGCCGCTGCGCCGCAGCTCTGCCTGCACCAGGGTGAGCAGCTCCTCGTAGCGCGGCTCGATTACCTCGGCCAACGTCTGGCGCGCCAGTCGCCGTGCAGGGCGATCGCCTACGCTGGGGACCTCGATGGTCTCGTCGGACCGAGCGAGCTGCATCAACGCGCAGCCGTACTTGATCTTGATCTCTTCCGCATACTGCGTAGGTGTGCGCAAGGCAACGGCTATGTCGTTCGTCACCTGGTCACCGGCGATGGGAATCACGGCGGTGTGGCGAATCGACCCCTCCGTGAACACGGCGAGGTCCGTCGTCCCCCCGCCGATGTCCACCAGGCACACGCCCAGCTCCCGCTCGTCCTCGGTGAGGACGCTGTAACTGGAGGCGAGCTGCTCCAGTATGATGTCGTCAACCTCGAGGCCGCAGCGGCGTACGCATTTCACGATGTTCTGGGCCGCGCTTACCGCGCCCGTAATCATGTGCACCTTGGCCTCCAGGCGCACCCCGGACATGCCCACCGGCTCCTGAATGCCTTCCTGGGCATCGATGACGAACTCCTGCGGGATGATGTGCAGGATCTTCTGATCGGCCGGAATGGCCACAGCGCGCGCCGCGTCGATGACCCTTTCCACGTCCATGGCGCTGACCTCCTTGTCGCGGATCGCGACGATGCCGTGGGAGTTGAGGCTGCGGATGTGGCTGCCGGCGATCCCCGTGAACACCGAGTTTATCTGGCAGCCCGCCATGAGCTCGGCCTCCTCCACGGCACGCTGGATGGATTGCACCGTGGACTCGATGTTGACCACCACGCCCTTTTTCAGGCCGCGCGAGGGATGAGAGCCGATGCCGATGATCTCGATGCCGCCCTCTAGATTGACCTCGCCAACGATGGCCACGACCTTCGAGGTGCCGATATCCAACCCGACGATCAAATTGCGCTCTGTTTTTTTAGACATCGCTCTGAGACCTCCCCGCGCTCGGCTCGGTCTCGCGTCCGCGCGACTTCCGCAACCGCACCGCAAACCCGTTGGTGTACCGCAGATCCACCGCCGCGATCCCTTCCGCGCGCCGCGCAAGCACCTGCGGGTAAACGCTTACAAGGCGCCGCAACCGGGACTCGAGCTCCCGCCGCCCCAGGCGAACCTCCACGCCATTGTCCAAGACCATCCTCCAGGCTCGGCGCTCGTTGACGGCGAGCCCGGTCACGTGCCGGCCCAGGACCCGGAGCATCCCGTTGATTTCCCGGTAGCGGCGCACCAACTGGCGCTGAAAACCGTCGGGACCGTGCAACTCAGGCAAGTGGCGGGCGAGCTCGTCCCGGGGAGGGCGAAACCAGACGCCGTCCACGCTCACCAGCCCGTCGTCGCCCCAACGCGCCAACGGCCGGTGCTCGGTCACGCGGATGCGCAGGATATCAGGCCAGATACGCCGCACCGATACGGTGTCTACCCAGGGTCGCTGCAGAACCGCCTCGCGGATCGCCTCGATGTCCACGGTGAAAAATCCACCGCCCGCATGGGCCGCCACCGCCTGCTGCAGCTCCTGGGAGCGCAGATGCCGGAAGCTGCCTTCCACCTGAACCGAGCGCAGCGGCAGGCTGCTCGGCTCCATCAACCACCACACCGCGCCGGCCAGCCCCGCCGCCAGCCCGCCTGCGCCCACCGCAGTGGGAATCCACCCCAGCCATACCCGCAGGCCCCAGGGACCGCGGCCCTTGTGCTGTCGGCGCTTAGCCGCCACCGCCGATCCCCTGCTCGCGCGCCATCAGGCTGGTCTCCAAGATACGCAGCACCAGCGCATCGAAGTCGATCCCCGCCGCGCGCGCCGCGATGGGAACGAGGCTGTGGTCGGTCATCCCAGGCACGGTGTTCACCTCGATCAGCCAGGGCGAGCCCTGCTCGTCCAACAGGAAGTCCACACGGCCCCAGCCGGACGCCCCGGCCGCGTCGAACGCTTGGCGCGCCAAGTCCTGCAGGGCGTGCTCCTGCTCGCCCGGCAACCCGCACGGGCAGACGTAGCGCGTGGTCCCGGCCTCGTACTTCGCCTCGAAGTCATAGAATTCGCGGGGCGTCTCCAGCCGGATCAAGGGCGGGTCCTGATCCCCCAGAATGGTCGCGGTGTACTCGGCGCCGTGCACCCAGCGCTCGGCGATGACCTCCCGGTCGTACCGGCGTGCCTGCGTCCAGGCACCGTGCAGCTCGTCGGCCCGCTCCACACGGCTCATGCCGATGCTCGAGCCCTCGTGTACAGGCTTTACGATCAATGGCAATCCGAGCCCCTCGACCACCGCGCCATGGTCCTCGCCCTCGCGCAGCAGCGCGAACTCCGGCGTGGGCAGCCCGGCGCCGGCCCAAAGAAGCTTGCAGCGCAGCTTGTCCATCCCCAGGGCCGAGCCCAGCACGCCGCTGCCCGTGTAGGGCAGGCCGATTTGCTCCAGGGCCCCCTGGATGACGCCGTCCTCGCCGCCGCGCCCGTGCAGCATGATGAAGGCCCGATCGAAACGTTCGCAGCGCAATCGGTCGAGCACATCGCCCTGGGCATCCACGCCGTGGGCATCCACCCCGCTGCGCACCAGCGCGGCGAGCACCGCCGCCCCGCTCTTCAACGAGATCTCGCGCTCGGCCGAGCACCCGCCCATGAGCACCGCCACCTTACCGAACCGCGCGCTGTCGATGTCGAAGTCAGTCATTGGCCCGCCTACTAAGGGGTTCACAAGTAGCCCGACATAGCGTCCGGGACCGTCGGCCGCAGAGAACGCAGAGAGAAACATGTGATGCAATGGCTCCTACTTCGTCCGCCGAAACCACCGATCGCCTGTAGCATTGCAATCCTCTGCGTCCATTTTGCGTTCTCTGCGCCTTTGCGTTGATCACGACTTGTCCCCCACGATCCGCACCTCGGGCTCGAGGCGCACGCCGTGGATGCGCTCGACCTCGGCGCGCACCTTGTCGATCAGCGCCTCGATGTCGGCGGCGCTGGCCTTGCCCGTGTTGATAATGAAATTGGCGTGCTTCTCCGAGACACAGGCTCCGCCGACGCACTGGCCTTTCAGCCCGGCCGCCTCGATCAGGCGGGCGGCGTGGTCGCCGTCGGGATTGCGAAACACCGAACCGCAGCTCGGCTGCCCGATGGGCTGGCTGCGCCCGCGGCGCTCCAGCAGCTCCTTGATCCGGGCCAGCGCCGCCTCGCCGTCGCCCGGCTGCAGCTGCAGCCGCACAGCGATGAACCACTCCCCCGCGGGGCCCTCGACGCTGCGATAGCCCACCCGGTAGTCTTGGGGCGGGCGGGTATGGCGCACGCCACGGCGATCCAGCGTCTCGACGGCGGCGACGCAGTCCCAGGTCTCCGCCCCGAAGGCGCCTGCATTCATGGCCAGCGCGCCCCCCAGGGTCCCGGGGATGCCGGCCAGGAACTCCGCCCCCACCAGGGCATGGCGCGCACAGAACCGGGCCACCTTGGCACACGGGGCCCCGGCCTCGGCGCGCACCGTGGAGCCGTCCTGCCAAGCGATGCCGTTCATTATCCCCTGGAGGGCGATCACCGTGCCGCGAATGCCGCCATCGCGCGCCAGCACGTTGCTGCCCAGCCCCAGCCAAAACAGCGGCTCATCCTCGGGCAATCGGCGCAGAAAGGCGGCAAGATCCTCCAGGTCCGCGGGGCGGTAGAAGCGATCGGCCGGCCCGCCGACGCGCCAGGTGACGTGGCGGCCCATGGGCTCATCGGAGCGCAGCTCGCCGCGCAGTGATTGCATGTCTCGCACCGTCATGTTCATCTGCGTGATCCCGCGGGCGGACCGGGCCTGCACCCGGCGCGCGCCCTTTTGCGCGTGCGCTGCGCGGGCGCCGTCCACCCCAACAGAGGGCTGCGCAGCGCCTCGCCGCAACCCAGCTGCAGGTGGCGCCTGCACCTGCAGCTCATGGCCGTTGCCCCCGCAGGGCTCCGGCGGCCAACCTACCTGGTAGCGCCGCCGCGACGCTGCCGATACTGCCCGCACCCAGGGTCAACAGCACGTCGCCACCGTGCAGCACCGCGGGTAGCACCTCTGCGAGCTCCTCGGGCTCGGCCACGAACACCGGGTCGACCTGTCCGCGGGCGCGGATCGCCCGCGACAGCGCCCGGCCGTCGGCACCGGCGATGGGCTCCTCGCCGGCGCCATAAACCTCGGTCATAACCAGTACGTCGCTTCTCGAAAGGACGCCGACGAAGTCTTCGAACAGGTCACGGGTGCGCGTGTAGCGGTGCGGTTGAAACACGACCACCAGGCGCCGTTCCGGCCAGCCGTCGCGAATCGCCTCCAGGGTGGCGGCGATCTCGCGCGGATGGTGCCCATAGTCATCGATGAGCAGCACCGGACCGGCGTGCGTTTCCAGCTCACCGTACATGTGAAAACGCCGCCCGATCCCCTGAAAGTGCTCCAAGCCCCGTTGAATGTCCCGGCCGGACACCCCGAGCTCCCAGGCCACGGCCATGGCGGCCAGGGCGTTGAGGACGTTGTGACGGCCGGGCAGATTCAGGTTCACCGCCAGTGGGGCCTCACAACCCGGCAGACGTACATCGAACGAAGTGCGACTGGCCCGCTGGACGATGTTGAGCGCGGTGATGTCGGCGTCTACCTCGATACCGTAGGTGACGACGGGGCGGCTGACCCTCGGCAGGATGGCACGCACGTTCTCGTCGTCCGCGCACATGATCGCCTGCCCGTAGAACGGCAAGTGGTGCAGGAACTCGACGAAGGTCTCGCGCAGGCGATCAAAGTCGCCGTCGTAGGCGGCCAGGTGGTCGACATCGATGTTGGTCACCACCGCCATCATGGGCTGAAGGTACAGAAAGGAGGCATCGCTCTCGTCGGCCTCGGCCACCAGGTAGCGGCTCTCCCCCAGGCGGGCATTGGTCCCGGCGCTGATCAGCCGCCCACCGATGACGAAGGTTGGATCCATGTCCCCTTCGGCGAGCAGGCTGGCCACCAGGCTCGTGGTGGTCGTCTTGCCGTGGGTCCCCGCCACGGCGATGCCGTAGCGAAACCGCATGAGCTCGGCCAGCATCTCGGCGCGGGGTACCACCGGGATACGGCGCTCACGAGCCGCGCGCACCTCCGGGTTGTCCGCCCCCACCGCCGAGGAGACGACGACCACGTCGCAGCCCTCTACATGGCCCGCCTCGTGGCCGTACAGCACCTGGGCCCCGAGGCCCCGCAGGTGGCCAGTCACCGGGTTTTCGTGCAAGTCCGAGCCTGAGACCTCGTAACCCAGGTTGAGCAGCACCTCGGCGATCCCGCCCATGCCGGCGCCGCCGATGCCCACGAAGTGGATGCGCCGGATGCGTCCCATGGGGTTGTCCATTCGGGCCCGAGTCATGGTCTTTCCTCCTGCGCCCCCGCCGCTGCCAGCTCCAGGCAGGCGTCGGCCACGTCGGCGGCCGCGCGCGGCATGGCCAGGCGGCGCGCCGCACGGGCCATCTCCAGCAATCGGTCCTCGCGCCCCCCCAGATCCTGCAACAACCCGGCGAGGCGCTCGGGGGTCAGCTGTTGCTGGGACACCAGGACGGCGGCGCCGCCGTCCACAAGATAGCCGGCGTTGTGGGTCTGGTGATCGTCCACGGCGTACGGGTATGGCACCAATATGGCCCCCACCCCGGCGGCCGCCAGCTCGGCCACGGTGAGCGCCCCGGATCGGCACACCACCAAGTCGGCCCAGCTGTAGCTCTCGGCCATGTCCTCGACGAACGCCGAGATCTCGGCCTCGACCCCTGCCCGCTCGTAGGCCCTGCGCGTCATGTCCAGGTGACGCTCCCCGGCCTGGTGGCGCACCCGCGGGCGCTGCTCTAGGCCGAGCTGCGCCAGCGCCGCGGGCACCACCTCGTTGAGGGCGCGTGCCCCCTGGCTGCCGCCCAGCACCAGCAGGTGCAGCGGCCCTTCCCGCCCCCGGAGCCTCTGGTCGGGCTCCGGCAGGGCGGCGATGTCGACGCGCACCGGGTTGCCCACCAGCCGCACATCGCGCGCGGCGGGAAAGCTGTCCGGAAAGGCCTGCAATACCCGGTCGGCGACACGGGCCAGGATGCGATTGGTCAGGCCGGCCACTGCGTTCTGCTCGTGGATGCACAACGGACGGCCCAACACGCGGGCCATCAGCCCGCCGGGGCCGGATACGAAACCGCCCATGCCCAACACCACTGATGGCCGGTGGCGCATAAGCGCGCGCAGGGCCTGCCACGCGGCCAGGGCGAGCATGAGCGGCGCGGCCAAGCGGCGCGCCAGGCCCTTGCCGCGCAAGCCGCTCACCGCGATCCATTCCACGGGGATGCCCCGATCCGGCACCACGCGCGCCTCCAGGCCGCTGCGGGTGCCCAGCCACACCACGGCTGCACCGCGCGCGAGCAGCTCCTGGGCAACCGCCAGGGCAGGGAATACGTGGCCGCCGGTGCCGCCGGCCACGATCAACACGGACCCACTGGGCGGCGAATGTCTGAAGCGGTTCATCCGCGAGCCCCTGCGGTATAGCCGGCACCGGGCCCGATGTCGCGCTCGGCCCGTGCGTTCTCGTACCCGGCGCGCAACAGCAGCCCCACCGCCACACAGCTCATTACCATGCTGCTGCCGCCATAGCTCATCAGCGGCAGCGTCAGGCCCTTGGTGGGCAGCACGCCCATGTTCACGCCGATATTGATGAATGCCTGAAGCCCCAGCCACAGGCCCAGGCCGTGGGCGAGGTAGGCGGCGAACCAGTGCCCGTTGCGCTCGGCGCGCGCCCCAATCAGGCACGCCCGCCACACGATGGTGGCAAACAACCCGATGACGCCCAGAGTGCCCGCGAGCCCGAGCTCCTCACCGATCACGGCGAACAGAAAATCGGTGTGCGCCTCGGGCAGGTAGAACAGCTTCTGCACGCTCGCACCGAGCCCGACACCGAGCCACTCGCCGCGGCCGAAGGCGATGAGCGACTGGACCAGCTGAAAGCCGCTGTTGTAGGGATCTGCCCAGGGGTTCAGGAACGACACTACCCGCGCCCAACGGTAGGGTGAGAGAAAGGCCAGGGCGCCCAGGGCGCCGGCGGCGAGCACCACAAGGATGCCGAATTGCCAAAGACGCACCCCCGCCAGATACATCATGGCGAAGCAAGTCACGAGCAGCACGACCGCCGCCCCGAAGTCGGGCTCGGCCAGCAGCAGGGCGCAAGTCAGCGCGAGCAGGCCCACCGGCTTGAGGAAGCCCCCGGCGCTGGCGCGCACCTCGTCGCCGCGGCGCACCAGATACCCCGCCAGGTACAGTACCATGAACAGCTTGGCCAGCTCGGAGACCTGGACGTAAAAGACCCCCAGCGGCAGCCAGCGCGTGCTGCCGTTGACCTCCTTGCCCACTCCTGGCATCAGCACCAAGGACAGCAACAGCAGCACCCCGATCAAGAGCACCGGACCGGACCGGCGCCACTGCTCCAGCGGGACGAGCAGCACGGGAACGGTGCACCCGACGCCGAGAACGACGAACAGGAGCTGGCGCTTGAAATAATAGAACGGCGCGGCGAGCTCGCGCTCGGCGATGGTGATGGAGGACGAGGCGACCATGACCAGGCCGAGGCCAACCAGCGCGGCGGCGGCCACAAGCAGCGGAGTATCCAACATGCGGGACCGGCTGAGGTCCCTGCGCGCCGTGCGCGCACTCGCTGCGGCGACAGTGCGCGCCATGCTCATGCCAGCAACCTCCGCACGGCGTCCATGAAACGCTCGCCGCGCTCAGCATAATCCGCGAACATGTCAAAGCTGGCGCAGGCCGGCGACAGCAGCACCACGTCCCCGGCCTGGGCATACTCGCGGGCGAGCGAGACGGCCTCGTCCATGTCGCGGGCGCGGACCACGGGCACGGCGCCGACCAGGGCCTGCTCGATGCGGGGCGCATCGCGCCCCAGCAGCACCACCGCGCGGGCCTTGCCCTGCAGACCCGGGCGCAAGGCGGAGAAATCCTGGCCCTTGCCCTCACCGCCCGCAATCAGCACCACGGGATCGGGCATCCCCTGCACCGCAGCCAGCGTCGCCCCCACGTTGGTCGCCTTGGAGTCGTTGCACCAGGTGATGCCATCGCGCTCGACCACCCACTGGCTGCGGTGGGCCAATCCCGGGAAGTGGCGCAGCGCCCCCAGCATCGCCTCCATGGAAAAGCCAGCGCTCTCTCCCAAGGCCAGTGCGGCCAGGGCATTGGCGCAATTGTGCCGCCCCGGGACACGCATCCGCGCAACCGGCATGAGGACGCGCTCGCCACGCGCGAGCCAGGGCTCGCCCTCCTGGTGACGCAGGCCGAAGTCGCCGTCTGTTGGGGCCGCCAGGGTGAAGCGCACCGTGCGCCTGCTTGCCTGGGCCATGGCCATCACCCGGGGATCATCGGCGTTGAGCACCATGGTGCCGTCGCCGCGGTAGATGCGCTGTTTGGCGCCGGCGTAGGCCTCCAGCGTGTCGTGACGATCCAGGTGATCGGGCGAGAAATTGAGCACCGCCGCTGCAGTGGCGTTCAACGAGCGGGTGGTCTCCAGCTGGAAGCTTGACAGCTCCAACACGTACAGGTCCGGCTCGCCCCCGTCCAGGAGCTCGAGCACCGGCGTGCCCAGGTTGCCCCCCACGCGCACGGCTCGGCGCTCCTCCCGGGCCATGGCCGCCACCATGCTGGTGACCGTGCTCTTGCCGTTTGACCCGGTGATGGCCACGACCGGCGCGTGCACCGCCCGCGCAAACAACTCGATGTCGCCGCCGACCGGTACGCCGCGCTGCCGGGCCCGAGCGATCGGCGGCTCGCGCAGGTCCACGCCAGGGCTGACCACCAGCTCGTCAGCGTGCTCGAAGGCCCGCTCGTCGAACCCGCCCAGGAACAGCGCCACGTCGGGCAGCTCCACCCGCAGCCGTTCCAGCCCCGGGGGCTGGGCCCGGGTATCGGTTACCGCCACCCGAGCGCCGGCCGCGCGCAGGTACCGGGCGCAGGACAATCCGGTCTTGCCCAGTCCCACCACCAACACCTTGCGCTGTGCTCCATCCACCGGACTCACCCCTGCCATGCACGCGGATCTCATGTTAAACCTTGGCCCGTCGTCACCGGATCTTGAGGCTTGCCAAACCAACCATCACCAAAATCACCGTCACCACCCAGAAGCGCACAATCACCCTCGGCTCGGGCCATCCCTTGAGCTCGAAGTGATGGTGCAGCGGCGCCATGCGAAAGATGCGCCGCCCGGTGAGCTTGAACGAGATCACCTGCAGGATCACCGACACGGTCTCCATGACGAACACCCCGCCCATGATCACCAATACCAACTCCTGGCGCACGATCACCGCCAGTACGCCCAGCGCCGCCCCCAGGGCCAGGGCGCCCACATCGCCCATAAACACCTGGGCGGGGTAGGCGTTGAACCAGAGAAAGCCCAGCCCGGCACCGACCAGCGCCCCGCAGAACACGACGACCTCGCCCACCCCGGGTAGTGCCGGGATGCCCAGGTAGGTGGAGAACTGAGCGTGGCCCGAGGCGTAGGCGAAGATCCCCAGCGCACCCGCCACCATCACCGTGGGCATGATGGCCAGCCCGTCGAGCCCGTCGGTCAGGTTCACGGCGTTGCTCGATCCGACGATGACGAAATAGGCAAGCGGGATGTACGCCCAACCCAATCCCAGTGACAGGTCCTTGAAAAACGGGATCAGCAAGTCAGTCTCGATGGGATTGCCCGGATCGGCTGTGAGGTACAGGTACACCGCTACCGCCAGGGCCGCCACCGACTGGAGCAGATATTTGTAACCGGCAGCGAGACCCCTCGGGTCGCGCAGCACCAGCTTGCGGTAGTCGTCCAGCCAGCCGATGATGCCGAAGGCCAGTGTCGTCATCAGCACGGTCCACACGTAGCGGTTGGTGAGCTCCGACCACAGCAGCGTGGTGACTACCATGGCCACGAGCACCAGGGCCCCGCCCATGGTCGGCGTGCCAGCCTTGGTCAAATGGCTCTCGGGCCCGTCGCTGCGCACGGTCTGACCGATCTGGTAGGCGTTGAGGCGGCGGATCAGGAACGGGCCCACCACAAAGCTGATGACCAGGGCGGTCAGCACCGCCAGCACGGCGCGCAGCGTCAGGTACTGGAAGACGTTGAAGCCGCTGTGGAAGCGCTCGAGATACTCCGCCAGGTACAAGAGCATGGCTCAGTGCCCCCCACCGGCAACGCCCGCTTGGAGCAAGGCCTCGATAACGCGCTCCATGTGCATGGAGCGCGAGCCCTTGACCAGGACGGTGCCGCGCTGCGGCCAGTCGCGTCGCAGCTGCTCCACCAGCTCGCGCCAGTCCGTAAAGTGACGCGCCCCAGCACCGAAGCCGTCCACCGCCGCCGCGCTGGCCGACCCCACGGCATAGAGCCGACCTACGCCGGCCGCTCGGGCCAAACGGCCGGCCTGCTCGTGCAGCGCCTCGGCCTCGCCGCCCAGCTCCGCCATGTCGCCCAACACCAGCCATTTCTCGCCGGGCGTGGCCACTAACACCTCGAGGGCGGCATCCAGGGAGGTGGGATTGGCGTTGTAGGTGTCGTCCAACAAGCCCACGCCGCCCAGGGTGCCGCGCCACTGCAGGCGCCCGCGGACCGGGCGCACGGCCTCCAGCCCGCGGCGAATCTCCTCAAGGCCGGCACCGGCGGCCAGCCCGGCGGCGGCCGCGGCCAGGGCGTTCATGATGTTGTGCACCCCGGGCAGCGGCAGCCGCAGCGCGCAGTCTCCCTCCGAGGTGTGCAGCTCCATGCGGCCGCCTTCGCCCTCCGGCTGCCAGTAGGCGCTCACATCTGCGCGTTGGTTCAAGCCAAAGGTGAGTGCGTGCAGCCCCACGGCCGCCTCGCGCCAGAGCTCGCTCTGAGGGTCGTCAGCGTTGATTACCGCCGTGCCGCCCGGCGCCATCCCGCCGAAAATCTCGGCCTTGGCGCGGGCCACCCCGGCAACGTCGCCGAATCCCTCCAGGTGCGCGGCCCCGGCATTGGTGATCACTGCCACGTCGGGACGCGCGATCCGCGACAGATAGTCGATCTCGCCGAAGTGATTTGCCCCCATCTCCACCACGGCGTAGCGATGCGGATCCCGCAGCTCCAGCAGCGTTAGGGGCAGTCCGATATCGTTGTTCAGGTTCCCGCGGGTGGCGAGCACCGGCCCACAGTGGGCAAGGATGGCGGCGAGCATCTCCTTCACCGAAGTCTTGCCGTTGCTGCCGGTCACCGCGACGACGCTTGCCGCGCTGCCCCGGCGCCACAGGGCCGCAAGCCCGCCCAGGGCGCGCCGGGTGTCGCCGACCTTCAGAAGCGGCAGTGACGTGTCCAGCTCGCGGCTGACCATGGCCCCTGCGGCGCCTCGCGCGGCCGCCTGGTCGACGAACTCGTGTCCGTCGACCCGGGCGCCGCGCAGCGCCACGAACAGCGTGCCAAGCTCCGTCCGCCGGGAGTCGGTGCACACTCCCGCGAACTGCACGTCCTTCCCGCGGCGCATCGCGCCGAGGCCGGCCGCGGCTTCGGAAAGCCACATGGCATTCATGGCCCCGCCTCCGCCAAGAGGCCTCGTACCTGCGCCCGGTCGCTGAATGGCAGTCGCTGGTCCCCCACCAGCTGGTAGTCCTCGTGCCCCTTGCCGGCCACCAGCACCAGGTCGGCCGGATCCGCGCCGGTGACGGCCGCGGCGATGGCCGCCGCCCGGTCACGCTCTACACGCGCCTTCTCGGGCGCGTGCATGCCGCCGCGGATGTCGTCGATGATGCGCTGCCCGTCCTCGCCGCGGGGATTGTCGTCGGTGAGGATTACCCGGTCGGCCAGGCGTTCGGCCACCGCACCCATGAGCGGCCGCTTGCCGGGGTCACGATCCCCGCCGCAGCCGAACACCGCCCACAGCGTGCCGTCGCAATGGGCCCGCAGGGCCTCGAGGGCGTGACGCAATGCCTCGGGGGTATGGGCATAGTCAACCACCACTGTCGTGTGCCGCCCGCCACCGAAGCGCTCCATGCGCCCGGGCACCGGGGACAGCCGCGAGAGCCGATCGCAGGCGCGCTCCAGGGTCATACCGCTGGAAACCAATACGGCCAGAACGGCGAGCACGTTACGGGCGTTGAAGGCACCGAGCAGCCGGGTCTGCAGGTGGGCCTCTCCCCAGCTGCTGTCGATGTCCATGGAAAGGCCGTCGCGGCAGGCGAGGAGCCCCCGGCCGGCCACATAGCGGGGCGGCAACGGGACCGGCAGCGGACCCAGACCATAGCCCACCGTCTGCAGCGGAAGCTCGGACAGCAACGCGCATCCGAAGCCGTCGTTCAGATTGAGCACGGCGGTGCGCAGGCCGGGCGCCTCGAACAGACGACGCTTGGCGCCAGCGTAGGCCTGTTCGTCGCCGTGATAGTCCAGGTGATCTCGGGTCAGGTTGGTGAGCACCGCCGCATCGAAGGCGACGCCGACGGTGCGCCCCTGAGCCAGGGCGTGGGACGAGACCTCCATGACCGCCCAGCGCGCCCCGTGCCGGCGCATGCCCGCCAATAAGCCGTGGAGGCGGATGGCGTCGGGCGTGGTATGCGTAGCCGGCTGCTGCTGGCCGTATAGGCCATAGCCGAGCGTGCCGATGACCCCGCAGGGCTCGTCCTCGCGATCCAGAGCCTGGGCGAGAAACTGCGCGCAGGACGTCTTGCCGTCCGTGCCGGTGATGCCGACCACCTGAAGATCCCTTGAAGGATGCCCATAAAAGCGATCGGCGATGACGCCGATCTGGTCACCGAGGCCCTGGACGGCGAACGCGGGTATCCGGATATCGCCCTCGCCCAGGGGCGGCGGCAGCTCGGCCAGGTCAGGCGAGGGCTCCCAGGCCACCGCAGCGACGTCGGCGCCCAGGGCATCGCCGAGATAGGCCGTGCCGTGGCAGCGCTGCCCCGCGCAGGCGAAGAAGAGGTCCCCGGCACGCGCGCAACGACTGTCCAGGGACAGCCCGGCGATGTCACGGTCGAGCTCCTGGGGCACCTCGACGATGCCGGCCAGCAGTTGACTCAGGCGCCGGGGTGCGAGCGTGGGGGGCGAGGCGCTCATGTCCGCCCCCTCCCCTCGTCCCGGCGCGTGTGCAGCACGGGCAGGTCGTCCGGGGGGATATCCAACAGGCGCAGTGCTCCCCCCATTACCCGCGCGAACGCGGGAGCCGCCACCTGCCCGCCGTAGTACTGGCCGTTGCTCGGGTCGTTCACCATCACCACCAGCGCCAGCCGCGGCCGGCTGGCCGGAGCCATGCCCGCGAACACGGCCACGTAACGGTCATCGGCGTAGCCCCCGGCCGTGGACTTGTGCACGGTGCCGGTCTTGCCGGCCACCCGATAGCCCGGGACCCGGGCGTTGAGCCCGGTACCCTCGCGGGTGACCACCGATTCGAGCATGGCACGCACCTGGCGGGCGATCCGCACGGACAACACGCGATGCCCCCGTGCCGGCTCGACGGTGCGCAGGAAGGTGACCGGGCGCTGCACCCCGCCGCTTGCCAGCACGGCGTAGGCCTGGGCGAGCTGCAACGGAGTGACCGAAAGTCCGTAGCCGAAGGCCATGGTCGCCTGGTCGATGGGGTGCCAGCGATGATAGTGACTGAGCAGGCCGCCCGACTCGCCCGGGAAACCGCTGCCCGTGACCGAGCCGAAGCCGAGTCGGTTGTACATCTGCCACAGCCGACGCGGCTCCAAGGACAAGGCGATCTTGCTGGCCCCCACGTTGCTCGACTTGATGATCACGTGGGAGACGTCGAGGACGCCGTAGTCGTGTACGTCGCGCACCGTGTTGCGGCCGACCCGCAGGCGTCCCGGGGTAGTGTCGATCGCGGTCTCGGGACGATACTTGCCGCTCTCCAGGGCGGCTGCGATGGTGAAGGGCTTGATGGCCGAGCCCGGCTCGAACACATCGGTCACCGCGCGGTTGCGGTAGCGCCCCCCGCGCAGACCGTTGCGGTCGTTCGCATTGTAGGAGGGCTGATTGACCATGGCGAGCACCTCGCCGCTGCGCACGTCCAGCAGCACCGCAGAGCCCGAGCGCGCCCCGTGCTCCAACACCGCTGCCTTCAACTCCCGGTAGGCCAGGTACTGCAGACGCCGGTCGATGCTGAGCGCGAGGTTCTTCCCGGGGCGGCGCGCGCGGATACGCTCCACGTCCTCGACAATGCGCCCGAGCCTGTCCTTTACTACGCGCTTGCTGCCCGGGGTGCCCCGCAGCCAGTCGTCATAGGCGAGCTCGATGCCCTCCTGACCCCGATCGTCGATGTCGGTGAATCCCACCACGTGGGCGGCCACCTCGCCGGCCGGGTAGTAGCGCCGGTACTCGCGCTGCAGGAATATCCCGGTGACGTTCAGGGCGCGAACGGAATTGGCCAAGTCCGGGGTGACGTGGCGCTTGAGATAGACGAATTCCCGCGTGCTGCGTTCGGCGATCAGGCGGCGCAGCCGGTCCATTTCCAGATCCAGGATCCGCGCCAGACGCACCACCCCGTCGCCGCCCAACGCCACCTCCTGGGGATTGGCCCACACCGAGTGAACCGGAGTGCTAATCGCCAACGGCTCGCCCCGGCGGTCCGTGATCATTCCGCGGTGGGCCGGCACCGAAACTACGCGCAGGTGGCGGGCATCGCCTTGGTACTGGAGGAACTCGCGGCTCACGACCTGCAGGTAGACGGCACGCCACGCGAGCAGGGCGACGACCAGCGCCAGCACCGCCAGCACGATGAGCCGTCGGCGCGGGTAGGAAGGTGTGGTGGCGCAGCCCTCGGTCATTGGCGGATGATCACGACCTCGTCGGGTTTCGGGATGTGCATGTCCAGCTCGGTCCGCGCTGCGCGTTCCACACGCCCATGGGTCGCCCAGGTGCTCTGCTCCAATTGCAGCCGCCCCCACTCCTCGTTCATGCGGTCCTGTTCGCGCTGCAGCGCCTGCAGCTCGGCGAACAGGCGCCGGCTCTGGTGCTCGGTGTAGACCACGCCCAGGGCCGAGCCCACCACGGCGAGGAATAGCACCAGCAGACCGGCGTGTTCGCGGCTCATGCCAGACGCTCCGCGATCCGCATGATGGCGCTGCGCGCCCGGGGATTGGCCTCGACCTCCTCGACGCTGGGCCGTACCGGCCCGCCCAGGGCGCGCAGCCGTCCCCCCGCGCCCAGCTCGCGCACGGGAAAGTCCGGCGGAAGCTCCGCCGGCGCACCGCGCGCCTCGGCCCGGATAAAGCGCTTGACCATGCGGTCTTCAAGGGAGTGGAAGCTTATGACCACCAGCCGCCCACCGATTGCCAATACGTTCAGTGCCTGACGCATCCCCTCTTGCAGGGCCTCGAGCTCCCGATTGACCGCGATGCGGATCGCCTGGAACGTGCGCGTAGCCGGGTCCTTGTGGCGCTCTCGCGTGGGAACGGCCCGGGCAACGACATCGGCGAGCTGTCGCGTGGTGCGGATCGGCGCGTCTTGGCGAGCCTGGACGATGGCCCGCGCGATCCGTCGGTGGTAACGTTCCTCCCCGAAGCTGCGCAGCACCGCATCCAGCTCCCGTTCGGACACCGAGGCCAGCCATTCGGAGGCAGGAACGCCGGCTTGGGGGTTCATGCGCATATCCAATGGTCCGTCGCTGGCAAAGCTGAAACCGCGCGCGGCATCCTCGAGCTGCGGTGACGACACGCCCAAATCGAACAAGATCCCGTCCGTGCACCCCGACATCCCGTGACGCCGCGCGAGCTCCTCAAGCGCATTGAAGCTCGCGTGCTCCACCGCCACCCGCGGGTCTGCCCCGAAGCGTTCTTGCGCCACGCGCACCGCCTCGGGGTCCTGGTCGAGCGCCAGCAGCCGCCCCGTCGCATCCAGTTGCCGCAAGATGGCCGCGCAGTGCCCGCCACGACCGAAGGTTGCATCGATGTAACACCCGCTGGCACGCACATTGAGTCCTTCGATGGCCTCGCGCATCAGGACCGGCCGATGCCCGTTGACGCCGGGGCTCACAGGGAGAATGTTTCCAGGTCGGCGGAAAGCTGCGCCGGATCCAGCCCGCCCCTGTCCAGCCACTGGCCGCGCTGTTGGTCCCAGCGTTGCTCTTCCCACAATTCGAACCGGTGCCCCTGGCCGATGAGCACGGCGCGCTTGTCCAGCTCTGCGAACTGGCGCAGCGGCGGTGGCACCAGGATGCGCCCGTGGCCGTCGATTTCACACTCGGTGGCATGTCCCACCAATAGCCGCTGCAGCCCGCGGGCCTGCGCGTTGAAGCTCGGCAACCTCACCAGCTTGCGCTCGATCTCCTGCCAATCCGGGTAGGGATAGATGAGCAGGCATTTGTCCGGGTCGACAGTCACCACCAGCTCGCCCGAGCAGCGCTCGGCAAGCTCCTCGCGATAGCGCGTGGGCATGGCGATCCGTCCCTTCGCGTCGAGACTGAGAATAGTGACGCCCCGAAACAACCCACCGTCCTCCCACTTTTTCCCACGTTAGCCCACAAAAACCCACATTTGGACAATATTGGTCGTCAGGACCCCCAATGTCAAGGGAATCGACGGCCGCGGGGAGGCAAAAGAGTGCTTTGTTCACAGTGACTTAGCGCCCCTTCCCGGAAACGAAGGAGGCTGTATCATGGTAACAAACTGTAGAAATCAGTAGGTTGATGAGACTAGTTGCTGAAGATTATTAAGAGAACCGATGCATTACAGGCCCGGAAAAGGGTCAGCGGGTGCTCGCGATGGCAGGGGTACGCGCCCGCGTACCCCTGCACCTGCTCTGAAGACGGGGGAGCCGACCTGTAAGCCGGGTTCTGTCGGGGACAGCCATTCCTCTGGGGCGTGTGTCGCCACACACCTCTAGCAACCTACCCGGGGGCCGTTGCGGGCCACATTGCGCCCCCCTACTTGGTCTTGCTCCGGGTGGGGTTTGCCGTGCCGCTGTGTGTTGCCACCAGCGCGGTGCGCTCTTACCGCACCTTTTCACCCTTGCCGCCCCACCGAATCTTGGGGTGCACCCAAAAGTTCGTGCGGGGGTAGGCGGTCTGTTTTCTGTGGCACTTTCCGTGGGCTCGCGCCCCCCAGGTGTTACCTGGCACCCTGCCCTGTGGAGCCCGGACTTTCCTCCGGGACATTACACGAATCTCCCGGCGGCTGCCCGGTCGACTCCCGGCAACAGTATACCGCAAAGACCACGATCCTGGCTCAGCCCCGGCCTTCCAGCTCCAGCGCCCGCCGATAGAGTCGGTTCTTGGAACCGCCCGTGATGCGCGCGGCCAGGGCGGCGGCCTGCTTTACGGGCAGCTCGCTCAGCAACACCTTGAGAACATGCTCCGCTCCCGCATCGCGCTGGGCACCTCCCGCCTGCGCGCCTCGCACCACGATCACGAATTCGCCCTTGCGCTGCTCGGCGTCCTCCGCCAACCACTGGCCCAGGTCGCCCAACGCGCCCAAGCGCACCGTTTCGAACACCTTGGTCAGCTCGCGGGCCAGGGTCGCCTCGCGGGCACCGCCGAAGACCCGAATCAGATCGGCCAGCGATGCCTGGATACGATGGGAGGACTCATAGAACACCAGGGTACGCGTCTCGTCCGCGAGCTCTTTCAGGCGCGCTTGCCGCGCCGAGGGCTTCGACGGCAGAAAACCTTCGAACACGAACCGATCCGTGGGCAGACCGCACACCGAAAGGGCTGTGACCAGAGCACTGGGCCCCGGCACCGGCGCCACGCGGATGCCCTCGTGCAGTGCGCGGCGCACCAATCGGTATCCCGGGTCACTGATGAGGGGTGTGCCAGCATCCGACACCAAGGCGATGGATTGCCCACCCGCCAGGGCGTTGATCAGTCGCGGCTCTTGCTCGCGCTCATTGTGCTCGTGGAACGCCACTAGAGGTGTCTCGATGCCGAGGTGGCGCAACAGGGTCGCGCTGCGCCGCGTATCCTCGGCGGCGATACGGTCCACCCCCCGTAGAACCTCGACGGCGCGCGCGCTAATGTCGCCCAGATTTCCGATGGGCGTGGCGACTATATATAATGTGCCGGATGCGATTGACACGCTCCACCCTGACCCAGATACTGAATGACATAGGAGGATATCCCATCCGACTGAATGGTGGCGAGCATGCTCCCCGGGGCAGCCCGTCGCGTCGAGCGGCGCCAGCTTCACAACGACATCTTCCACCACCGTTGTTGGAATCCCGACCGATGAGCCTCGCTCAAGCGCGAACGAACGGCCCGTGGTATGCGGCGATGCTGGCGGCGCTGATTGCCGGCTGCGTGCCCCGACCCGCGGTCCCCCCCGAACCGCACCCCCAAGAACCGTCATTGGCCCACGCGCAGACGCTGGAGCAATCCGGCGAGCATGCGGCTGCGGCGCGCATCTACTTGCTCCACGCCGCCACGCTCGAATCGCCCGAACGGGAGGCACATCAACTGCACGCGGCGGAGCTGCTTGTGCGGGCCGGGCAGCGACGGCAGGCGGGCGCCGTCCTCGACGGGATCGACCCGCGCGTCCTCGAACCGGAGCTCGCCATGCAGAGGTCCCTGCTGCAGGGACGTATCGCCCTGGCCGAGAGACGACCCCTCCGTGCGCTGCAGCAGCTCCCCGCGCCGGACCCGCAGCTCCCGGTCGAGCTGCGCCTCGAGGCCCACCGGCTGCGCGCCCAGGCCTACGAACAAGGCGGCGACCTCCTGGAAGGCGCGCGCGAGCGCATCCTGCTGGGGCCGCTGCTGAGCGACCCGGGGGCCGTTCACGCCAACCGCCGCGCAATCTGGGAGGGGATCTCGCAGCTCTCTCCACAAGCGCTGCAGCAACTGCGCATTGCGCCGCCCCCTGATCAGCTCAGCGGCTGGCTGGAGCTGGCCTACCTCATCAAACGGGGGAGACTGGAGCCGGCACGGCTGCAGGAATGGGTCGACGAATGGCGCACACGTTACCCGGGACACCCCGCCGACGAAGCGCTCCTGCAGGAGCTGCTGGCACGCCAGCGTGAGCTGCAGCAGCCGCCGACGGATGTGGCCCTGCTGCTCCCGCTGGGTGGCGAGCTGACCGACGCGGCCCGGGCGGTGCGCAACGGGTTCCTCGCGGCGCACTACACCAGCGGAGCCAAAACCGAGACCACCGTCCACATCTACGATACCGCCCAGTCCGGCAGCGACATCTGGCAGATCTACGATCAGGCGATCAAGGACGGCGCCACCTTTGTCGTAGGGCCGCTGAGCAAAGACCGTGTATCGACACTGGCAAGGGCCGGCAGGCTGGACGTGCCGCTACTGGCACTGAACTTTGCGGAGGCCACCGACGAGAGTCCGCCAAAGGACTTCCTCCAGTTCGGACTGTCGCCCGAGGACGAGGCGCGACAGGTGGCCGAACGCGCCTCCATTGAGGGGCTGGAGCGCGCGCTGGTATTGGTGCCGGAAGGCGAGTGGGGCGAGCGGTTGTCGGAGGCGTTTTTCCAGCGCTTCACCGAGCTCGGCGGCGTGATGCTGGAGTCGGCGCGCTACGATGTGTCCGAGAGCGATTTTTCGCGGCCCATACAGCGCCTGCTGAATCTGGACGAGAGTGACAGCCGCTATCGCGCCCTGCGCAACATCACCGGGCGTGATATTCAGTTCGAGCCGCGTCGGCGTCAGGATGTGGATATTGTGTTCCTGGCCGCCTTTCCGCGGCACGCGCGCCTGATCATGCCCCAGCTGCACTTTCACCACGCACAAGACCTGCCCGTGCTCGCCACCTCCCACAGCTACGGCGGAACGCCCGACGCGGACGATGATCGTGACATGAATGGATTGATCATCTGCGACATGCCGTGGATGCTGGCGCCCGAGGACCCGCTGCGCGCGAACCTGAAGCGGTTGTGGCCGGAGGCCATGAGCCGCTACGCGCGCCTGTTTGCCCTGGGCATCGACGCCTATAACCTGCTACCGTATGCGCGCTGGCTGCAGCAGGAACGGTACGAACGGTTCGCGGGCCACACCGGAAGCCTATACTTCGACGGCCAGGCCCGCATCCATCGCGCCCTGCAATGGGCCCGATTCCAAAGGGGCCGTCCGGTGAGACTTCGCAACCAGATCGAAAAGGCCTCCGAGACGAATTGAGAGCGGGCCGATTCGGCCGCGCACAGGGAAGCGGTGATGCCGGGCAGAAATGTCGCGCAAGGGCGGCGCGCCGAGCAGCTGGCGTGCGAGCACCTCGAGAGTCGGGGGCTGCGTCCGGTTGCCCGCAACTACCGCTGCAAGGCCGGCGAGCTCGACCTCATCATGGAAGAAGCGGACACCCTGGTATTCGTGGAAGTCCGGTTTCGGCGCAACACCCGGTACGGCAGCGGTACCGAGACCGTGGACCGGCGCAAGCGGGCAAAGGTCATTGCCGCCGCATCGCACTATCTGCAGCGCTGCGAATCGCGCGGACGGGCGTGCCGCTTCGACGTGGTCTCGATCACGACGGACCGTAGAGCCTTCGCAATACAGTGGATCCGCGACGCCTTTTCCGCCTGAGGTCGCTGCCGCATTGCCCGCGGGGCGTGCAATCGCATCGGCGCCCGAGCAAAATTGTGGGGACGTGCCTGGGGCCGCATATGGTAGGACCCGCCAAAGGGTGTATCACTGGAGGACCACGATGAGTCGCATTGCCATTGTAGTGTTGTCCTGCCTCGCCGTCGCCCCCGTGCTTCAGGGGTGTGCCGGGGCAATCCTTGCCGGGGGGGTGACGGCGGCCAATATCGCCCACGACCGGCGCACCGCCGGCAGCTTTGTCGAGGACCAGAACATCGAGCTCAAGGCCTCATCCGAGCTGGCTTCCGACAAAGAGCTGGAGCAACAGACGCATGTCAAGGTCATCAGCTACAACCAGGTGGTACTACTCACCGGCCAGGCGCCGAGCCAGGAGCTGCGCAGCCGGGCCGAGTCACTGGTACGCACCGTCCCCAAGGTGCGTCGCGTGCACAACGAGATCCAGATTGCCTCTCCCAGCGCACTCTCGGCACGCAGCAGCGACACGTGGATCACCAGCAAGGTGAAGGTGCGCCTGTTTCGCATCGAGATGAAAAACTTCGACCCCACACGCGTCAAGGTCACCACCTCGAACGGCACGGTCTACCTCATGGGCCTGGTCACCCGCGCCGAGGCCGATGCGGTCGTCGATGTGGTACGCAAGATTGAAGGCGTACAGCGGGTGGTAAAGATTTTCGAGTACATCGGCTGAATAGCGGCACCGGGCACAGGCGCCATACCGGCGTGATCGCCTCAAGCCGCTCGGTGGTCCCCTTGGACGAATCGGCACATACCCCACTGTCCTCCGGCTTCCAGGCCGAGCTTGCCTCCGCCGCCGGCGCAAAGAACCTGCTCGCGGACCCGAGCGAGCGCTGGCCCTATGGCTACGACAACAGCCGGCGGCACCACCAGCCCGACGCGGTGGTGTTCGCGGTCTCGCACCAGCAGGTCGTAGAGGTGGTACGCCTCTGCCAGCGCTTCCGAGTTCCGCTGGTTGCACGCGGGCGGGGTACCGGGACGACCGGGGCCACGGTGCCGGTTCGCGGTGGCGTCGTACTGTCGTTCGAACGTATGAACCGCATTTTGCGAGTCGACCCGCCCAACCGCGTCATGGTGGTGCAGCCGGGGACCACGAACCAGGAGGTGCAGGAGGCCGCGGCCGCTCACGACTTCTTCTGGCCGCCCGATCCGACCAGCGCCGCTTACTGCACCGTGGGCGGCAATCTCGCCTACAACTCGGCAGGCCCGCGCGCCGTCAAGTACGGAACACCGCGGGAGAACACCTTAGGCCTGCGCGCGGTTACCGGCGCCGGCGAGGAGATCCGCACGGGTGTATACACCACGAAGGGCGTGGTCGGTTATGATCTCACCCGCATGCTCATCGGCTCCGAAGGGACGCTCGCGCTCATCACCGAGGCCACGCTCAGCCTCACCCCGCTCGCGGAGGGCAAGCGCACCCTGCAGGCGGTATATCGCGACGTGGCGAGCGCGGCCGAGGCAGTTGCTCGGATCATGGCGGGGCCGGTCACCCCGTGCGCCCTGGAATTCATCGACGGCAACGCCATCGACATGATCCGCGGCTATGCCCAGGCAGATTTGCCCGAGGGTGCAGGGGCGATGCTGATGATCGAGGTGGACGGGGCGCTCGCCTGCTTGGACGATCTCGCCGAGGCCGTGGCCGAACGTGCTCAGGGTGAAGGGACCGTCCGCGTAGCCACGGCGCGCGACGCCCAAGAGGTCGTGCTGTTGTGGCAAGCACGCAAGGCGCTATCGCCGGCGCTGCGCACCATCGCGCCCAAGAAGATCAACGAGGACGTCGCTGTTCCCGTTTCGCGGATCGCCGATCTCATCGAGGGGCTGAACGCGCTCGCCGCCGAGCTCGCCATAGCCATCGTGAGCTTCGGCCACGCGGGCAACGGCAATATTCACGTCAATCTGTTGATCGACCCAGACGACGCGGCTCAGATGCGCAATGCCGAACATTGTCTGAGCCGCCTCTTCGACTTGGTGCTCGGGCTTGGCGGCACCCTTTCCGGCGAACACGGCGTCGGCCTGGAAAAGCGTCCATTCGTGGCCCGGGAGATCGACCCGCCGACGATGGCCCTCATGCGGCGAATCAAGGATCAGTTCGATCCGCTCGGGATCCTCAACCCCGAAAAGGTGTTCCCGGCCCTCGGTGAGGAATAGCCCGCGTGCAAACCGGGCGAGCGGCCCACGCCCTGACTTTCATTCCCCCTGTTCGAGCGCCTCGCGGTAGATCCGCAGGTCCTCATCGCTGAAACAACAGGCGATGAGCTCGGCGAATCGATCCTCATACGCTCGCATCTCACGCACCGCGATATCCGCCGCCTCGCGCTTGGGATAACCGTAGGCGCCGGTGCTGATCGACGGGAAGGCAATGGATCGGCAATCGTGCGCCAGCGCCAGCTCCAGCGAGTTGCGATAGCAGGATTCCAGCAGCCCGGCTTCTCGGCGCCCGCCGCCGTGCCACACCGGGCCCACGGTGTGGATCACCCAATTGGCCGGCAGGCGAAATCCGGGAGTGATCCGCGCCTCGCCAGTGGGGCAACCGCCCAGCGCGCGGCAGGCCTCTTTGAGCTCGGGGCCCGCGGCCCGGTGGATGGCGCCGTCCACGCCCCCTCCGCCCAGGAGACTGGAATTGGCCGCATTGACGATTGCATCTACCTCGAGCTTGGTGATGTCGCCTTTGATCGCCTTGAGCATCTGTGCGCCTCAAGTCTCAAGAGTCGCCGAAGGGCGTATGCGGGCGGAATGTCCGAACAAGTATGGCCTGCTGTGGCCGGAGCGCAAGCCCAAGAGCCATCAGGGCGGGCCCACCGGCGCCCTGCGTCAACCGAGTTATCGTAGGACTGCACGAGGACCGGGGGGCATTGCGCCGCTCACGCTCCCTGCGGGTAAGCCCGAATCGCAAAGCCCAAGTGGTCGATCTCACCGTCGATGCGGTCCATCGGCTAGCGCCCGACAGCGGGCAAATACCGGCATCGAAGGCCCTTGCCTGCACTCGACACGCTGGTTTGCGCAACGATCTGGGGGATTTTCCCGTCTATTTGACAACCTTGAGAGCGGGGCGCCCGGACCGATCGGGGGAAGGCTCCGGAGGCCCGTCGCCCCCGTCGCCGCCATTCTCGCCAAACGCCATGCCCTTGCCGTTCTCCCTGGCGTAGATGGCGAGCACTGAGCGCACCGGCACGAAGATCGGGGCCTCCACCCCACCGAAACGCGCCCGGAACTGGACGGCCTCGTTGCCGAGCTGCAGCCCTCCCACGGCCTGGGGGGCAATGTTCAACACGATTTTGCCGTCCTTTACGTACTGGATCGGGACGTCGACGCCTTCGCATTCGGCATCCACGAGGATATGCGGCGTCAGGCCGTTATCGACGATCCATTCGTGCATGGCGCGGATCAGGTAGGGGCGGCTGGAGATCATGCCCACACGATACAAGAGACGACAGCGCGCGCACAAGCGCATTCCCGCCCCGCCCCCTATATGCGCTATCTTCTCATCTCCCGCTCGGCGTCCGAGAGACTCTTTTGAAAAGTCTGGCGGGTGAAGACACGCTCGCAATATCCGTTCACGGCCTTTGCGGATGCCGGAAGCTCGATGCCGTAGTACGTCAAGCGCCACAACAGCGGCATGATAGCGCAATCGACCAGCGAAAACTCCTCGCTGAGAAAATACGGCCGGTAGGAGAACACTTCCGCACTGGCGGTAAGGCTGTCACGCAGGATCTTGCGGGCCTTCGCCATGCGCTTCGCATCGCCCGATTCGAGCTCGTCGACCTGGCTGTACCAATCGCGACCAACGCGGTACAAGGTGAGGCGCGACTTTGCCCGCGAGACGGGGTCCACCGGCATGAGCGGGGGATGCGGAAACCGCTCGTCGAGATACTCGATGATCACACGCGCGTCGTACAACACCAGCTCGCGATCGACAAGCGTAGGAACGGAGTTGTATGGGTTGAGGTCCACCAAGTCCTCGGGAAGGTTGTCGGCCTCGACGTTCGCCACCTCATACGTGATACCCTTCTCCGCCAGAACGATACGAGCCAGGTGACAATAGGGATCGGTCGGGGAGGAGAACAGCGTCATCACGGAACGTCGATTGGCTATCAGCGCCATGGGGGGTCCTCGGAGCCACTAGACGGCGGCCATTATAGCGCAATTTCAGGCCCGACGGGCGGTAAGCCGGGGGGCCGGGCGGCCCGCCGGGCAAAAACTCAGTGTACGTCTTTCCAGTATTCCTTCTTGAGCATGTAGACGATTACCAACAGGACCACCAGATACACGATCACCCAAACGCCGAGCCGCTGGTGCGCGAGGCGGCCGGGCTCTCCCGTGTAGGTCAAGAACGCCACCAAGTCCCGTACCGCCCGGTCGTACTCGGCAGCGGAGAGGCTGCCTTCGCGCACTGCCTCGAACCCCACGAACTCCTCGTGCGTCTTTCCATCCTCGCCCGTGACCTCCTTGAAGTTCGCCTTTTTCAACCCCTCCAGCTCCCACAGCACGTGCGGCATCGCCACGTCCTTGAACACGAGGTTGTTTACGCCGAAGGGCCTGGAATCGTCTATGTAGAAATTCTTCAAATAACTGTAGACCCAGTCGGCCCCCCGCGATCGGGCGACGAGCGAAAGATCCGGAGGGGCCACACCGAACCACTCGTTCACCGGCTCGTCGGGCATGGCTATGGTCATATAATCGGCCATACGCTTCTTGCCCTCCCATACGAACATCAGGTTCTCCATCACTTGATCATCGGAGAGCCCGAGGTCGTCAGCCATACGCCGATAAGTCATGAACCTCAGCGAATGACAGCCCATACAATAGTTGACGAAGTACTTCGCCCCACGCTGCAGGGATGCCTTGTTGGTCAGGTCGATGTCCACCTTCTCGACGTGCCCCCCGTCACCGGCGGCGAGGGCAGCGATCGGCAGAACCGAAAGCGCGATAGACAGAACCATCTTTCTCATTTGAATGTCACCCTATCCGGCACCGGCTTGGTTCGATCCCACTTGGTGTAGAACGGCATCAACAAGAAGAACAGAAAGTACAGAATGGCGAATATGCGCGCGAAACTGGTGAGCACGGGAGTCGCCGGCTGCGTACCGAGATACCCCAGCGCGACGAAGCTGATGGCGAAAACCACGAGCGCAAACTTGTAGATCACGCCCCGATAGCGGATCGACTTCACCGGGCTTCGATCCAGCCAGGGCAGTAGGAACAGAACGACGATGGCAAACCCCATGGCGAGCACGCCCCCGAACTTGCTGGGCACCGCCCTCAGGATGGCGTAGAAAGGAGTGAAGTACCACAAGGGCACGATGTGCTCCGGCGTCTTCAGAGGGTCGGCCGGGATAAAATTGTCCTTTTCCAGGAACCAGCCGAAGAACTCGGGTGCGAAGAACATCACCAGACTGAACACTATCAGGAAGAAGACCACGCCCACGATGTCTTTCACCGTGTAGTACGGGTGAAAGGGAATGCCGTCCAAGGGCACACCGCTCTCATCCTTGTGCTTCTTGATCTCCACGCCGTCGGGGTTGTTGGATCCGACCTCATGCAGCGCCATGACGTGCGCAACGACCAGCGCCAGCAGGATGATGGGCAGCGCAATGACATGGAAGGCGAAGAAGCGGTTCAGGGTGGCATCGGAGACCACGTAGTCGCCACGTATCCAGGTGGCCAGCTCCTCGCCGATCCCCGGAATGGCGCCGAACAGCGAGATGATCACCTGGGCGCCCCAGTAGGACATCTGACCCCAGGGCAGCAGATAGCCCATGAACGCTTCGGCCATGAGCGCCACGTAGATCACCATGCCGAAGATCCAGATGAGCTCGCGAGGCTGCTTGAAGGAGCCGTACAACAGCCCGCGGAACATGTGCAGATACACAACGACGAAGAACGCCGAGGCGCCTGTAGAATGCATGTAGCGGATCAGGTTACCCCACTTGACGTCGCGCATGATGAACTCGACCGAACCGAAGGCAAGCTCGGCGTCGGGCTTGTAGTGCATGGTGAGGAAGATGCCCGTAACGATCTGGAGCACCAGCACCAACAGCGCCAGAGAACCGAAGTAGTACCAGAAGTTGAAATTCTTGGGCGCGTAGTATTCAGAGAGGTGCTCGCGCCAGAGCTTGCTGAGCGGAAAACGCGCATCGATCCACTCGAGGAAGGTCGACCTCGTGTTGCTGCTCATCAGGCGGCTCCTTTGTCTTCACCGATCAGGATCAGCGTGTCACTGAGGTAGCGGTGCGGGGGGATCTTGAGGTTGTCCTGTGCAGGCACACCCTGGTACACCCTGCCCGCCAGGTCGAAGCGCGAACCATGGCAGGGGCAAAAGAACCCGCCCTTCCACTCGGCGCCCAGATCCGCCGGGGCGACCTCGGGACGGTAGGTGGGCGAACAACCGAGGTGGGTGCAGATCCCGATCGCCACCAGAAGGCGAGGCTCGATGGAGCGCACCTCGTTCTGGCAATAAGGGGGCTGTTGCTCGGTGTTCTCGGAGTGGGGATCGGCCAGGACACCCGAGCCGGTCAGATCCTCGAGCCCCGCGAGCATCTCATCGGTGCGGCGCACGATCCAAACCGGCTGCCCGCGCCACTTGTAAGTGACCTTCTGCCCGGGCTCTATCTTCGCAATATCCGCCTCCACCGGCGCCCCCGCCGCCCGGGCGCGGGCGCTGGGATTCATGTACGAGACGAACGGAACCGCCGCCAGCACGACTCCCGCACCTCCGACCACGGTCGCCGTCGCCGTCAGGAAGCGGCGCCTTCCGAGATCCACGCCCTCTTTACTCATGTACGTTCTCCCACGTGTCCAAATCTAGCCCGCATATCTCGCCGGGCGGCCGACGGCTTCGGGTCGATGCACTGAAACACAAAAGGCACAATTCAGAGCAACCAAGTGACGACATGCTGTTTGCACCGTTGGCCCATCGCGGTCAAAAAGGCGGGCAAATTCTATCAGAATATAACCACGTTTTGCACATCGTTGATTTATAACCGTCTGTGACGCGCGCATCGATTTATCGCAAAGCATCACTGCAGGATCGGCTCCCTATACCGGGTTGTCGATGTCGATGAACCGAAATTCCAGACCGAAATGCTCGGCCAAATGCTCGCCCAGGGCCTGTGGCCCATAACGTTCAGTGGCATGATGGCCGGCGGCGTAGAAGTGCACACCGGTCTCCCGAGCCACATGCACGGTGGGCTCGGAGACCTCGCCCGAGATGTAGGCATCCAACCCCAGTGCGGCGGCCTGGTCGATGTAACCCTGGGCGGCGCCGGTGCACCAGCCCACTGAACGGATCGGGTCCCCGCGGCCCGGCACGTGCAGGGGGGCGCGGCCCAAGGCGATGGTGATGCGCTCGGCGAGCTCGTCCGCGCCCACGGCCGAGGCCAGACGACCGTACATGGCGATGTCCGGGCCGCCGGCGGGACCGAAATGCCCGTGCACCTCAAGCCCCAGGCGCAGTGCCAGCTGCGCGTTGTTGCCATACTGGGGATGGGCGTCCAGGGGCAAATGGTAGGCCAACAGACTGATCCCGGCATCGAGCAGGGCGCGGATACGCCGGCGCTTGATCCCGGTGATCACGGGCTCTTCGCCCTTCCAGAAATAGCCGTGGTGCACCACCAGCGCATGGGCGCCTGCCTCGACCGCGGCATCGACCAGGGCCTGGCTGGCGCTGACCCCCGCGACCAGGCGCGATACGCTCGCCCGCCCTTCCAGCTGGAGGCCGTTGGGACAGTAGTCGCGAAACGCCGAAGCGTCCAGCAGGGTATCGGTATAGGAGACCAGGTCGTGCAGTGAAACCATGGCTGCTCCCGGCAGGCGGTGCGTTGCACGTCGCCGGCCTGTGCGGCAAGATCTGAAGACGGCGCCTAGTGTATCGGCTTCCGTGCGCCGCGCAAAATCATGAGCACGCGCAAGACCCTGGGATTCCTATTGCGGTTCGCGGTCTTAGGCCTGGCGACTGCCTTCGTGCTGGTCATGGTACGCCCCGAGCTGCTGCCCGGGCCGCGCTCCGTGGTGCACATCCAGAGCACACCACCCGCAACGTCCCGGGGCGCGGAGGCGCCGCCGGTTGCGGGCGTCGTTTCGTTTCGAGACGCCGTGCGCCAGGCCTCACCGGCGGTGGTCAACGTCTACAGCGCCCGGGCGGTCCCCCGCGGCCCCGAGGGGGCGGGCCCCGAGCGGCGGTTCTTCTGGGAGGCGCCGCCGGGCGCCGGACCGCCGGGACTTCAGACCGGCCTGGGCTCGGGGGTGATCTTCAGCGCCCAGGGACACGTGCTCACCAACCACCACGTGATCAAGGGCGCCAACCGCATCCACGTCATGCTGGCCGATGGGCGAAGCGCCGAGGCCGAGCGGGTGGGCAGCGATCCCGAAACGGACCTGGCCGTGCTGCGCATCGACCTGCCGGAACTGCCCATCATCACCTTCGGGGACTCCGACGCACTTGCCGTGGGCGACGTGGTGCTGGCCATCGGCAATCCTTACGGCGTGGGCCAGGCGGTGAGCCTGGGCATCGTCAGCGCCACCGGGCGCAAGCGCCTGGGCCTGGCCACCTACGAGAACTTCATTCAAACCGATGCGGCGATCAACCCGGGCAACTCGGGCGGCGCCCTGGTNNTACTCGCGTTCCGGGGGCTCGCAAGGGGTGGGCTTCGCCATCCCGGCCGCGGTGGTTCGCGACATCATGGCCCAGATCATGGAGCACGGGCACGTGGTGCGCGGCTGGCTGGGCATCAGCATGAGCAGCCTGACGCCCGGCCAGGCGGCGCAGGCCGGACTGGCCGAGCCGTTCGGGGTGGTGGTCACCGGCCTGTTCGACGAGACCCCGGCCCAGATGGCCGGGCTGCAGCCCGGGGACATCCTGGTGCGCGTCAACCGCCAGCGCATCTACGACGCCCGCCACATGCTCGATGTGATCGCGCGTCAGCCCCCGGGCTCCGAGGTGCAGGTGGAGGGCATTCGCCACGGCAATCGCTTCAGCGTGGAGGCGACCGTGGCCCAGCGCCCGGCCCCCGAGCCGCTCCCCTGAGCCCGCAGCCCGCCACTACAGCAACGCCCGCAGCGCCTCCAGGAAGCGGGCGTTTTCCTCGGGGCGCCCCACGGTCACCCGCAGGCAATCGGCGAGTGCCCCACCGGCACCGCTCAGGTTCTTGATCAGCACCCCCGCCTCCAACAGCCCCTGGAAGAGCGCATTGGCGCGCCCGCGGGGGGCGCGAAACAGGATGAAGTTTGCCCGGCTGGGAAAAGGCTCCACGCCGGGCAGGGCGGCCAGCGCCTCGAAGAGCGCCTCGCGATCGGCCCGGATCCGGGCGCTCTGCTCATCGAGCACGGCCTTGTGCTCGAGGGCGAACTCGGCGCTCACCTGGGTGAGCACGTTGATGTTGTAGGGCAGGCGCACCTTGTCGACCTCTTCCAGCCAGGCGGGCGGGCCCACCAGCATCCCCAGGCGCAGCCCGGCCAGCCCGATCTTGGAGACCGTGCGCAGGACGAGCAGGTTGTCGTACTCGGCCACCGCCTCGAGAAGGCTCGCCTCGGTGAAGGCACAATAGGCCTCGTCCACCACTACCAGGCCGGGGGCGCACTCGGCCAGCGCGCGCACCTCGGCGGCGTCGAACAGGTTGCCCGTGGGGTTGTTGGGGTAGGCGAGAAACACCAGGGCGGGGCGATGACGCTCCAGGGCCGCGGCCATGGCGTCCATGTCCAGGCCGAAGCCCTCGCTGTGCAGGGGCACGCCCGCGTAGGCAGTGCCGGTGAAGGCGGCGATCATGCGATACATGACGAACGTGGGCTCCGGGGCCAGCACCGCACGGCCGGGACCACCCACCGCCATGGCGAGCATCTGGATCAGCTCGTCGGAGCCGTTGCCGAGCACCAGCCCGGCCTCGTCGGGCAGGACGAAGGCCTGGCGCAGGCGCCGCTTCAGCCCGCCGGCCTCGGGGTCGGGATAGCGGTTGAGGGAGACCCGCCGGAGGCGCCCCAGCCAAGCCCCGACCAGCTCCTGCGGCCAGCCGTAGGGGTTCTCCATTGCATCGAGCTTCACCAGGCCCGAGGCATCGGGCACATGATAGGCCGACAGCGCCCGGATCTCCGGGCGCACCCAGCGCTGCACCTTTTCCCTTGAGGGCTTCACAGTCGACCCGGTCTCTCGTTCGTGGGCCAGCCGCATACGCGTCCCCGCGGGCACGCTTGTGTGCGGCCCCTTTCAATCTTGGTCTTTGATACGGTACTCGGCCGAGCGGGCGTGGGCGGTAAAGCCTTCGCCGCGGGCCAGCGTGGCGGCGGTCTCGCCCAGCGCCGAGGCCCCCGCCGGCGAGCACATGATCAGGCTGCTGCGCTTCTGAAAGTCATAGACGCCCAGCGGCGAGGAGAAGCGCGCCGTGCGCGAGGTGGGCAGCACGTGGTTGGGCCCGGCGCAGTAGTCGCCCAGGGCCTCGGAGGTGTAGCGGCCCATGAACACCGCCCCGGCGTGGCGCACCCGGGACACCAGAGCCTGAGGATCGGCCACGGAGAGCTCCAGGTGCTCGGGGGCGATGTGGTTGGCCACGGCCACGGCCTCGTCCATATCCCGCACCTGCACCAGGGCGCCGCGAGCGGCGAGGGAGGCGCCGATGATGTCGGCGCGCTCCAGGCCGGGCAGCAGCCGCTCAATGCTGGCGGCCACGGCATCCAGAAAGGCCCCGTCGGGGCTGACCAGAATGGCCTGGGCGTCCTCGTCGTGCTCGGCCTGGGAGAACAGGTCCATGGCGATCCAGTCGGGCTCGGTGCCTCCGTCGCAGATCACCAGGATCTCGGAGGGCCCGGCGATCATGTCGATGCCCACGCGGCCGAACACCATGCCCTTGGCGGTGGCCACGTAGATGTTGCCCGGGCCGACGATCTTGTCCACCGCGGGCACCGTCTCGGTGCCGTAGGCCAGCGCCGCCACCGCCTGGGCGCCGCCGATGGCGAACACCCGGTCCACGCCGGCGACCGCGGCCGCCGCCAGCACCAGCTCGTTCACGGCCCCGTCGGGTGTGGGCGCCACCATGATGAGCTCGCCCACGCCGGCCACCTTGGCCGGCAGGGCATTCATCAGCACCGAGGACGGATAGGCCGCCTTGCCGCCCGGCACATACAGCCCGACCCGGTCCAGGGCCGTGACCTGCTGGCCCAGCACCGTGCCATCGGCCTCGGTGTAGGACCAGGACTCCAGCCGCTGGTGCTCGTGATAGGCGCGCACGCGCGTGGCGGCGGTCTGCAGCGCCGCACGCCGCTCCGGGGAAAGCCCGTCCAGGGCCTGGCGCAGCCGAT
>JABAHS010000302.1_pt1 | contig 42421 bp, 47 predicted proteins | sample 7062111 | NCBI WGS metagenome assembly JABAHS01 (sample SAMN14534600, study PRJNA622989) | marine sediment metagenome | biome: marine biome [ENVO:00000428]; feature: marine pelagic biome [ENVO:01000023]; material: deep marine sediment [ENVO:00002113]; isolation source: pool of 4 deep marine... | reverse complement strand
CGACTTCGCTCGACAGGCCGCTCAGGACGCTCTTGAGGCTGGGACCTATGAGCCTGTGGTCATCAGTGTTAACCCTGAGACCGGGGCATACAAGATCACAGAGGGGGCTGATCTGGTTCGAGCTGCCGATGGTACCTGGGACAACATCAAGGCCACCATCAAGATCGATAGCGAGCTGACCTCCGGTACCGGCTGGGCTCCTGGCATGGCGCAGGCAGATGTTGACCTGCTTGAACGGATTGCCAGCGGTACTGCTGATGACATAGTTACCAAGGACGCCAAGGGCTACCCGATGGTGCAGAGCGACGAGATGACTCGGGGCGCTCTTCTTACTAACGCCACGACATATGACGGCGTGCCGGTTGGAGCCATTGAGACAAAGAGCGGGGAAGTCCTGAAGATCATGAAGTTCGACGGAGACGACCAGATCTACTGGGCCGTTAACCGGAAGAACGAGGTTGTCGGTGCTGTTGAGATCAACAGTAACGGCGTTGGCGGACAGATCGCCGTGGAAGAAAGCATGGTGGGGCAAGGTGTGCTCGGCAAGATGTTCGAGGAGATCCGGCTCAACATCGATGAGCCTGTAGATCTGCTGCCTATGCTTGCTAAAGACAGCCAGCTTAGCATGGATGCAGCTGAGTGGATTGTAGACCAGGCACAGCGTAGGGTAACGGAAGCGGCTGGGGCAGGGCAGCTGCCTACAGCAGACTGGGTTGGTTTCAAGGGCACTGAGCGTGCCAGGGAATTGGACGGCAGTAGCTACGTGAACCCGCGGCACATGCTGCCCGAGGAAGAGCTTTACGGCTTTGCTCCTGACCACGATATGCTTCGTGCTCTGGAGTATCAGCACATCATCAACGGCGGACAGCCCATGCACGGACGCGGCATGGCTATGTCTGTGTCTATCGGACAGGCTATTGGTGAGCACCTGAACAGGTACGGGGTAACCAGTAGGCTGGTTCAGTGGATGACTCCGATGAACAACTCCGGTGTTCTCAGGTTCACCGGCCCCAACTCGTTCTCCAGGATAAACAACTTCATGGCTCGCCTCTGGGGAGCAGTCAATGACATGGACTCCCTGGAGGTGTACCTCACCAGGATCATCGATGAGTTCGCTGAGCGCGGTAAGCTCGAAGCCAGGGCACAATACCTCAGCTTCCAGCACGAGTTGCTTGGTCATGAGATAGATAATATGCTGCCGCAGCAGCGGCCACTCATCAACGCAGATGGCACTACCCAACGGTTTGGTGTTATAGAGGATACTCCGATCCCGGCTGATGACGCAGCGGCACAAGCTCTCGGTTTTGGTGATCTGGAAGACTACTTCATCGCTGAGTTCCGTAAGCACGGCATTGAGTGGGAGCTTAAGCGGCCCACCGCTGAGCCGCAGTTTGAGGGTCCTCCTCAGGGTGTCCCGCGGCAGCCGGAGCTGTTCCCTAACCCCCAAGAGCGTCTCGTTGACGACATGATTGGCGAGCAGCATCGTGTGCCTGAGCCGCCTAACGTGCAGTCGCAGTACCGCGAGGCTGCGGCACGCCTGGAGCGTCTGCGCACGCTGGATGACTTCGACCTGCGTCAGCGGTACCAGCTCGATCCGATCCATGAGAGCGCTGTGCAGGCGCGGAAGCAGTTGCGTGAGTTGGAAGATAAGCGCATCGCTCTTCGTATGGAGCAAGACGCAGTTATACAGCAGCTGAATGATTACGGCAACCTCGCTACGATCATGAAGGAGATGCTGGACGACTACAACCGGCGCTACTTGGCTACGAACAAGAAGTGGAAAGATTTTGTGGACGAGGAGACTGGGCTGGTCGATCTGGAGAAGGCCCTTGGCCGTACCACAGAAGACTACGACATGCTTGAGACTGTGTTGCGCAAGGCTTCTGAGACGAACATCACAGCTATGGAAGCGCTGGATACCCTTGGTATAGAGATGCCTAAGGGAGTTAGGAATGCTCTTGAGCTCCTGGACACCGTTGGCCACGGAGACATGGGCAGGTACCTGAACCAGATGCTTGGTTCAAAACGAGCCCTCAGCTCATTCCAGCTGCCCGCCTCTCCGCTAGAACTGATCGCTGCTTCTGTAGACGGTCCCGCAGCGCTGCGCAAGATTGGCGCGATGAAGGCTGTGGAGTGGGCACGCAACAAGGCTCATGCAGCCCACACGCTGTGGATGGTGGACAAGGTTCTCACGCCTAGAACCGGCATCGTTGTTGCGTTGGACGAACTCATGCGTATCTGGCAGAAGGGTGGCCTGAGGGCTGTCGGTCTGTGGCTGGAAGACAGAGCTATTTCTGCGGCCCAGACGTTCAGCAAGCTGGCTGGTGACGACACGTTTGCCGCATTGCCTCAAAGGTGGCAACAGCGCATCAGGGCGCTTCAGGAGATCCCTGACTACTACCGCGACATCCAGCGCTCCATCTTGGAGACGCACGGCTACGGTGTAGATAGCATCAAGTTCCAAAAAGGTACGGCTAACACCGACTACTATGCGGCTGCTCAGCAGCAGTCGATGAACATGGTGAGAGATCCTGGGTTCGCTGCGTACTTGCAGGGAGAGGAGGCTTTCAGGCAGTGGTTCCTGACAGACTCCAAGGCTTCTTATCTGCGAGGCATTGACTACTTCGACAACCCCACGCTGACCCGCCAGGCACTGCCACACTGGAAAGATGTGTACGACGGGTATCACTCCATGTTTGAGTACGCCACGAACCAGCTCGACTGGATCAAGAAAGACAAGGCCAGGAAGCTGTACACAGAGGCTACAGAACGGTACGCTACACGACAGGCAGTGGGCCCTATGCCGAACTGGGTTCTTGAGGGCTACGGAGAGGTGGTCGGTGCAGCTCGTGTGCCTACCAGCGGCTGGGCTCGACCTGTTGACTGGGTATCTGAGCGTCTGTTCCAGCGACCCATGAACTACCGGCAGGGGTTCTTGGCTGAGATGGTTCGTAAGTCTGAGTGGGCAAGGCTGGAGAAGATGTATAAGGCCCGCGGCATTGAGATCGTTACTGACGATCAGATCGTGCGCCAGCTGGCTCTGAAGTACCCCACCATCCCGGATGAGCTTCTGCGCGGCGGGCTGGACTACATCGCTGATGACCTTGCCACTAGGTTCAACATGGTGAGCCGACGCAGGCTGGACGACATGGTGGAGGCTGTGGTGGAGCAAGAGATGGAGCAAACGCTCTACGCCTTCCACCGCCAGAGCGAGCTGGGCCGACACAGCAGGGCCCTCTTCCCGTTCGGTCGCCCGTGGGCTGACATGTGGGGTCACTGGGGCCGGGAGATGATTACCCGCCCGCAGCTGCGTGGCTGGCTCAACGAGAGCAATTTCCTGAACATCAGGACCATCGCTGAGAACCTCGTGGACACACTGCCTGTGAACCCCAAGACTGCTGGGTTCGTTAGTCGTGTGGCTAACGTAGACATGGATCTGGACAACATAGAGAACGACCCACTGTTTGGCTCTGTTGCTAGGGGCCTGGGTATCGAGTCTCTCGATGTTGGCCGTGCAATGTTCTTGCCCAACAAGGGAGAGAGTCCGTTCCTGTCGATGTTCCCAGGCTTCGGGATTGTGCCTACTGTGTGGGGCGAGAAGCTGATTATGAGCAAGGCCCCTGATCCTGTGGAGCAGCCGCAGGAGTTTCAGCGCTACATTAGCCAGTACGCGCAGCTCTTCCCTGGCGTTGGGTTCAACAGGCCCACGACCTCCCGCGGCGCGGCCTACGATCTCTTTATTGGCGGCGGTGTGACCAACCGCTTCTTCGACTTCTTCGACAGCTTGGGTCTGTGGACCGGCCAGTGGGATTTCGGCGTTAAGGACAGCCTGACAACAGACTGGAAGACTACCACCGCAAACGCCAGGGCTATCAAGGTGAAGTTCTCTGACCCCGCGGTCTGGGAAGAACTCATGGAGCTGTCGGACAACTTTGCTGGGCCTGGGCTGCAGGCTTTGCTGAATGAAACGCTGTCGGCGTTCCACGAGGAGACTTCTCGGCAGGTAGGCGGTCAGCGTTTCTTGGAGACTGGGCTTGAGTTCATGTTCCCTGTTGCTGCTGACACATTGACGCAGAGCGAGGAGCTGCGGGATGTGTGGATCGACAACATGGATGTTCTTCCACTCAGCGACGAATTCAAGAACCGCCTGAACCTCTCTACTGAGGAGGGCAAGGACAAGGCTGCCGAAGCTATCTCTAGCTTCTGGTGGGATCAGATGACGCCCACACAACGGGACCTCATCCTCATCAACAACCCCCAGCTTGTGGTCAACACGGTTAGCCAGTGGGTGTGGACTGATGTAGCTAAGAACGATCCTAACATCGTTACGGATTTTCCATATCAATCTGGCGGCTCCACTACAGCACGCGCTCGTCACAAGACGTACATCCAGCAGGGATGGATTCAGCCTGCTACTGAGCGGCAGCTGGCCATCAATATGATTGGTACCATCGCTGACGCCAGGAACAGGATTGCTGCTGACTTCTACGAGGCCTCCGCTCAGATGGTTAACCAGCAGCGCTGGGAGTACCTTGTGCCGGACTGGTGGAAGGAGTGGGCTGGAGAGATTGCCAACGAGCTCAGTCGTACGGGCAACGCACCTTACACAGAGCCCTACGACATCTGGAGAAACTTCAGCAAGGTGTCAGACATCATCTGGGAGCTGCAGGGCAGGCCCATGCGTGAAGATGGTTCCCCCAACAAGTACACTATTCCCACGGGCAAGGAAGGCTTCGAGCCTTGGGGAGAGACGCTGCCCTCAAGCCGGGATGATCTGCGTCGTGATTTCGCGGCTGGGTACGAGCTGCCTGGAGTCACTGATGAGATGAAGGAGATGGCTCACGCGCTCAACATCTACATTGCTCCTGGTATAGAGATGGCTACCATATACCAGAAGGTGGCTAACTACCGTGCTGATACTTACACCGATAACCCGGTGTTTGCTCAGTTCCTCGGACCCTACCGGGCATGGCTGGCTCCTAAGGGGTCTGGTGAAGACTCTATGTGGGAGGTTCTTGGCAAAGCTGTAGACCACGAGGACGTTGACCCGCAGGCCAGGGTGCGTCTGAAGCAGGCGCAGCTGTACGTTGCTACTGCCGTAGACCTGTACCGAAGCGGTAACTCCGAGTGGCTCGGTGTGGCCGATCAGGCCAAGGAGTACTGGGAGAGCCTGAAGTATGACGACTACCTGCGCAAGCTGGGCCTTGACGACTTGTGGAACACCGGAGTTGGAGATACGCTGGGTCCGCTGGACTGGACTCCTGATGAACCCTCGCCGCTGTACGATGAGAGTGGTGGCCTTGTTGCTGAAGCACAGCGCGTACTGCCTACCCAGATTTACGATGGTGACACCATCCATTTCCAGACTAGTCCTGACCGCAAACTGTTCGGTCCTCTTGGTGGTCCCACAGTTACACAGGAGGAGTTCTCTCTGCGTACTCTGGGTAACAATGCCAGGGAAATGGGCGAGGAGGGTGGCGAGGAAGATCGCCAGCTCCTTGTAGATGCTATAATGGAAGCACTTGACAACAACATTCCTATCTATATAGTAAGAGATCCAGAGCGATACGGTAACACTGACTTCTACGGTCGTGTCTTTGGATGGCTATACATTGGCGACGAGCCGTACGTTCGCCCTGAGACCCAGATGCCCAGGAGGTAATCATGGCTAGAGGAGGTGGAGGAGCGCGAGGCCGAGCTGGTGCCTACTCTGTCGGTAGTTCCGAGGGTGGGTCATCCTCGCCTGGCGGTGAAATCAACATTGCGGCCCCGGTAGATCCCAGCGCAGAGAAGGAAGAGGAGCAGGCAGCACCGCCCCCAGATCCGTGGGGTGCGTGGAGCAAGGAGCTTACTGACCTGATTAGGCTCGACTTGCGCGCGTTTGCTCGTTCGCAGGGTCAGCCTAGCGGCATATTTGACGGGTGGTTTGACTACGAGGTCAAGGACCAGCTTGTCAGCTGGATAACGCCATTCGTCATGCCCAAAAACTCTACCTACCTGCAGCAAGTTGACGTCTACAACCGACCTGCAGTTGGTGGGCACCAGGGAATGGGTCCTCGACCTAACCCGAACTATATGATTGATCCATTTACGCCTGACGGTATGGGCCAGCTTCGTAATATGGCTCTTAACTGGATCTCACAGTTTATCCCTGGGATCTCCTCTGATACGTCCAGCAGCAGTGGGGGCGGCGGTGGCGGTGGTTCTCGTAAGCCTACAGCAAATGAGATCAGGAACATGTTTGACCTGGATGCCCTCACCAGGAAGGCAGAGGACATGGGTCGTGCTTACCTAGTTGACGAGCTGCCTAACGCTCGCTCTATCGCGCAGACGTACATCGAGAAGGTGGTCGCTTCCAGCGGAGAGAAGGAGATAGACTACGACACGTTTGTGTTGAACCAGCTGAAGAAGAGCGATAGGTGGAACGTCATCTACCAGAACAAACCTGATGGTGTAGATCCGCTGAAGTACATCTCCATGTTTGCGGGTATGGCTACAGAGATGCTGGGCGGTAACCGCGGCAAGGGTATCAGCAAGATTGTCGGACATGGTGCTGCTTTGGGCGCGTCTCCAGAAGCATTTGCCAGCAGGCTGTCCCGAGAAGACACTGTTCGTAACAGCTCAAACTACATTAACAGCCTGGAGAAGCTTATGACTGGAGCAAGCGGAGTACTGAGAGGATAACATGGCTGCAACACTAGAAGAAATTCTCGCTCAGATACCGGACGGTCCTGAGTATGACGTAATCAAGTTTACGATCATACGTATCGCTGAGGATTTCCCGGACGAGTTGCCGGAGATTACTCCCGAACGTGTGGCGGGTTGGGTGGCTGACGTTGATAACGGCGTTCGTGACGAGTACCAGATTCGTTCGGACATCTTCACATACATCGTTACGGCTAAAGAGATCCAGAGAGTCTACGGCGTAGACGCTGCTGAGGCTGACAAGATCATTAGCGGTGAGGTGTCGGCTTCTGACTATGAGCCTGTCGAAGAGACACCAGGCAAGGGAGACCAGACTCCTGAAACCAAGACGTTCGAGGAGGATGAGCCAGACCCGCCGTACGTCGGTGGCGACGTAACCATTCTTCACTCGCCAACCATGAAGTACTACTACGACCCCACTAAGGGCGTGTGGTACATCAGCTATGACATGCCTAACTCTGATAAGAAGGTGTTCTTCGAGGCTACGCCTGCGCAGATGGACTCTATCTTTGGTGTGGGCAAGCGGCCCACCTCCTACACAGAGATTACGTTTGAAGAGCTGGCTGAAATAGCTACATTCTCCGGCGACATCATGGATATGTCGGGGGAGGGCTCGTTTGAGGACGAGGTTCAGCGGGTAACTGAGCTGGCTATGGACGAGGGCACGCTGCCTGACTGGGCAGCAGATGATCCTGAAATCATGGACATCATCTACATCGCTCACGAGGAAGGCAAGAGTGCCGAGTGGGTAGCTGAACAGATTTCTCAAACTGCGTCGTTCAAGAAGCGCTACCCAGGATTCGACAACTTCATTAAGACCCACAACCTTACTGTCGAGCAGGGTGTGCAGGCGTGGTTGGAGTACGAGGCTGGCGTTCGCGAGGTTCTGCTTCGGTACGGCTATAACCCGGAGGATGTTGGCCCAGAGATAATTGGTGAGCTAATTGCCAACGGCTATTCTGTCAACGACGTCAAGTTCGTCTACGAAAGCTTCGAGTACCTGAAGAACAACCAGGATGCTATGGATGCGTTCAATGAGGTGCTTGCGGCTGAAGGCTACCCCCCGCTGACTGAAGAGGAACAACTGGAGTTCTTGGAGGGTAAGGGTCCCGCAGAGCTGTACGATCTCTGGGAGAAGTATAGCTTCAACCAGGCGGCTATTGACGCTGGGCTGGATATCTCTGTGGACGAGGCTATCGAGCTGGCCGAGCGTACTGAGGGGTATACCTCTAGAACGGATGCTTATGCGGCACTCCAGAAAGCAGCGGCTAACATCCTGCGTTTCCGTGAGGACATTGCGTTAGACCGCTACGACATTGACAAGGAAGATCTCATCGACCTGTCGCTGGGGCTGCCTCCACGGTCTGGACGCAGCGCCGCAGAGCTTAGCCGTAACTTGGAGCGTGCCCTGCAGGCTGGTAGGGCTGGTATCGAAGGCCCGCGTGCTAACCGCTTCCGCCAGTTTACTCAGGAAGGAGTACCGCAAGCTGTTTCTACCAGCCGAGCTAGACCAAAGTCGTAGCTTGACAGGCGTAAAACAGCCTGATACAATGACACCGCTGGTGATATACCTGACTATCGCCCACGCCTTCGGGAGCCCGATCAGGAGTGACAATCAAACCCATTTCGAGAGAGTGTCCCTCGCCTCTCTCGTAGCGTAAGAGGAGTAACAGCGCATGAGCGACACTGGACAAGCAATGGAACCGAAGGAACTGAGAGAAGCTTTCGACAGGACTAAGGCCGAGCTTGCACAAGCACGGTCTGAGCTGCGTAGCTTCAAGACGGAGGTAACCTTCAAAGAACAGGGACTCACCCCGAAGCACGCACAGCTGTTTCTGGCCGCTAACCCGGACGCGGAAGTAACGCCAGAGGTTGTGCAGAACTTCGCTGCTGAGTATGGGCTAACTCCCGCCACAAAACAGGAGCCCGCCCCGCCTGCGAACGACGGACACCTCCCGGCTGACGGATCTCCACCGGCTGTGGAACGCACGCTTGCTGATGGACCCCAGAGAACCTCGAACGAGCAACTCGCTTCGTTACAGGGAGCCGCTGGGACACCCTCGGGAAGCTTTGCGTCTGCAGATCCGGCGAAGATGAGTCAAGAGCAGTTCCAACAGTTGCTACAGACCAATCCGAGTGAGGCAGCGAAGGCCTATGCCGAAGGCAGGGTCGAGCGCCACAAGGATAACGTCCAGGCAGACTGGCTCGCTGCAAAAGGAATCATCCGCTAACACGTAGAGGAGCATATAGCTAATGGCTGCTGTTGACTTTGGGTCAAACCCATCAACAACTACCACCTACAACGATACGGTCTACTCGGCCATTATCGCTGATATGGTGCTGGACGCCCTCATGGCTACCGTTGTTACTCCTCCCCTGCTTCGCCACTTCGACCTGCGCAATCAGCCGTCGAAGTCGGTGGACGTTCCCAAGGCTGACAAGTTCACCGCTGCTGCGGTGGCTGAAGGTACTGAGCTGGCTAACACTGCTCTGACCACCGCAAAGGCTACGGGTACGGCAGGTGAGGTCGGTATCATGGCAACCGTGACCGACGTCCTCGAAGTATCCGACATTCCCGCAGCCCACGGTTCCCGTCTGCGCCAGCTTGGTCGCGCCCTTGGCGACAAGGTTGACGTTGACATCTGTGGTCTGCTTGACGACTTCTCCAACACCGTTGGTACCACGACCGTGGACCTCGCGGTGACGGACATTCTGTCGGCCATCTACACGCTCGAAGCTGCTGACGCTCCGAAGCCGTTCGTCGGTGTCCTGCACCCTGTGCAGATCAACGACCTTCGTCTGGCTCTGGAGTCGAATGCTAACGCCCCGTTCCAGTCCAACGGTATCCGCGCGGGTACCAACGAGCTGGGTCCGGCTGGCAACGGCTTCGCTGGCGAGTGGTTCGGTCTTCCTCTCTACTTCTCCACCAACGTCGTGACGGCTAACGCCGCCGCGGACCGCGCTGGTGCCATCTTCTCGCGCAACTATGCGCTGGGTATGGTTGAGAAGTGGGCTGCGAAGATCGTGCCCATGTACTGGCCCCCGATTCGTGGTTGGGTCCTGACCGCGACCGCCAACTATGGCGTGTTCGAGATCGAAGACTCGGCTGGCGTCTCCGTCATTACTGACGCGTAAGGGAGGGGTAAACAATGGCCTCACGCCTTATTGATAGAAGCAGGAAGAGTAGCAAGATCGGCGGTGCGCCGAGCGTTGTCTCTGACGAGGCAGCCTTCGGCTCTGACGGTGTGCTCGAAAGTTCGGGTATCACTGCTGCTGAGATTGCTGCGATTCTTCGCGAGTATCCGAGCGTAAACGAGGTCGGCTACCCTGCTCTCGATGAAGTTGAAGGTACGGCTGGCAACGCATCGCATACCATCACTGTCCCGTCTGGGAAGTACTGGCGGCTCGTGGGCATGTTCCACCTGCTCGTCACGGATGCGAACGTTGCCAACCGCGCTGTCGTTGTAACTGTCCGTGACAGTGCTGATGCGACCCTTGAGGCGATCACGCACGCTAACGTCGCGGCCAGCACCACGGCTAAGCGAGTCACCCTGTTCGGTCAGGATGACTATGTTCGTGGTGATCGTGCTGTGGCTGCACAGGGTACTCTTACCCTGGACACCGCGCCGACTGCCGACGACACGATGACACTGAATGGTACGGCGTTCACCTGGAAGGCAACCCTCACCGGAGCAGCAAATGAGCTGCTCATCGGTGCGAACGTTGCTGCTTCCCAGGCTGCGCTAGAAGCTGCGTTCAAGGATCGCGATAACGGCGGTGTCTTGCACTCAGTATCGGACGCAGTGTTCACCTCCATCGGAATGACGATGGCGGCGTTCGCTGCTAACGACGCTGTGTTCACGGCTAACGTCAAGGGAACGGCTGGCAACTCGCTGGCTACCACCGAGACGTACACCGCTGGTACCAACGTCTTCGACGCAGCTACTCTCGGTACCACCACGGCTGGTCTTGATGCGGCTGACAAAGTGTCTGCCTCCCTCGACTACCCGGACCAGGGACCGCTCCTGGGCCCCGGCGAGGACATCAACATCGCTGTGACGAACGGAGTTGCTGGCGACACGCTGGACACCTACCTGTTCTATATCGAGCACGACGCTGACCCGACACCATAACTGTAGGAGGGGGGCCTCCGGGTCCCCCTCTTACCCAAAGGAGAGTATCTGTGGCTACCTGGAAAGTAACGACAAGAGAGATTGACGGAGAGAAGGTACGAGGTATCGTCCTTCCCAACGTTGATCGTTCTGAACTAGATTTTATCCCCTCTGCTGCGTACGGGTCTACTCCCGTCTATGACAGCGAGGGCCTGCTCGTGGATGTAGAGATTCCCGAGAACCGATTCGTGCCGTTTGCAAAGCCTGGCAGTAGGGTGGCGTCTAAGCGCCTCTTCACTGTCAAGGCTCATGCTCCTAACGGTGCTCTCGTACAGATCCCGATGGAGGACCAGATCAACAACCACACACAAAGCCCGTCCACCGGACTCGGCCTCGCGCCGTACATCCGCAAAGGCTTCACTGTGTACTGGGACCCCACAGACGGCTCGACCGCCTTCTGTGGTACGAGGGATTGCTACGCTGAGCCTGCTAAGGGGAGCAACTTCTGTACCGCTGCGCACAAGCAGATCGCTGCGCCAGACGGTGCCCGCGACGGCTTCGGTGAGGGAGCAACTACTTCACGCATCTGGGGCTAAGATGGGTATCGGTCTTCACTACGGAAGACAGGGCCCCGGCCACGAAGTCAATCGTGAGACTGAGTTGCCTGCTGAGGGGAGTACCAAGCGTACTCCCCTTACCCGCGCTCAGAGGGAACGTGTCCCTGACCAGATGGCAGCTGAGTTGATGGACTTCTTCATCAACACTGTCAACGATACGAGTATGCTGAACCCAGTGCGGGACGGCATCCCCCAGTGTGTGAACCACCCGTTCAACCCTGCGCTGGGTAAGGTGGGCTGCATCCACAGCTGCGCCAAGCGAGACGAGAACCTGGTGCTGGACGTCGTGAGAGACTATACTCTGGGCGATGTGTGGAACTGGGTGCGAGCTCTGGTGCGTAAGGGCGTCATGGACGCCGAGCGGAACCACGGCTGGCACCGCACACCGGACGCAACATTCTTAACTAAGAGGTAATCATGGCCATCACAGCTGCACAGATCCGAACCGCTGTCAAGGACGAGCTGTTCGGTGCGGGCGTCACTGAGCGTCCGTATCAGGACATCCTGACAGCCATCTCTCTCACTGCTGATGACACCATCGATGTCCAGGACGGTGACGCCTGGGCGTACGGTGACATCGGTGAGTTCGATGACGGTGAGCAGGTGTTCGTGAAGTCTGTGGCCACCAACACGATCACGGTGATTCGTGGCTGGAACGGCACGACCGCGGCTGATCGTGCGGCTGATGATGTCCTCACCAAGAACCCGAAGTGGACTATCAAGCAGATCGACCAGGCCTTCGATTACGTCATCCAAGACCTGCGGCCTGACGTCTACGACATCGAAACCAAGGAACTGACATACGACCCAAGCACTCGGTGGTACGCTTTGTCGGCTGCTGACGATGACCGCATCTATGATGTGCTCACCGTCTACTACAAGCCGACAAACGAAGATCATCCTGCGTCTATCGACGCGTGGATGTACCAGCGGGACGTCTCCTCGGCGGGCTTTACGGCTACCCACGGTCTGATCGTTCCTCAGAGCATCCAGATCACCAGCGGCTCTACCTTCTATGCTCTTGTGAAGAAGGAGATCCAGGCTGTTGGTGATCTGGCTGACAACATGAAGAGCATGGTGGTCATGGGTATCTGCTACCATCTGCTTGGCTCGTCTGACGTTCGTCGGGTGCATGACCCCGGCAAGCGTACCGACCGTACCGTGCAGCCTGGCTCAGAGGCTCGGACCAGCATCTGGTATCTGCGTGAGTACAAGAAGCGCAAGGACACCATTGCTGCCGACCTGTACGCCAGGACGGGTGATATCACACGTAGCCGTATCGCTCATAGAGCCCGGAGGTTCCGTGGATAGTGCAGTCTTCAGAGTTTCATGTTAGCCTCAACGGAGTCAAGTACCGTCTAGCTGAAGATGCCGAAGGTGAGCACTACGTCCGTGTGCGGGAGCCTTCGCGTCCGCCCAACGCACAGGTTGTGCAGGGCGATGATGGAGGCAAGTTCAACGTGCGCCCCGACATGCTCCTGTGGTCGTGGACCGACTGGAGTCAGGGTGAGGGGCAGCTGAAGTTTGACCCCCAGCAGCCTGGGCGTTCTCGCATCCTGGAAGGCGTGAACTTCTTCGGTAAGCCCGGCAACCTGATTCTCGGGTACTATGCTGACGAGGTTGAGTACAACTTCCCCGGCGCGGCGGACACCGAGGACAGAGCTATCGTACGTGTGGCTGATGTTGTTTACGGTGTGGATATAGGTGCAGCTCGTGACGACTACTACGTGCTGAACTTTGCGGGGGACCCCCTATACTGGTCTGCTCCAGCCTCAGGCAGCATGGGCACCACAAACGGAGCGGCGAACGTAGAGTGTGTCACAGCTGATAACACGTACTTCTACTTCCGCTTGTACGGCTCTGCCAGCATTTATAGGGTAGAACCGACTGTTGGTGTCACCCACCTGAACAACCAAACCGAAAACCCCTCCAACGGAGCGCTTGTTGCGTTCGGTGACTACCTTTATATGTACGCTGACTCTGGCAAGATCTACGAGATCTCTAAGACTACCGCTAATCTTGCCACAGCCGAAACTCCTATCCTAGACTTCTCTGCGTCTGGTACAACCGCCAAGTTCCTCGGCAGCCGCCTGGTTGCTGGCGATAGGCGCTTGTACGCAGGGGCTCAGATCGGTGCCGACACTGTGATCTACGAGATCGTTCCTTCGTCAGCAGCAGGTACTGGCTACGGTAGGGAGATAGCGCGCCTCAACGGTCTGGTGCTTGAGACCATGTGGTGGCACGGAGGACTGTTATTCTGGTCTGGTGTGAACAACGAGCCGGACGGTAGCACAACCACGCTGCAGCGGGACATCTACTACTACCAGCCTGACGGATCGTGGGGAACCATTGGCCATGTGCGCTCGCAGGACGGAGTGGCCATCTCTCAGTATGCCCCGGCAGCTGGTGCTGTGTCTCTTCACACCTCGGGGTTCTCTTCCACGGGTACCTACGCTGGACGCACGCTGGCTCAGGCAGCTATCAGCCTGTTTGAGGTGGACGCTATCTCTGGTGGCTTTGGTCAGACCGGACGCGCAGACTCTGTGCTTGCTGGTACTGAGGTGGGAGCCAGCTCCCTTGTCAAGATGAAAGACTACTTCATCGCTACGAAGAACACTGGCGGTCAGATCATGTGGGACACCACACGGTACAACACTGAGGGTGGCGTAGCTATCAGTCCTGACTTTGACTTCGCTATCGCTGCAACCAAAATCCTGCACAGCATTGAGATCGTTACCGAGCCACTGCCTGCCAGCACCTCGGTCACTGTGGCGTACAGTCTCGATGGCGGTAGCTGGACGTCGCTGTCTGCACATGACGTTGACGACTCCGCGGGTACTAAGTGGACCATATCGACCGGAGGGAGCACTAAGACCTTCCGCTCTATGGCCCTACGCCTGACCCTTTCCGGCACATCTACGGCTACCCCTACTGTCAAGTCTGTGAACGTCAGGGCTAGCGTAGACACACACGTTAACGTGTGGCAGCTGCTGCTTGACTGCACCGATGAGACCAGTCCACGAGGGTTCGACGGAGCTAAGCTTATCGATAACCTCACCGCACTGTCTGACGGCTCTGTGTTCACCCTGATCGATGGGTACGAGCAGCGTACGTTCAGCGGAGACACCAGCTACAACGTAGTGATCGATAGTATGGCTGTCATCCTGACTAAGGCCGGAGAAGGCTATGTTCAGGTAACCCTGCGCGAGGTGTTCTAATGCCTTTCCAGCGCTTCGGTTCTTTCACTCCCAGCGATCCGATTATTCGTGTCTTCAAGACCATCAACATAATCGACGCTGAGGTATCTGGCGAAGTACTGCTGACAGACGATGCGTTTATACGCTCTGCCAACTACGAAGCAGGTACTGCTGGATTCAAGATCTCGTACGACGGTACTGCTGAGTTCAACGATGTAACCATCCGAGGCGACATTGAGTCTTCTGGGTGGGACGGCGATTCTCCGGCTGATCTATCTGCTGGTTCAGACAGCGGAGCTACTACGGGGTTCTACTTGGACTCGTCTGCTGGGGCGGCACAGTTCGAGGGTAACATGTATATTGGTGGTACCATTGAGCTGCAGGGCGGGTACCTCTACACGAACACCAGCGGCAACGTTCGGACACGCTTGGGTGGTGCTGGCCTATCCTTTTATAATGCCTCTGATGTTTGGCAGGGTAGTCTTTACTATGACTCTGGTGTTGATGCTCTGCTTGTTGCTTCGCTTGATCTGGCGCTAGAGGCTACACATGACTTGATACTGACCACCTCCTCTAACATTATTCTGCCTGCCGGTGGCGGCACTACTCCGGTGGATGGGTGGATTGAGACGGATTACTCTGGGGCTACTGGCAACTGGCTGGAAATCAACGCACCGTATGACTCTACAGTGGGCTCTCAGACAAGGCTGATTATGGGAGAAGCTGGCACCTTCTACTTCCAGAGCGGTGCTACAATAGATGCCTGGATGGTGTCAGGCAAGTTGCGGGTTGCAGACGGAGCTGTAGGCTCGCCCTCCTTGTCGTTCAACAACGACTCGAACACTGGCATATATAGTAATACTGCAGATCAAATGGCCTTCGCTACCGGGGGAACCATGAGGGGTAGGTTCTACGTCGATGGCCTGCTGATGGGTTCCTCTGCCACACTTGGCAATGTGCTTTTGGGCACAGGCTCGGGATCAGCGGCAGCACCCAACTACACGTTCTACAACGACAAAGATACTGGCATGTATCGTATAAACACGAATCAAATAGCCTTTTCTGGTGGTGGCACTATCCAGCTCAGGACCGGCAACAACACCTACCCCGGTATTCGTATTCCTGACGGTGATGGTACTGTTCCTGGCCTCTGCTTTGCTTCTGATACAGACACTGGTATCTATCGGCCTGCTGGAAACCAGATCGCAATGCTTTTGGGCGGTGTTCAGGAGTTCTTGATTGGTACCACCGGCTTTCTTGTTCCCAACGTGTACAACAACGCGTCGGCTGCATCGAACATTGTGTATGTTGACTCTGATGGCAACATGCACAGGGCTACGTCGGCACGCAAGTACAAAGCAAAGATCAAACCCGCCGACCATCTTGCTGACGTTCAGCTGCAGCCCATCTCGTTCCGGCAGAAGGGCAAGCCTCAAGACAGGATAGAGTACGGGTTCATTGCTGACGACATTGCAGAACAGGACGAGTTGCTTGGAGTCTACGATGAGGGGGAGCTGGAAAACTACTTGGACCGTGGTATACTGGCAGTATTAGCCGCCAAGGTTAATCGCCTAGAGGCACGAGTAAGGGAGCTTGAGAATGCGTAGCAATCCGTGGGACTTAGACTTCACCACCTGGTGGTGGATAGTCTGGATGCTGTGGTTCGCAGTGGGCGAGTACCTTGGTGCACGAGAAGGCAATGAGATGTTCACTCACCACCTGTGGTGGATAAGAAACTGGGCAGGACACCGTGGGGCAACTATTGTGGTGTTCCTGTTCTTCGCAATACTAGCCTGGTTGAACTGGCACTTCATCAGGGAGGGATGGGCCTTTTTCCAGGAGTTAATGTAGGGGATGAATATGGAGCTAACACCAGAACAAGTGGAAAGGTTTGTACAGGCAGTTGAGGGTCTTGAGCGGGCGGTGTTAGGGGCCCCAAAAGAAGGAAACGTCGGCCTAGTCGAGCGCGTGTCTCGACTGGAGAAATTCCAGTGGCTAGTCATCGCCGCGGTCTTCGCGGGTTCTCTCGTCGGAAACCTCATCGTTTAGCATGAACATTCATCCACGCTCAAGCTGGTCTGATCGCACTCCTCTTGGTGAACTGCACTGGGACTACGGCAAGCGCTACGTTGTGGTGCATTGGACTGCCGGTCCTTCTGCGGCTGACCAAGAGCAGTGGGGTACTCCCGCTCTGCTCGTAGGTATGGAGCACTTCCACATGGACCGCAAGGGTGGCTGGGCCATCTTCTACAACTTCGTGGTAGACCAGGAGGGTGAGGTGTGGGAGGGCCGTGGCTGGAACATGCGCGGCGGTGCTCAGGGAGTTACCGAGTCTGATAGACAAGACATCTCGATTGCTGCTATACTCGCACCCGGAGAGGTGCCGTCAGCAGCTATGCTGAATGCACTAGAGGCCTTTCATGCTGTGGCCAGCGATAGGGGCTGGGACCAGGGCAAGAAAGGCCACATGGATTTCAAACCTAAAGCGTGTCCAGGGCCAGACCTGTACGCATGGACTAAACAGGAGCCTGTTATGCCAGAACCAATGCCCGAGTGGGCGCGTCCCACCTTTGAGAAAGCTGTTGCCGCGGGAGTTTTCTCTCAGTACACAGATCCCGCTGGCACAGTTGAAGCGTGGGAGCTGGCGATCTTCTTGGAGCGCCTCGGTCTGTTGGACCCAGAGGCTCCTCACGACCACGTTGACTTGGCTACAGCCGTAGACCTTGCCGACACAAAGGCCACGAGAGCTGAGAATCTTGCTACTCTGGCACAGAAGGGTTCCGCTCAGGCGCAGGCCCGCGCGGACTCAGCACACACTAGACTCAATAAGCTGAGGGAGGTATAACATGGGACAAGAGTATCACGAGGTGTACGCCTCAGCCGCACGCACAGCGTCTCCAGATGATGTGATGATTACAGTGCGTCACGCAGAGGGAGCGTATGCAGTAATCGACTGCACCGCTGCTACAGCCACACCGTCTGTGGTGTTCACGTTTGACTTGTACGACCCCGCGTCGGGCAAGACTGTGAACCTGCTGACAACGGCTGCCATTACAGGTACCGGCACCACCACAATACGCATTGATCCGCACCTAACTGCCGCTGGTGGCACAGTCGCAAAAGAGCATGTGCCGCCGTATCTTGTGATAACAGCGACACATGCTGATGCGGACTCAATTACGTACAGCGTCGGGCTGCACCTAGTCTAGGTCTAGTCTCTGTAGTATCTTGTCTACCTCTTCCACAGAGGAGACAACGCGGGCTATGCCACCTGCTTCGTAGATCTGATGCAGGATAGCGCTTTGCCTGGCAGACACGGTGTCTAGGGTGGTCGGTAGCTTTACCTCCAGCCCGAGCATCCTGCCCTTGTAGCAGGCAACCAGATCTGGTAGCCCAGAAGAGAAAGAGGAGCCGTGGGTCTTAGTGACCCAGGCTCCTTTCTCTTTGAGCAGCTTCTTGATCTTATTGACCAGCTGCTTCTCGGTCATTAGCCGAGGTCGGAAAGATCCGGGACGTCAGCCTTGACGTACGGGACATGCTTGGTGATCTCCAGGAAGGACTTCTCAGGGTCCTTGCGACTGGGCACCTTCTTCAGCGTGACCACGCAGCTGCGTCCGACGAGCGGATTGGGGTTGAGGTTCGCAGTTGTCTGTCCGGGTGCAAGAGGCGATCCGAGGGCGTTGAAAACCTCACGGATCTTCCAGCCACCGCCCCCCTTAAGCCAAAGGCTCGTCGTGAACGTAAGGCCCTTGACCTGGAACTTGAATCCCCAGCCGTAGTTGCCGGAGTTGGCCTGGATGTCCTCAACATCGATGAGAGTCGCTTCGTATTCTCCCTCCTCAATGTCATCATAAGAGGCACGCTCCTTAAGATCTTCCTCACTGAAAGTGATAGTCTGTGGCGTTGCGGGCATGTTACTTCTCCTGTGCTTTCTTGGTTAGCTCGATGAGCTTGGGTATGGTTAGTCCTTTTACGGTATGTGGTAGGGCCAGATCCCTGTGACCTACCTGGCTCAGCGTTTCGGGGCCGAAGGCCACTCGATACTCTACGTCTTGCGGGGTTGCGCCGACCTGCGTTAGGTACGTGCGTCCGATGACGTCGGGTGCTGCCATTAAGGTCTTCAGGATGGCTGGCGTTACGTCTGGTGTCAGCGGGTATTGGCCTGCCTCCATGTCTTGGCCATCACGTTCTCTCAGCTGTGCTGTGAAGATCACATTGATGGGTAGCGAATTGAACTGCAGGATCTTGTGACGAATCATTGCCCCGATGGAGCCGTAAGCACGGCGGGGGTCTTCGTTGTTGACGATAGCGGAGAGGAGTCCTGCCTTGTCCCCTGCTACCTCTTGCAGCATGGTCACGCTGTCTATGACCACAGTCTCCCATTGGTGCTTCTCAGTCATGAGGGTGAACAGTGCGTCTTCGAGATCGAGCCATGTCTTAACGGTAAAGATGTCGATGTCCTTGTCACGGAGCGACATGGTGCCGCCTTCCGTGTCGAGGAACAGTGGTTTGGGTGCGGTGCCAGCGAGGGTAGTCTTGCCGCTCTTGCTCGGCCCGAAGAACAGTGCCTTCAGTGGCCGGACGGTAGACACCTTGCCGGTGCGTCCGATGATGCTAGCCAACGTGGACCACCCCGTCCCTGATCTTAACGGTAGCAGGCTCCAGTCTCTCCAACTGCTCCACCTCAATGTCATAGGCTAGTCCGGTATCGTCTTCGACCATGAACCATTTGAGGACTGTGAGTGCGATGGCGAGATTGTTCTGCAGTTGTGCTTTCTGCATCACCAGCTTCTCAATGTATTCTTCCATTACTTCTCCCTTTTCGGTCGTTCAATATAGTCCAACGCTACAACGTCTGTGTTTATTCCCATCATCTCAGAGAAACATAGCGGCTGATAAGGACACCGTGCGCACGCTGCGCTCCCGGCGTAGCCTCCCAGGACATGGCGTGGGTAGGTGTGGGTACGCTCGGACTCGTTCAGCTTCTGCAGCTCCATGTACGTGTCCCAGTACGCCTCGTCTATAGCTGTCTCGTTGGCAGTGATGTAGTGTCGTTGGAAGTATCGGTTCGGTGTGAGGTTGAGTATCTTGAGCTTCTCCTGTACATCAGGGTCACTCAGCTGACCGTGTGCCTCAGCGAAGCGATGTAAAGTATCGTAATCTGTGTCCATCCGTCGTAGGTCAGCAATCCTGTCGCCCTTCTTGACGAGCTCTGGCTGCCTGGGTAGTTTCCTACGGACGTAGTTGAAAACGAATCCTGCGGGCATTTCGCCGGTGTGTTGCCGGACGCCCTCCAAGTACAGCAGGTGCTGGAAGTCAGACATGTTGTACGGGTCTGTCTCGTCGGGGATCTCAGCCACTGTCTTGTGATCGACCACCCAGAGGTTGCCGTGCAGCCGTATCACAAGGTCAGGCTTGAAGACCACAGTGTAGGGGCCGACTTTCATCTCAAGGTCTTCCTCCACGAAAACGACCTCCCAGTCCTTGTCCTCTTCCTCCCAGAACTCTGAGTAGCGGTTGAGGATGGCCTGGTGCTCAGGCTTGGACTGATCGTAGAGATCTACGTACTCATCGAAGCCGAGGCCCTCGGCGTACAGCTTCTCCAGCAGCTCGTGTAGGTCACTGCCCTCCTCGAAGTACTTGGGCCTGTCCTTCGGCTCCAGCCTGTCGATGTACTTGTAGCTCCACTGCTTGAGGCAGCGCTGCGCTGTCTTGAGTGCGCTGTGGCTGTACTTCCTAGCTGCCAATGTACGTCCTCCAGTCTTCATATGAGCCGTAGATCGGGGTTCTCCGTCGCACCGAATACAGATGACCGACACACATTCCTGTACAGAACAGCTTGTGCCGTAGTCGTGCAAACCAGTAGCTCATCGTGGTGCCACTCCCTTGTTGTACGCAGGGCGGGAGGCAACCCACAGCTCGTAGGCTACCTGCATAGCCTCGTCTGATGTCAGCTTCTTACTGTTGAAGGTGTACCTCATGAGTCTCTTAGCCATCAGATGGATGGCCTCTTGTGTTGCTGTGTTCAGCATTTCCATTCCTGCCCCCAGTATCTAGAGATTTGTGTGTCAACTGTCAGCGGGACGTCGATGTCCACACCGAAGAGTCGCTTGAATGTAGTCATGTCCTCCATCGCATCCTTGATGATCTCCTCTGCTGTCTTTGCGTTGTCGAACGGCACGAGGAAGAGGATGGAGTCGTGGACTGTAGCGATGGGCCTGCAGTCCAGCTGGCGTAGTGCGTAGTTGTGATCCAGCTCTACCAGCTTGGCGAGCGTGATGTCCGACGCAGGGCTCTGCACCGGAGTGTTGATAGCCTGACGCTCAGCGTGCGCACGGATAGCGTGCTCGCCTGAGCTGATCTCAGGCAGCGGACGCCACCGACCAAACGCTGTCCACACGCCCTGGTTGGCGATGGCTTCGTCAATGCAGCTGGCATGGAACAAGTCGATGGCGCTGTACTTCTGGAACCACTGCAGGCGCAGGGCCTCAGCTTGCAGCTCGCTCATCTCCACACCGTAGTCGGTCTTGGCAACCTGCCTCAGCTTCCTTGGACCTGCTCCGTAGAGGAGGCCGAAGTTCAATGACTTGGCAGTCTGCCTGTCAACACCGAACGCATCCGCTGTGACCTGATGTAAATCGTCACCGTTACGGAATGCGGCAAGCATCTCCCCCTCACCAGAAAGCCACGAAACGATGCGAAGTTCGAGCTGTGAGTAGTCGGCTTCGATGATGGCGTACTCTCCACGAGGATCTCCGAAGATGCCACGTACTTCCTTGTCCCGAGGGACCTGTTGGATGTTGGGCATCTCGCTGGAGAGCCTGCCGGTGCGTGCCTGCGCTGGCTTGTACCGTGGGTGCAGCCTGCTGTTGTCGTCCAGCTTCTCCATCCAGGGGTAGAGCGATGCGGTGAGGAGCTTGCGCACTGTGCGGAACTCCTGTAGCACCGGGACCACTGGGTGGAGCGTCTCGATGTTGGCGAGTGCTTCAGCGTTCGAGGAGGGTGCTCCCTTATCCGTCCACACTGTGGGGGGCAGAGCGAACTTGCCGTAGAGCAACTCCTGCACCTGCTTGTGGCTGTTCGGATTGAACGTCTCGTTGTCTGCGAAGGTGCGCAGCTGTTCGAGCAGCTCAGTCTCTTTGTCCTCGTACTTGGCGATGACGTTGTGCAAGAGATCCTCATCGACGGGGAGACCTCTGATCTCCATGTAGCTGAGCGTCTCACAGGCAGGCATCATCAAGCGGTTGAAGATGTCTCTCTGGTTCTTCGTGAACAGCTTCGGGTCGAGCTCGAAGAAGAGACGGCGAGTGTAGTCGGCGTCCCGTCCGTTGAGTCGGGCCAGCACCGTGATGTCCTCCAGCTCCGGGTGCTTGTAGTCGATGTCCTTCCACGGAGGAATGCCGAGGTGGCGCTGGGCCAGGTCGGTCAGTCCCTTCGGGGCATCGACGTCGATAAGGTAGGAGGCTACCATCGTGTCGAACCAGGGTGTGCTCAGGTTGACACCGATCTGTTTGAGTGCAACGAAATCGAACTGCCCGTTTTGCATGACCCAGTAAGGCTGGTCATCTCCCAGGCGCTTGATGATCTCCTGAAAGAACGGGGGGTTCGGGTAGGGTGCTTGAGGATGGTCAAGCACGAAGACCCAGGCGTGTCCATCCTCCGTGCTGACTGCGATGGTCAGTACCTTGAAGTCAGGATGATACCAGGGGTCAGTCGTCGTCTCGATGTCGAGGCCAGCCCACGTTGCTCCAACCAGAGCGTCGTAACATTCGTAGGCCTTGTCATGCGAGTAGACTATCTCGATTTGTGTGTCCACTTGCTTCCTTTCTGTGTGTCAACTAGTACAACGCAGAAGGAACCGGGATTATTCCCGATTCCTTTTCTGCTGCGCGAAACCAGATTTTTCCAGGCTACTTGGTCAGACCTGAGGCTGTTCCTCCCAGCCTGATGGTAGAGTAGCCGCCGCAGTCATTGCAGAGCACCGTCTGCTTGATGTAGACCGAGCTGTTGCGCTGGCCTCGCTTCTGTACCCTGGTGCTGCCGCACTTGGCGCACGCCAGAGCACCCTCATCGACCCAGGCATTCATGTTCGGGTGGCCTGTGGCCATCCAGGGTCGGACCTTAAGGTACAGCTCTTCCAGCGTCCTTACATCCTGCTCGTTGTAAGCACGCATCTCTTTCCATGCGTCCCGGTCCCCGGCCATGCAGCGGAACCACAGCTCAGCACCAGAGTTCTCCAGCTTGTTGCTGAAGCCGTACTGTCTGGCCAGCTCTTTGAGCGATGCCGAAGTGCTGTTGAAGTACTTCTTTGCCACCTTCAGTGTGTCCACCCTCTGGTAGGGTGACGGTGGGCCGTAGCCTGCCGCCAGGAACATGGCGTTAGCCGTGCGCTCATCGAACTTATCGTTGTTGTGCGCTACGATGACATCAGCTTCATCGAACAGCTCGTACAGCTTGTCCACTGTGCGTGTGTTGACGAAGCGTATCTCATCTTCTCCCAGCCACTTGTAGGCGAAGCACAGGATGGTGGTGTCCTCCACCACCTTAATCGGTGCCCCATCATCCCAGTAACGCCACCGCCATTGAAGTTGGGGGGTAGTTTCGATGTCGTACAGCAGGATTCTAGGTTCCATGTTACTCCTCTAGCAGTAGTAGGTCTGGGTTGGCACTGATCCGTGCCGCTACGTCATCCTTGTTCTGTAGTGCGTCAAGGATGAGTCCGTCAATGGTCTTGCCTCCCCGTGGGCCCACACAGGTAGCGTAGTAGTAGGTGCAGGGCATGTCCTGCCCGATCCTGTGGATTCTGTCCTGGCTTTGAGCCCAGTCCTCGTACGCATACGTGAGCTCATGATACCAGATGATGGATGCGTTGGTCAAGGTGATGCCGGTGCTCCCCGCTGTGATCTGCGAGAGGAAGACGTCCAGCTTACCTGACTGGAAGTCATCGACCATGCTGGTGCGGATGACTGCAGGTGTATCACCTGTGAGTGCCTCGACACCTAGCCGTGCTTCCAGCTCGTAGAGTGTCTTGCGGAAGCGTGCGTACACGACGACCTGCTCGCCCTGCTCACGCATCTCCTCGACAAACTCGACGGTCGCATCGATCTTAGCTTCGCTGGTGATCTGAGACAGCCGGAGGGCTTTTTCCAGCGGGTTCGTTGTCACCCAGTCACCTAGAACGCCATCACGAGCCATCTTCTGGTAATCAGAGGAAGATTTTCCCAGCTGCAGCGGGACGACAACATGCGTCTTCTCGGGCAGATCGAGGGCATCCTCCTTGCGGGCCACTAGCGTATATGGGGCCACCTTGTCAATGAGCTCCTGCTCGTTTTGGTAGCCAATCAGCTCATAGCCACTATAGCCGCCCCAGACGCCGTAGCGGTATCTGAACTTTGTCCAGGATTCGCCGTTCCATAAGTCTGGGTCGATTACCTTATACTGCGAGTAGAGGTCTAGAAGGTTCTTCGTAATCGGCGTCCCAGAGAGCAGTAACGTATTTCGGCCTTTTCCAAGCTTATGCAACGCTTTGCTGCGTTTCGCAGTGGCGTTCTTGATCTTGTGGGCCTCATCTACGATGATAAGCTCTGGGTCCCAGCTCTGAACAGCCCTGACAACCTCAGGCTCAAGTAGAACTTCATAATTGATGACTACGAAGACTCGGCCTGCGTTCTCGATCCAGAGAGCCTTTTCCTTGCGTGTGCCCTCAGGGAGAGTCACAAGACAGCCTTCCTCTTTCAGCTCTCGTTCCCACACGCCCAAAGCGATGCTGGGAGCTACAACAAGCACCTTCCAGTAGGAGTGCTGTTTCGCGTACTCGATGGCCGTCAGAGTCTTGCCAAGACCCTGCTCAAACGCTAGGTAGCCCCCGCTGGGCGGGAGCTTCTCTAGCGCTCTCTGTTGGTGCTTATAGAGAGTCCTCATCTACACCTTCTTCAGTGGTGTCTTCGGCCAGTCCATCACCGTCACCTTCGGGCACGGGTGCCAGACCTGTTCCACTGTCGGGGGCTGTTCCGTCGTCCACTGGCACTTCGGGCACCTCCAGAGGACTAAGTTGGACTTTGATGACATTCTTCTCCTCGTCCCAGTTGACGTCGAAGCCGTTGTGCGGCTTGTCAACGTCTTCCGGCAATAGTGTTACTTTACCACCCAGACGCTCGATGAACACCACCGCCATATCGGTCAGTGCGTCCATGCGCATCTGGAGGCTTTGCATGGCCTGCTGCATGTTGATGAAGGTCTGCAGGACGTCCTGTGCCTGTGCAGGCTGCAAAGTGATTCCGTGATTTGATTGTGCTGCTCTAGAGATTGCTTGAATGGTCATAACTAGTACAACGCTCTTAGTGGGGGCATTATTCCCATATAGGCGGAATATTATCTCGATAATTAGTGTTGAATAAGGTATGCAGTACAATACACTCGAAGTTCTTCAAGCAATCTGGGCCCGCTCGACGGGCGACTACATCTTCACACCACGGATGCTGGGAGGCATGTGGCTAGAGGGGGTGGGCCGTAAGCCCGACGACGTTCTCGTCATGCTCCCCGATGTCAACACGCCAGGGGACCACTATTTTAGCCCTCTGCGCTACGACGGCACACGCAACAAAGCCTTCGTCGGTCAGCCTGGCGTGATCTACGCAGACCTAGACAACGGCCTGGACGACACAAGCAAGCCCCCCTCAGTGCTGATCGTCACCAGCAACGGTCACGGCCACGGCTACTGGTTCCTCGACCGCCCGCACGACCCCGTGATCTGGGAACCCTACGCCAAAGGCTGGACCCAAGAGATCGGCGCAGACCCAGGCGGCTGGGACATCACGCAAGTCTTCCGCATCCCCGGCACCCTGAACCATAAGTACCCCGACGAGCCGCTCGTATACGTGCAGCAGTTCAAACCAGAACGGGTCTATAAGCTCGAAGATTTCCCTGCAGTATACCCAGGCCCGTTCCTCGGAGAGAGCCTTCACAAGCCTGTGCCCAGCAGGGTCAATCGTAACGAAATCCTGGCCACAGATCCGAGGGTGGGTCTCACTGCACGCTACTGGCTGACTGTCCAAGAAAAGGACCTTGAGGCCCTTGGCAAGATCGACCGCAGTGCTATAATGTGGGGTGTCGAGGTAAGTCTACTGGAAGGAGGTTTTACACCCGAGGAAGTATTCGACCTGATGCACTTCAGTGGCGTCAACAAGTGGAAGACCCGACCCGATAAGTTGTGGTTCGAGATCCAAAAGGCCGCACACTCTTTGAAACCACCGACCTAGAGATACTCCAGCCACACTGCTGCCCCAGAACAGCAAAGAAGGGCCCCCCGCTCGGGGGGTCTTTCTTTTTGTGCTGGCCTCCGTACGCCTAACACCCCTGGCCTCCGTACGCCTAAAAGATAGAAGTGGCGAAGCAAAAAAGGGGAGAACCCGCCGAAGCGGGTTACTCACATGTCCTTGGCTTCGTGGAACCAGTCCATTGCGTCTTCGTAGCCGCGCTCGTACTCCTCTTCGCCATGTTCGAGGAGAACCTGATCGACAAGAAGAACGACAGACTCTAACCTCTTTTCGAGGTGTTCCATATCTTCCAGGAGTGTCAAGAGCTGTGTGGCCAACATCTTGCGGTTGCTCATCATTGAGAGTACCTCCAAAGCTGTTTACGTAACCACAGGGCCCCGGTGAGGAGCCCTGTGATTACACCAGCGGCGAACTTGGTCACACCGCTTCTGAGACGGGATTGAGGAGATCGTTGATGGTGAGAACTTCTTCGTCTTCGATCTCGCCATAGGCCCAGTCATCCCAATCTGCGGGAATGTCGTAGGCTCCGTCGTATACGAAGTCTTCCTCGAAGTCGGAATCGGTGAGGTCGCGGGAATCCATTGCTGCGTCCCAGCCCTCCTCGAAACCGGCGTCCCAGGCACGATACTCGGCCTCGTCGTACCCGTCTTCCCAGCCTTCGTTGTAGGCTTCGTACGGGTCAATGACCTCACGAATCTGGAAAGCCTCGGCTTCCTCTACGCCATCATCGAAGCCTCGGTTGTAGGCATCGTCAATCTCGTCTTCGAGGATGTCCAGGTAGTACTCCACCAAGTCATACTCAGCCTGCGTATATCCCTCGGATTTTCCGCGGGCAAACCCGGCGTCCCAGGCGTGGTCGAGATCCTCTTCCGTGAGCGGTCGTTCTGCCTTTTGCTCCAGCCAGAGGCTGAATCTGTAGAGTACGTCGCTGAATTTGCGAATCAGTGTCCGCATGTTGTTCCTTTCATGTGATAAACCACAGTAGTCCGGCGAGCAGGTAGCTCAGTATCCAAGCTATGAATAGCATGAATAATCCCACAGCTAGTATGTTGCCATGAGTGTTGTATCGTAGGCTCCGAAGAGCCCGTCGATACCACGTACTACCGTAGTGTAGTTCGCACCATGACCAGTGGCTGATGAACTCAATCCAGTAAGTCCACCAGCCAACTTTCATGGGCTCTTTCATCGGTAGAGGCCTCGTTGTCCAGTGAAGACTTCGAGTGCTTCTGTGTCGTTAGGCAGGACGTTGATGTTGTTCCTGAGTGCAAAGTCTGCACACTGAGCAGCAGCTTCTTGCCTGCCTCCTGAGATCGGAATGACTTGGCTATCTGTGATCCAAAGACGAGGTTCTGGCTGTTGGGCCAACCACTCGATAGCTGGATAGTCGATAGCGTTGCCTCCGTGGCGGTGACGAGTTAACTCATCCTCGGATACGTAAGTACCATCTTTTGCGAGGATTGTGAGAGTTCCTTTGTCACTTTCTCCTGAGTACTTGGCGATGACGGAAGCAGGAGCAAGCTCCATGAGTTCCTTCAGCCGTTTCTCAGAGAGCCTCATTGATCCTGAGTCGTCAATCAGTACGCTGGCACCAGGCTCATAGCGCTTGATACTGAATACCTGACCATCGATGAGAGCTCGATGGATCTGGTTAGGCACAACACCTGCATCAGTGGATCTGCGCTTTGCCTTGTGACGGAACTTGTTGAAGACTCGGTTGACCCTCTTAGGCTCCTTGATTTCCATTGGAGCCCATCTGACGCTGCCAGTGTTAGCCTTGTCTTCGAGGCTCTCAAGGGGTGGTGGGTCATCGTGGTATTCCTGGTACGGATCGTACTGGTCAGATCCAAGACCAAAGCCAGCTCTCTCCATGAGAGTTTTAAGGTCCTCTGGGACATCTTGGCGGGGACCCTTGGTCATCTGCTTGAGGAAGTTGGCTATGTTCTGAGCCGTGTTCTCCGTATTTTCAAGCAGGTTGTCCAAAGCTATAGCCAAAGGAATGGTGTAACCCTTCCAAGTTGGTATAGTCCTAGAGGCGGCTATGTCGTTGACAATCCACGGTGCAACCCAGTGACTGATCTGGTTAAGCATGTCGTACAGCTCTCTGTGGAGAGCGGCGGCATACTTGTTAATTACAGTACCAGCTTCATCGAAGGCGATGTTGCCAAGGTTCTTGAGTACCCCGTTGCTGTGGGTAGACAAAAGGCCCAAGGGAGCTGTGGCAACAGCGTACTTGAATAGCGCCTGAAGCGCTACATCCGGTGGGGTCTGTACATAGAACTCTACATACTGCCGGGTACGGTCATGGTCTATGTTATTCAAGAACCAATCAGTTCCAACTTTGCCGTGGGCGATCATATTGATACGAACCTCTTCGGCAAAGATTAGTGCGTCCTTGGGAATGTGGCGCATCTCATCTGGAGTGTGATATGGGACCTCTATATCCCGTGGTGGCTCCACGGGAGAGTGAGCTGCGTGAAGCATCTCATGAATAACAGTGAATGTGGCTTCCTTGCCCTCGGTGGGAAGCACCATTTTGGCGTTACCGCCAAAGTTGTTGATGGTGCTGGGTGTCTGCCCTGGAGCAGCAGGATCAACGTGCCAGTTAGCCCGACCCCGAATTCCTGGAAGGAACTCAGGCATCGCCAGGCGAGGACCGTGCTCCTTCCTGATTTTGCGGAATCGTTTCTTCATGGCTAGTTGAAGTCCCGGAGACGGAAGGTCTGACCCTTGAAGACGACACGAGGATCGTCTGACGTAAGGCTGACGAACACATCGGGATCATCTACTACAAGGGTGTCTAGAAGATTTCCCTCAGTGATTGTCAGAAGCTGGGTGTGGCCTGCGTTTTTCTGAGTGTGCTCCAGATACTCCTTGATGCTGATAAGAGTCTTCTCAGGAATCTCTTCACCCAGCATGTTGATAGCGGGGTCAGCCGTATCAGCAATCTCGATGGCTGCCAGGGCCTGAGGGGCGTTTTCTCCGAAGACTGCCTGAGCAGCCAACATGAGACCGTTCTCCTCTTCCCTGAACTTCTCACGCAGACCAGCAAACTCCATCCAGAGACGGATTGAGATGCTGCGCTCCGGGTTGTCCGTGAGCGAGGTGCTGCGAGCAGGTTCACGAAGGTCTTCAGGCAGACGAGCTAGTGCTCCTTCGGCCATCTCTGTGATGTGAACGTCTACCACGAGACGGTCTTGAAGGCCATCAGGTAGATCGTCAGGGACGCCATTCATTGTGGCAACCACGCCGAAGTTTTCTTGCGGGGTAATGGTTTCACCCGTGGGCAGAGTGAGCTCTGCGAACTCGGGGTCATCCATGATGGCGTACAGCAAGGACAGAACGTCTTCGCTGGAGCGGTCGATCTCATTGATGATGAGACGAGCGCCTTCACGCCATGCGCGAACCGCAGGACCATCGTGCCATACGAACTCGCCGCCCTTTTGGACGAAGTGGCCGCGAATCTCAGCCATTGGCGTCTCGGGGGTCATGGTGAGCTGGTAGACTTTCTGGCCGGGGAGGAGTCCCAGAGTCCGGGCAGCGTACGTTTTGCCCGTGCCGGGCTTCCCGCGGAGAAGGACTCGACGGGACTCTTTGAGGACAGCCTCAGCGACTGTCCAGGGGTTGTGTGTGGGCATATCTGCCTTTCGTTATGAGAAGATACTGGCGAGTGGGTGTAGTTGTTCTGGTGTTCTGAGATCGAGCTCTTCGTAGCAGCTACAGCCAGAGATTTGAGCATCTATGTGAATGTCTAAAGAACATTCTTCACAGAAGAGCTCACCGGCTTCATCGCAATACGCATAATTGCGAGTACTTCTTTCAAAGTGTACTTCGCAACCCTCGCAGTAAACGATGTGGTTATCATAGCAGTAGTCGCAGACATGCTCGAACCATTCGCCGTCGACTTCGATGCTTTCGGCCATGATGTAGATATCTCTGTCATCACACCAGTCGCAGGAGATGTACTCGTGATAGCTCACAAGTAGAACCCTGCTGGCGGATCATCATCGAGTGTGCCGTTGTTACGGAACAACTCGTCAAGACCGTCCAAGGCCTCCTCCTCGAATACGGTCTGCTCGATGCGGGCTTGGTACTGGTCGCGTGCCTCCATCACATGTGTGAACTCTTCGGGATGCTTGGAGTCCTCGGCGTTGTCACCTCGGAAGGTGTCACGAACGAGTCCATCAAGGTTGTCCCAAATTGCTCGGGCTTCGTTGAGCGATTCAGCGCGAATGAAGATCTCAATCGCACCGGCCTGGAGGGTCTCCATGAGTCCCTCGTGTGAGGCTTGTGGCATGAGGGGAGCGAAGTTGCCTCGGCTCACCTCTTTGACGATGTTCTGGAGCTGGGCTGCGTGCTCCTCTTCTGTGTGGCCACAGTCATTGTGTTCATCGGACATGGCCTACCACTCCTTTGCGCGTTCTGCTATGAGCTCTTCGAGCGTGGGGCGTCGGTGCTCACGCTTGATGAAGCGCCACTCAGCATCACCCCAAGCTCGGCGGATTTCCCGACGACGCTTGAGCACCTGAAATACTGAGTCTCTTTCTTTGCGTCGGCCAAACACGGCTAGATCCCGTATTTCTCGGTGACAGCCTTGACACCGGGGATCATTTGCTCCCCGATCTCGATGATGAGTGCCCATTCTTCATCGGACATTTCGCCTTTGATGTTCTTGAGCTCCTGGACCTGATTGTCAATGGCTGCGTCAATGTCGCCGCCGTGAGTGGTGAACAGTTCTTGTAGTGCGTGCTCGACAAAACTGTCCATGTCATTGAGACCAGCTCTGGAGGTAACCTGTTCTCCATAGACGTCCTTGAACACGCTGGCTGCGTATTCTTGGGATTCTTCATCGATGCTGGTGAGATGCCTGGGATCATCGAGATCGATATTCACTGAACGCACAAGAGTGCGGTACGCCTCAGTGATCTGGGTCTCGGCTAGATCGAGCACATCGAGAGCCTCATTGATACTGACGTTGAGGTCTTCGAAGGCTCCCATAGCCTCTCTGAGTGTGCGAAGCCCTTTAGTGAGCTTCGATATGGCTGCGAGCATGGTGCTCCTTTCTGTTGGTGGAGTAAGCACTCCATCCTCTCCCCGGAGGTGAGGGAGAGGACGCAGGGCTCACGGCCAATGGGGTGGCCAGTTACCGGGAGTGTCGTCGTGAGCCAAAGGCTGAATCCATTCGAACAAATCAGGCTCTTCTTGTTCGAGCAATAAGAGTGAAATGCCAGAGATATAAGCTCCGGGATTTCGATTCTCAGCAACCATGTCCCGATAAGCACGGGGACCCATTTCTAGTGAGAACAGTGGATTCTCGAAGGTGGCAATGTCATTGAGGTCACGTTTGTCAGCGAAGTACTGCTTGCCGATGAACAGCCTGCCGATGGTTTCTGGTGTGTCACTCAAGGTTGACCTCCGTGAATTGAAGCTTACCGCCAGCACGATAGAGTTTCACGAGAGGTGATTCCTCGAAAGTGTAGCGGCCCTCCGTACTCCTCCCCGTTGAGGGCACGGTGGCGGGGCCGGTCCCGGACCCCCCTGACGAGCGAAGCGACGGAAGGGATGATGGAGTGCGAGTCTTCGAGCTCGATTTGGTGGTAGCGGCAACTTCGACACGACAGTCGTGACAAGTCAAGATACGCCATAGTGCGCGGAGAAAAAGCAGCATCGCGAAGCGATTCCTTTCTAAGAGAGAGAAAACCTAGCCCACCTGGACCCCGGAGGGAACGGCTGGATAGGAGCCGATCAAGGGGGAGGGTCCAGGTGGGCAGGATGGCGGGAGGCTAGACGCGACCCAACCTCTCGTCGGTCTCGTAGGCATCGAGGGCGCGGGAGAGCATCGAGATGCTGTCCTCCTCGGGGGCCTCGATCACGTAGACCGTGCGGTCCGGGTGATTCGCCTGCGGGACGGAAGTGATCGTGCCGACGATCCACTCGCCCTCCGGCAGGGCCTTGAGGGCCTTGCGAACCTCGGACCAGAAGATGAGCCTGAGGCCCATCGCCTCGTAACCCGACTCCGTGACGGACACGGCGGTGACGCGGGCTGCGGGCGAGGAACCGAAGCTGGTGTTGACGGTGACGGTCCCCTCAGGACGCAGGGCAACCAGTTTGCCGACGAGCTCGTCGGAATTGCCACCCAACTCCTGATTGACCGGACGGGGGATACGGAAAGTAGCCATGTGAACCTCCTTTATGCACTAGCTACACTTTCAACCAGACCATAGGTTCTGCGCTGTCAAGGGCGCTTAGCAGCTGCTTCTTAGCTGCTGCTAAGCGGCGTAGCTTTACCCTTGACAGCTAGCAGGTTCTATGGTTCAGCCGGAAAGCGAAGAACGCTCTTCGGGTGTGAGACCGCCCCAGCAGCCTGCGGTGAGGTTGTTGCGCAGGGCGAAGTCCAGGCACTCCTGTTTGGACCTGCAGTCCCGGCAGATGCGCTTGGCGGCGGTGTAGGTCTCGTGCTGAGCCGGGAAGAACAGGTCGTTGTTCTCCCCGGCGCACGCGGCGTGCTCGAATGTCATGACATCAGCTCCCTTGCGGTGTAGGCATTGTCCCACGGATAGGCGAAGCGGAGTTTATCACGTTCCAGCAGGTCGAACGTGACGGTGAGTGTGCTGGTGAGGAACGTGTACCGCACTGTCGTGCTGTAACCACGCTCCACATCCACGACCTCGCCCTTGAGCCAGCGAGGCACAGTGGCGACGGCCTCTGCTTCATCACACCAGCCCACGATGGGCTCGTCTGACGTCACCCAGCCAGGGTGGGCCACGCGGTCCAGCGTGTCCTGCTGAAGCAGTTTGTGGAACCGTTCACGGGCGGTGAGTTCCGTGATGCCCCGTCCCACCAGCTCCTCCTGGAGCTGGAAGTACGAAGGCGTCCAGTCCTCGTCCGGGTGCCAGTTTACGATCTCCGGCTCCGGAGCGTCCTCCTCGTCCGGCTCGTACCCGCACGGGCACGGGAAGGTGCACGCGTCCACCACGCGCTCTTCCTTGACCATGCGCACCTTGACGCCGTGCGAGTGTCCCGGCTCCAGGCACCAGGCTGACTCCAGCCAGCCCGTGCCCCGGCAGAGCTCGCATCCGGGTCCATCGTACCCGTACACGATCTCTTCGTACCTTGCGAACATACCCATCTAGAACTCCTCTCCGAAGATGGTGATGTCGTGATGGTGCAGATCGAACCAGGCTCGGTAGCCCAGCTCGATCTGCTCCAGGACGTCTTGTCCTGTGATGGACGAGTCGATCCATGCCGACTCGCCCATTACGACGATGTTTCCGTAGCGTTCCATCAGATGCCTCCTTCCATGTTCTCGGCCTCAAGCAGCGCGTCCCACTGCTCGCGAGCCCAACTGATAGCCTTCACGATGACATCGCCGTGGCAGTCGGCGGGCTTGCAGTAGCAACCCAGCACCTGACCCTCCAGCGCGAGGAGGTCGTCAAGCGTGACTGCCCCGGTCTGGATCTGCCACCAGAGGTGCGCACGGTAGCGCTTGATGACCTCTGCCCGATCCATCGTGGGGGAGATGCGGTAGGGGTTGCCCCACCGGCTCCCCCGACCGATGTACGTGTCGAATGGATGAGTGCGGATGTTGACGACGAGTTCCATGATTCCTCCAATCACTCCCAGGGATACTTTCCGGTGACCTTCTGTCGAACTATCCAGTAGATCTTCCTGAACCAGTGCATGTGCGCTCCTTTCACGCGCAGTGTGCGGGACAATCCAGCAGGTTCCGTATCGCGGGAGTGCGAGCACGCGTGCTGGTCTCACAATGGCACGAGTCTTCGAGTGGTGAAGGAGCTTGCGACTGAACATCCATTGTGAGAGTGGCACGAGGCGCGCAGCACGTAGCGATGCGGGTTCTGCTAGATTGGCCAAGCACTGTGTGTGAAAAGTCGAGGCGTTGAAAGGCAGGCAGTCTCTTGGGGGGGTCCCCGCTTCCGAGCGGGGGGGTACCAATCGACTGCCGTCGCCGTTACGCCGGGCACAGCACCAATCAACAGGCCCTCCGAGTCCGCGAGGTGGGCTGCGCTGGGGGAGTTTGAGGGGGCGCGCCCCCCCTCATTTCAATTGCAAGAGAAGGGCCCGCCAGGGCCCAATGTGAGGAGTCGGCGGAGCCGTCGATTGTGTTCTTGCTGCGAGTCTTCGAGCTCAATATCCCGACGCAGAGGCTACACCAAGAGAGCGCTTTGCAACACAGCCATTATCGCGGGTCGAGTGAGGCAACGCGTCGGGACAGGGTGGTGGTGGGGTTGTGGAGGATAGCACGCTGCACTGATCGATAGCAGATATCAGCTGATGCTGATAGCTGCCTGCTCTATGTTTGTGCCCCCTAGGTCAATGCCGTAAAACAAACGTAGTCTGTCCTTAGCGAAGCCCCAGATAATTAGCGGCGACAAGGGCTGTATGTAGTCTGTCAACATTGACAGATCAAGAACCCATCAAGATAAGGTGGCGACGAGCGAAGCGAGGAGCATACGTACAAGAATCTCCCAGAAACCCCAAAATGCCAGCTAAGAAGCATATTTCGCATCCAAACTGCTACTACAACCTCCATTAACTACTAACTACCTCCCCTAGGGAGGGAGGTAGTAGTAGTTAACTCGGTTAGGCTGCAAATGCCCGTAGTTATTGGCTTAAATACCTATTTTCACTATATAGTAGTTTTCAGGAATAACTACTATTAAATGGGCGTTGTACTAGTTATGGAAGTACTCACAACCGCTCAGCTGAAAAATATCCCGCCTCCAGAATGGCTGATCGAGGATTTCGTTGCCGAGAAGAACACTACAGTTATATACGGCATGTGGGGCACAGGTAAGAGTTTCGTGGTATTGGACATGGCCTTGACGGCTAGTGTCGGCGGTGAGTGGCTGGGGGGGCGCAAGATCTCACGGCCACTGCGCACGCTGTTCGTGGTAGCCGAGGGGGCTAGTTGGTGGGGGGCGCGCATTGAGGCGTACGAGCGATACAAGGGGCCGGTAAACGAGGACAACTTGCTGTGGATTCCTGAGCCTGTGGCCCTGTTTGACCCCAGCGGTCGAGGGTCCACGCCTGACGGCGTGGTGGAGCTGGAGGAAATCATAGCCGACTTCAACCCTGACATACTGGTGTTCGACACCTGGGTGCGATGCACCGGGGCGTTCGGTATGGACGAGAACTCTGCGGGTGACACGGCGCGTGTCATGCGTGAGCTGGACAGAATGCGTGAGCAGTACGGTCTGTCTGTGGTCATAGTGCACCACCCGAAGAAGGACGGCGGGGCTCGTGGCTCGGGCAACCTGCTGGCGTCGGTGGAGCGTGTCATCAAGGTTGACGCAGCGGAGAGCGCCGCGCGGTACAAGATCAAGATCGAGGACGAGAAGGGTAACCACACGACACCGTTCGAGGAGTTCTACTTGAAGTTCGAGTCCGTGGCCATCGACGTTGACCATGAGGGAGAGGCTATAACGTCCGCCGTCGTCGTGCCGACGACACACGAGTCCATCACAGAGAGGCCTACTGGTGGTCCCACGAACGCTGGGAAGGTGCTAGGCTGGCTGGAGTTGAATCCGGGCGAGTACACCCAGAAGGAGCTGGCCGACTACGCTGGAGTGAAGTCCGGGTCCATTCGGGCGGCTCTTGTGTCGTTGGAGAGTGGTGGCCACATCAAGCAGACTGACGACAAGAAATGGAGACTGGCGTGAGAATCGAGATGATGCATTACCGTGCTGTAGAGGAGGGAGAGCCTGTGCCCTGCGGGTACGAGGACGCAGACTTCACTACAGTGTACTTTACAGACGTTGAGCCGAGCGGGGTGGAGTACGGCCTTGCCGCGCAGCTGAGTGCCCCGGCTAGGACTGTGGCGGACATTCCCGACTTCATCCTACGGGCTGCTCACTTCAGCCTGGAGGATTACCGCAAGAAACATGGAATAACCACGAGCTATAAGGCGTTGTAATGGTTATGGAACACAGCCGCTTCTTCCGAGAGATCAGAGCCCTGCTAGGTTCTCTGCTGGCGAGGACGGAGAACCTCCGGGTCTCTGTTCTCTTGGAGGAGGCCTTGTTGAAAATCGAGATGGCCCAGTATATACTGGAGAAGGATGGTAAAGACTAACCACAACCACAGCGGCTATGCACAAGGCTGTCGGTGCGATATTTGCCGCGCTGCTGCTTCCGAATACCAGAAAGAGTACCGCCAGAGAACCAAAGAGCGGCGTAACCAGAAGCAGGCTGCGCGGTATCATGCTCGCCGGACTGCGGCACTTGCGCAGCTTGGTGGAAAGTGTGTCAAGTGTGGTGCGGACGACGACCTGCACATTGACCACATTGATCCAGCGAGCAAGACAGCGCATATTCGCGACCTTTTTCACGGAGGGTCGCAGGAGCGGTTAGAGGCAGAGTTGGCGTTGTGTCAGTTGCTGTGCCGCTCGTGCCACGGAGCGAAGACAAGAGGAGAGCAGCTAGCCTATGCCTAAGCTGAACCAGTCTGGCAAGATCAAGACACGCACCTTCAAGGTTGTGCGTGATTTGCCGGATGTCTACTTACCTCCGCCGAAGGGCAATAAGGGTACTAAGGTATGGAAAGAGTGGGCTAAGGAAGCCTTCATCGAGCTGCTGCGAAATGGTTTTAATATACAAGAGAGCGTCGATTACTTAGGAGTTTCGCGTGGATGGTTTGAGAAGAATGCAGAACGTGACCCTGAATGGAAAGAACTGGCGCAGCTCATCCGAGCTGGTGACGACCCTGACCGCGATGAATCTGGGCGTGACTACCCGGATATCTCGCATCTTACATACCGCGAGTTTGCCGAGACTTACCTCGGTCTCACAGTGTTCCCACACCAAGAACCAATCGTGGAGGCCCTGGAGGATGGGTCGGTCAACAAGACTATTGTCACAGGGTTTCCTGAGTCGGGTAAGTCCACACACGTAAGCCTCGGGTACATCCTGTACCGCATCTGCCTCAACCCTGACTTGCGTGTGGCCCTTGTGTCCAAGAGTCAGACCAAGGCCGAAGACCTTCTGCGGCGTCTCAAGCGGTACATGACCGAGGAGCACCTCTATGACGAAACAGAACGAAACCTCATCCAAGACTTCAAAGGGTTCAAACCTGATAGCCATACTGCTCACCGCTGGGACCAGGAGCAGATCACTATCCGTCAGCGCAAGTCTGGCGAGAGGGACCCAACAGTTCAGGCCCTTGGCGTCGGAGCTCAAATCTATGGAGCTCGTATCGACCTACTGGTGCTTGATGATGCGCTTACCCTTGAGAACCAGCTTACGCCTGACCGTCGCTCGAAGATCGACTCGTGGTTCCTCCAAGAGGCGTCCTCTCGTGCGCATAAGGGAGAGATCATTGTTGTGGGGACTCGTGTCCACCCGGAGGACAACTTCAAGAGCTGGTTAGATGCGTGGGCGGAAGATCCGCACGCGCGCTTCGTGCTGATTCCTGCTATAGTCACAGACAGGGAGACCGGGGAGGAGCGGTCTACGTGGCCAGAGTACTGGCCGCTAGACGGTGAGATGGTCTGGGACGAGTTCAACAAGATGGAGCGGTACCAGAAGGGTATGCGCGACATCCGAAAGGAAATGGAGTCACTGGGTGCCTGGAGGTGGCGTCTAGTCTATCAGCAAGAGGATGTGAGTTTAGATGCAACCGTTTTTTCCCAGGAAATCATTGATCGAGCGCTTACGCTTGGCGAACATCGTACGTTGGGCCAAGTCGAGCCTCATGAAATCCTCATTCTTGGGGTGGACCCTGCCACTACGGGTAGGGCGGCGGCTGTTCTCCTCGCTTACGACCCTCGCTCGCGAGTTCGGACGGTCGTTGATCTCTTCGTGGGTGATCGTCTCGGGGCCGCTGGGGTCAGGGATAAGCTCCTCTACCACTTCTGGAACAAGTACCAGCCGCAGCGAACTCTCGTTGAGATTAACTATGCTCCGACACTTCTGGCGGACGAAGTACTACGTAGCCGTGCTGAAGCTGCTGGTACCCTACTACTCCCACATACTACGACAGGTCGAGGACACAAAAGAGGCAATATCAATGATGAAGAATACGGGATCGGGGCTCTCGCCCCACTATTCGCAGGTGGGCTGTTTGCGCTACCTTCCGCGACTCCTGAAGATCGATCACGACTGCAGCCGCTACTAGATGATCTTCAGAGTTTCCCGTACGGGGAGGCGAAGGACGCCCTCGTGGGCCTGTGGGTTGCAGAGGGAGAGGTTCGTATGGTGGCTGGTTCGCAGCCGACTGCGGACGATATTATCGTCGGACGAGCGCTGCCTCCCGTCATTGCCCGAAGATTACGGCGTAGGACGGCTTGACAGTCCTTAACGAGCACTATATAATGCTGCCAGAATGTTCTTAGCCAACCTCGGAGGCTAACCAGTGAGTGAGATTCCTGGAACTCTTCAAACCTTGGCAGCTGTGTCCCCTCAGCTGTCCTCATTCCAAAAGGGTGCTGTCGATCACGGCTATGATGCTGGCGACGGTGCCCTTAAGCTGTCTGAGGCAGAGCTGTGGGCTCGTCGTGACCTCCTCGTAAACGCACACCAGTCGTGGAAGTCCCGTGTGGACAACATCACGAATATCGTTAATGGAGAGTGGTTCCGGGTATGGCCCGATCTTACGAGAGAACCAAGTGCCCCCACAGTTGCAAACACAATCGAGATGTCTATCTCACACTTCGCAAGTATCGGCGGCAGCATTGTGCCGTCCATTCGGGTGCCTATCAACAGGAAAGACAGCGGCCCCGAGGGGGCCCGCGGAGCCGCGAAAAGAGAGCGCAGGCTCCGGGAGATAGAACTCAAGTCTAACATCAATAATCTCCTCTCCATGTGGTTTGGGGATTATGCAGGTTCCGGTGCGGCGGCAGGGTTCGTTTGGGCAGATTTCTCAAAGCCCGCCGAGGAGCGTAACCCTGTCGTCCACCGGCTAGACCCCAGGCACTACTACCCTGTGGTCAACGAGAATGGAGACGTCATCGAGTGTCTCATCGCGCGGAAGGTGCACGGCTACGAGACTGCACGCCGGTACCCGAAGCTCAAGGAAGTAGTCAACATCGATGACGCCGATCTAGAGGAGTGGTTCTGGTTCATGCCAGACCGCATCCTGCACATGATCGCTGATGTTTCCCCCGCGGGGCGCAAGCAGAACCGTTCTCTGGTGTTGGTCGATGTAGAGAACGAGCTGGGCCTCGTACCTGTGGTCGAAGTGATTCGACCGACGTTCGACGGTGAGCGGCGTGGGATGCACGATCAAACGGTCCATATCCTCCGTGTGCAGCACCATCTCATGTCCCTCACCGTCGAGAAGACTGAAGAGGACGTCTACCCGCCCATCGCATCGTACGATGTCGAGGGTGCTGAGACGTTCGGCCCCGGTGCGTTTATGCGCTACCGCAGCCCGGACGCTCGCATCGACAGGCTAGACGCCCCCTCCAAGTTCGACGTAAAGGACCTGATTGCCCGCCTGGAAGACCAGGCCAGGCAGCAGTCCATATACCCTCAACAGCTTGGTGGTGAGCCGGGGGCGTCTATCGCTTCAGGACGCGCGATTGGAGCAGCCCAGGGCGCACTAAATGCCCGTTTGGCCCTGGCTCATCGCCAATTTGAGTGGTTCATGGAGAAGCTCGGGGCTCTGGTTCTGCGGTTTGACGAGATTTACTGCGACGGAGATAAGACAATCTATGGGAGCTCTCATGATAGGAAGAACCCGGAGAAGTATAAGCCTAGTCGTGACGTCGCTGGTGCTTATGAGGTCACTCGTAGCTATGGCTTGGGGGCAGGCTCGGACCCGACTAACCGAGAAGCTCGCCTCCAGATGCACCAAACCGGGGGTCTTATCTCTAAGTCGCGGGCCAGAGAGGAGCTGGACTTTCTTGAAGACCCGCTAGACGAGGAAAAGAAGATCTCTAAAGAGATGATGATTGACGCGATCAATCAGGGGATGCTCGCCGCGGCTGCGCAGGGCGACACACAGTCGGCGCTTATGTACTTCAAGCTGCTGAATGACGAAGACCTCACAATGGAAGAGGTTCTCATCAAGCTGTTTGAGGAGCAACAGAAGGCTGCCCAGGCTGCTGCAGCAGGGGGTGAGCAAGGTGTACCAGGAGGCGGCGGTTCTCCTCTTGATGCTTTGGCCGGTGCTGAAAGTATGGCAAGAGGTGGCGGACCGGAAGCAGAAGGACAGCGACCCGGGGCCGGGCTTCCCGCTTTGAGCGGGATTCTACGGCAGGGCGCTCCTAAGCAGGTGGTATAATGGCTAGCGCAGACGACATTACGCGCATGGTGGAGCCTGGGTCCCTGGAATACGGGGACCGTCAGGCGTTGAAAGGTAAGCTAGAGACAGCTCTCGCTCAGGGAGGCGGTGGCGGTGGTGTGCCGCAGCCGGGGCCCACGGCCTCTACTGGCGGTGCTACGAACCCTATGTCCAGAATGCTGGGCAAGCCTTCTGACTCTGAGCTGCCTGTGACAGACGGGCTGTCTGTGGGCCCTGGCGCTGGGCCGGGACGCTCGCCCTCAGCTCTAGCAGAGAGCCCCAGGATTGGTAAGCTCAGGATGATAGCCTTGGAAGCCAAGTCACCGCTACTTCGATACTACGCGAGGCTCGCTCTTCGCACGGAGATAAGGAACCTGTATGGCAGATAATACGCCAGAATACATGGACCCGCCCCCGGCGCGTTCGCCTCAGGATATCTTTACGTTCGCTAGTACCCCTCTTCCGACGACGAAGGGGGCTAAGCGTGAGAGCGCTGATGCTAGAGCCGTGAAGCGGGCTGTGCGTCGCCATCCCCGCAGGGGTGCACAGCTTGCCAAGGCGTACGACGAGCTGGCTGTTAACCCATATATCGGGTACTACAACCGCGGTCGTATCGCTAACGTAGATCCTGAGCTGGATCAGCTGCTGGGGAATACGGGTTACGAAGGTTCTCATATCAGCGACGTTGAGCAGGATGCACGTACTGTGCGCGTCCTTGAGGATATCCTTCTCAACACAGATAGGCTTGCAGACCCGTCCTTTGCCATCGAGCACTGGGACGATATTCACCTGTTTGCCGATGATCCTGATACCTTCGGCTACCTGTCTCAGGTTGCGGCCTGGGACAAGGCCCTTATGGCTAAGGACAGAGAGCAGGAAGCAGCCGAGGAGGCTGTGGTCAGCCAGTTCATGGAGATCTTCGATCTCAACCATGCTATGGCGATTGGTCGGCTAGCCCAGTTTCGTGAGATTCAAAGTGATGTGCTCACTGCTATTGAGAGCATGTCAGACGAGGAGCTTAAGGCCAAGTGGGGACAGGCTACAGGAGAGCTTGCTGAGTACGCTGAGGGGCTGCGCCAGGACTACGAAGGCGCTGAGGGTGCTGAAGTTAATGTGCTCGCTGAGTACAAGAAGATGGAGTTCAATGAGCGGATGCAGAAGGCTACCGCCGCTGAGTTTGGTGAGACTGCTGAAGGCACCGACTTCTGGGACACCTGGCAAGGGAACGCCCAGGGGCTATATCAGCGTACTATGGCTGCTTTGGAGTGGGGCTTTGGCTTTATCGAAGGCGGTATTCGTACGGGGGCCTGGATTCTAGAGCACGCCTCGCCCATCACCGCCTGGGCAACAGACAGGTTTACCAGCGCTATGGAAACCTCCGGCCTCTCCTCCAACCTGGAAGGAAGGCAGAAGGCTATTGAAGAACTCAGGTTTGCTGCTAACCGTGACCTTGAGGATGTAACTCAGGAAATAGCTGCAGATGCTCTTGCTCAGGCTTGGGTAGATATGAAGGTTAACGACCCCGAGCAGTTCACCGAGTGGGTTGCTATGGGAGGAGACGAGCGCACGGCTCGGGCGATGTGGTCTGCTGCGGTGGTTGACCGCCAGTATGGCGGCTTTTCCGTCATGGACGAGGCGAGAACGGCAGCAGAGAATCTGCAGAAAGAGGTTCACGGCCAGCTACAACAGCTGGAGGACAGCGACTATACGTTCAGTGACTCCCTCATGGACATTCTTGTAGTTTACGGGGAGTGGACTAACGATATCGCTACTGCAACCACTGCTGCTGGCAAGGCTATCTTTGACGCGCAATTCAAGCCTGATGAGCTGACTTCGTTTGCAGAAGAATTCGCTAAGGGTACCCCGTCTGCTGTGCTGGGCATCGAGGGTACGTTCATCGGCCTGGGCTTTGACTTCCTCATGAACGGGCTCGCTGACCCGCTGACCTGGCTCTTCGGGCCGTCCCTGGCTGGTGCTGGCAGGCACGGCGCAACGACGCCGGAGCTGGCGATGGCTGCTGTGCGATCACCTACTGCGCAGCTTGTGCGCCAGAACACGCTGGAGATGATTAGGAGCACAGCGAGAAGCGCGCTGGCTACGGCTACCGTGCTGGACAAGCTGGGCAACACCGGCCTGGCTGCCCGCTACCTGGCTGCTGCCAGGGGTTTCGTCAAGCCTCTTATCGGTCGCTGGGCTAACATGGAGAAGTGGGGCACCAGGGTCAGCGACGTCTATGTGCCGTCTCTGTCCAAGATGCTCCCTGAGGGAGAGCTGGA
>JABAHS010000725.1_pt8 | contig 42534 bp, 39 predicted proteins | sample 7062111 | NCBI WGS metagenome assembly JABAHS01 (sample SAMN14534600, study PRJNA622989) | marine sediment metagenome | biome: marine biome [ENVO:00000428]; feature: marine pelagic biome [ENVO:01000023]; material: deep marine sediment [ENVO:00002113]; isolation source: pool of 4 deep marine... | reverse complement strand
GCTGGCGAGCCCCGCGAGCACCAGCTCCACCGGTGTGGCGCCGTGGTCCTCGGAAGCGAAAACCTCGGGGTGGTCGGCCTCGAAGGTGAACTCGGTCTTGTGGCTCTGCTCCTCGCCGAGCCCGAAGAACCCTTTCACCGAAGACTTGCTGTGGGTGCCGTTCACCCACTTGCAGTTGGCGCGCCAGGTGAATTTCGCGGCTTCCGGGGCATTGGTGAGTGCCTCGCGTGCGCCGATCAGGGCCTCCACGTTGACACCGTTGTCCACCTGCTTCTGAGTCGTCGTTGCGGTCATCTGTAGCTCCTCTGGTCCTTGGCTGCTCGAAAAGCGTACTTTTCGTACGTTCGGCAATTTAGCGGGCGCGTATTTCCGCTCGGTGTCGCACGGGGTGGAGAATTGTTTCAATTGTTGCTGGCGCGCCGGCCTGCCCTCGCGCCCGGGCCCGCGCCGAGAGCCCTTGCGGGCGGCTACCGGAGTGCACTCAGAAAATGAAAAGCGCCGGTGAGTCGACCAGCGCAGTGTCGCCTTCGAGCTTCGCGGCGTGTGGCACAGCGCGTCCAGCGCGCGCCGGGCGATGGCCGGACGGTCGGCGTCGTGGCGTCAGTTCTGCTGCGTCGCCCGCCGCCCGATCTCGCGGATTTGCTCCTGCAGTGTGACGCGATCGAGCTGTTCCACGGGAAGCCTGACGAGCATCTCCAGGTGCTCGTGCAGTTGGCGATACACGTCGGCAAAGGCGCTTTTTCGCTCCGCTTCGCTCCCGGTGGCGGCAGCGGGATCGGCGAATCCCCAATGCGCCGTTATCGGTTCTCCGGGCCATACGGGGCAAACCTCGCCGGCAGCGCTGTCGCAGACGGTGATGACGCAGTCGATTCGAGGCGCGTGCGGGGCGGAAAATTCGTTCCAATCCTTTGAACGAAGACCTTCGACTGCGTAGTCGTGGCGTCGAAGCAGCGCGAGCGCAAGCGGATGAACGGCCCCCGTGGGGTGACTTCCGGCGCTGAACGCATGGAATCGGCCATGGCCGAGCCTGTTCAGCAGACATTCGGCCATCTGGCTGCGCGCCGAGTTGCCCGTGCACAGGAACAGGACGTGATATTTCTCTTCGGCCATGAACTCCTCCGAATAACACTCAGGATACCCGCCAGTCATTTCAATTTCATGATCGTTCGCTGCGATCCTGTCGCTGAAACAATCAACGCCTGACATCGATGGTGCCCATCGATGAGACCGAACCCGGCTTCTCTACCACCGCCTCCCGAAAGCCTGCCCGGCGCTCGCATCTCGGTGAATTCCTCGCCGCCTTGCTCGGGGCGGTTTTTTTTGCGTCAATGTCGGCCTCGAATCTGCGATGATTTCCAGAGGTGCACGGCAATGCAGACGAGGGCCATCGTGCTGCGGGAGCTCGGCCTGCCCCGGCCTTACGCCGAGAGCCGGCCGCTTCGCCTCGAGGAGGTCGAGCTCGACCCGCCCGGCGAAGGCGAGGTTCTGGTCAAGGTCGTCGGCGCGGGCCTGTGCCACTCGGATCTGTCCATTATCGATGCGAGCCGTCCGCGCCCGCTTCCGCTGGTGCTCGGTCACGAGGGTGCCGGCGAGATCGTGGCGGTGGGCAATGGGATCCGCGACGTTGCTGCCGGCGATCACGTCGTCTTTCAGTTCAGTGCCAGCTGTGGACGCTGTGTCCGATGCCTCGAGGGTCGCCCGCAGATCTGCGAAAGCCATGCCGTGGCGCGCGCCAAAGGCGAGCTCATGGGTGGCGGCAAGCGCTTCAGGGATGCCAGCGGCAAGCCCCTGAACCACCACACCGGCGTGTCGTGCTTCTCCGAGCACGTCGTCGTCGATCGCGGCTCCGTCGTCAAGATTGACGCCGATGTGCCGCTTCATGAGGCCGCCGTATTCGGCTGCGCGGTCATGACCGGGGTCGGCGCGGTGATCAACACGGCGCGCATCCGCCCCGGGGACCGGGTCGCGGTCATCGGGCTCGGCGGCGTGGGACTCAACGGGGTGCTCGGTGCGATACTCGCCGGCGCCGGTCAGATCATCGCCGTCGACATCAATCCCGCGAAGCTCGGGCTCGCGCGGCAGCTCGGCGCTCATGCCACCGTCGACGCATCGCAGGCCGATCACGTCGCGCAAATCCGCGATCTGTCCGACGGCGGCGTGGATTTCGCTTTCGAGCTGGCCGGCTCGGCACAAGCGCTGAAAAGCGCCTACGGCTCGGTGCGCGCCGGCGGCTCGATCGTCATCGCGGGGCTCGCGCCCCAGGATGCGAGATTCGAATTCTCTCCGAGCGAGCTCGTGAGCGGCGAGATATCCATCAGCGGCAGCTACATGGGCAGCTGCGTGCCGGTGCGCGATGTTCCACGCTTCATCGCCCACTACAAGCAGGGCCGCCTGCCCATTGACCGTTTGCTGAGCCAAACGGTGTCCTTCGATGAGATGAACGAAGGCTTCGACAGGTTGAGCGAGGGCACTACCCTTCGGCAGATACTCCTGCCCCATGGCACGGCGTGAGGCTCCCAAGCGGCCGGCGGCTACGCTTGTCGCGGCGCTGCTCCTGTCCGCGGGCGTATCCGCCCAGTCCCGCGAGCCGACCCTCGAGGAGCTCGAGATCGAAAGTCTTATTGACCAGGCCTCGAAGGCATTCGAGCGGCGCGATTTGTCGATAGAGGAAATTTCGGCCGACTTTCGCTACCGCTGCCTGCGCGCCATCGGCGATACCGCGTACTGCGACTGCCTGGTCGACAAGCGACCCTACACGCTTCGCTTCGAGCAATACATCGGCATCAGCAGCCGCACCCGTTCGGAGCTCGCCTACGAGACCCTCGGCGCGCACGGCAGGGACATCGTGGAAAAGGTCTATGACGTGCGCGACGAGTGCGTCGGTAACTAGAAAGACTTCCTCGGCGCTCGATGGCTCGGCGTCGCGATCGCGTCTGCCATCAATCACCGTAGTGCCGGTTGGGAAGCCAGAGGGCAATCTCGGGGAAGATCGTAACCAGAGCGAGCCCCAGGATCATCACGATCACAAAGGGCGTGATCGACCGGTAGATGTCCGAGAGCGAGATCTCCGGCGGCGCCATGGCGCGCATCAGGAACAGGTTGTAGCCGAACGGCGGCGTCATGTAGGCGATCTGGCAGGTGATGGTGTAGAGCACGCCGTACCAGACCAGGTCGAAGCCCAGGGCGCCCACCAGCGGCACGTAGAGCGGCGCGACGATGACCAGCATGGCGGTGTCGTCCAGGAACATGCCCATCAGGATGTAGGAGAGCTGCATCATGATGAGAATTTCCCATGGGCCGAGCCCCATGCGGTCGATGAAAAAAGATTCGATGGCCTTGACGGCGCCGAGTCCGTCGAAGACCGCGCCGAAGCAGAGGGCCGCGAGGATGATCCACATGAACATGCAGCTCACGCTGAGCGTCTTGCGGATGGTCGCCTCCATCACCTTCCAGGTGAGCCGGCCTTTGATGAGCGCGGCGATGGTCGCTGCCGTCGCGCCAACCGCCGAGCTCTCTGTCAGGTTGGTCTTGCCCATCAGGAACAGACCGGTCATGCAGAAAAAGATCAAAAGCGGGAGAATGCCGGCGCGCAGCAGGCGAAACTTCTCGCCCCAGCTTATCTGCCGCTCCTCCTTGGGCAGAGCCGGCCCCAGCTTCGGCTGAAGCCTGCAGCGCACGGCGATATAGAGAATGAAAAGGCTTGCCATCATCAGACCGGGAAAAACCCCGGCAAGCCAAAGCTGTCCCACGGGTTGGCGGGCGATCATGCCGTAGAGCACCAGAACCACGCTCGGCGGGACCAGAATGCCGAGAGAGCTGCCAGCCTGGATGACGCCGGTGACCATGACCTTGTCGTAGCCACGCCGCAGCAGCTCCGGCAATGCGATAGTGGCACCGATGGCCATCCCCGCCACGCTCAGTCCATTCATGGCCGAGATGACGACCATCAGGCCAATCGTCCCGATGGCGAGCCCGCCGTTGAGCGGCCCCGCCCAGACGTGAAACATCCGGTAGAGATCGTCGGCAATACCGGACTCCGAGAGCATGTATCCCATGTAGATGAACATCGGCAGGGTCAGCAGCGGATACCACTTCATCAGCTTCATGGCCGCGCTGAAGGCCATCTCCGACCCGCCGTCGCCCCAAAGCCCGAGGGCAGCGACGACGGCGACGACTCCGATGGCACCGAAAACGCGCTGCCCGGTCAGCAGCATGATCATCATGGTGGAGAACATCAGGATGGCGATCAGCTCGTAGCTCATGCCGACTGCGCCTCTGTGCCGGATTCGCCGTCCAGATCCACCCCTCTGAAGCGGGCCAGATCCCTGAAGAAGGTTGCGATGGCCTGCAGCAGCATGAGCGCGATGCCGAACACCATGACGATCTTGATCGGCGCCATGTAGGGCGACCACGACGAGTAGCTGGTCTCACCGTAGCGCAGCGCGTACTCGGTGCTGGAGATGCCGCCGTAGAGNNAAGCGGTAATGGAATCAGCGAACGCCTTGCCTTTGTCCGACCAGCGTCCGTAGAGAAGATCCATTCTCACGTGGGACTGGAGCTGCATGGAGTAGCCGCCGCCGAGCACGTAGTACCCGGCCATGAAAAACTGGGCCATCTCCAGGGTCCAGATCTTGGGGAGAAAGAAGCTCTTCGATATGGACGAGAACAGCAGCAGCCCGATCATGGCGAAGATGCCATACATGGCGAAGCGGCCGACCACGCGGCTTACCGCTTCGACGTAGCGCACATAGAGTCGAATGGCCTTGGGCATTTTCTTCTAGACGTCGAGAACGCGGACCGTCTTGCGCCGCCTCCGGCGAAAAAAAAGAGTGGCAGCTGCCGAACATCATCGGCAGCTGCCATCCATCACTGTGGTAAAGCTCGAGAGCCCCTGGCCGTATCAGGTGTAGCGATAAGGCCGACCGGCCTTCGCCATGACCCCGGTGTAGTCCTTCAAAATTTGGACCACCTTGGCGGATCTGGGGCTCGAGGCGGAAACCTCGTCCCAGAATTTGAGGGCTTCTTCTTCCACCTGAGCCCACTCATTGTCGGGAATCGACGTGAGCGTGAGCTTGGTGCCGCCGGTGCGAAGCTTCGCCTCTCCGCCCCAGTACCAGTGCTGGCGGTAGTAGTGTGAGCTGTCCATGGCCAGTCTGAGCAGCTCCTGCAGGTGCGCCGGCAGCGCGTCCCATTTCTCCTTGTTGGCGAAGAACGACCCGATCCAGGCGCCGGTGATGTTATTGGTGAGGAAGTATTTGGTCACATCGGCCCAGCCGACGGTGTAATCCTCGGTGATGCCCGACCACGCCATGCCATCGAGCTCGCCGGTCTGCACCGCGACCTCGGCGTCCTCGTAGGGAAGATTCACCGGCACCACGCCGAAGCGGGACAGGAATTTGCCCGCACTCGGGAACGTGTACACCCGCAGTCCCTTGAGATCGTTGAGGCTGCGAATAGGCTTGACGGTGTTGAAGTGGCAGGGATCCCAGGAGCCGGCGCTCAACCACTTCACGTTCTCCACCTCGCCGTAAGCCTCTTCCCAGATCTCGTTCAGTCCGTACTGGTGAAAGAGCACCGGCACGTCGAGGCTGTAGCGGGTTGCAAACGGAAAGTATCCGCCAAACACGGAAACATCCACGGGCGCCGCCATGGAGTCGTCATCACTCTGCACGGCATCGATGGTGCCCTTCTGCATCGCTCGGAACAGCTCACCGGTGGGCACCAGCTGATCGGCCGTGTAGAGCTCGATCACCATCTGCCCGTTGGCGACCTTGTTGAACGAATCGACGGCGGGTTTCACCACGTGCTCGGCCAGAGCGGCTCCGGCATAGGTCTGCATTCGCCATTTGATGGTTGTTTTCGATTGTGCGTGGACATAGGGTGCGTTCACCGCCGCGACTGTGGCGACGGTCCCCGCCCCTGCTTTTTTGAGAAATTCGCGTTTTTTCATTCTATCGTTCTCCCCTCATGACCCTTGCGGAATTTTTAATCCTGTCGCTGGCACCCGCCATCATATAATAAATCCGTCGGCGCATTCGAACGTCTGCCTCGATACAAGCCGGCCGCTTCCCGATGACGCGTAAGATACTGAAATGACGAGGCAACAACTGGAATGACGCTGGCGGTGATCGGCGCGGGCTTCGGCCGTACCGGAACCCTGTCCCTGAAGCTCGCGCTCGAGCAGCTCGGCTTCGGGCCCTGCTATCACATGCTCGAGGTGCTCGCCAATCCTGCCCACGACGGGGTGTGGCGCGCAGCCACTCGAGGTGAGGCGGTCGATTGGGACGCGCTTTTCGACGGCTACGCCGCCGCGGTCGACTGGCCCGTGGCGGCTTTCTGGCGCGAGCTGTCCGACCATTATCCCGAGGCAAAGCTCGTTCTGAGCGTGCGCGATGCGGCGCAGTGGCACCGCAGCGCCGTGAGCACCATCTTCAGAGCGATTTCGTCGAAACCCGATCCCGGCAACATCGAGGCCCGGGTGCATCGCGCCATGACCCGCGAGCTGATCCTCGAACGCACGTTCGGCGGACGCATGGACGATCCGGTGCACGCCATCGGCGTCTACGAGAACCACAATCGGACCGTGCACGAAGGTGTCCCCGCCGAGCGCCTGCTCGTCTACGAGACCGGCAGCGGCTGGGAGCCCCTGTGCGCGTTCCTCGGCTGCGCCGTGCCGGACGAGCCCTATCCCCACCGCAACACGCGCGCGGAGTTTCACCAGAGACACGCGCGGCGAACCCCTTCCGGAGACTGAAAGCAAGATGAGCATCAAACGCATCCCTGGAACGGCCCGCGGCCGTTGTAAGACCGTCGAGCACAACGGATTCGTCTGGACCGTGGCGACCGGGCGCGGTGATACCGTTGCCGAGCAGACGAAGGGCGCGCTCGCGGCAATCGACGCGAACCTCGAGGAGGTCGGCACCGACAGGCACCACATCGTCGAGGTGCTGGTCTATCTCAGCGACATGTCGACCAAGGCGGAGATGGACGCCGTCTGGTGCGCCTGGATTCCCGACGACGGCTGGCCTTGCCGCGCCTGCGTCGGCACCGACCTCGCGCCGGGCGATCGCGTGGAAATCAAGGTCACCGCCGTCAAGTGACCGCGCCGGGACCGGGCTGTTTGACGGCCTACGCGCGCCGATCGAAGCGCCACAGACCGGCGCTGCGCGCCGCGCGCCGGGCCGCGCTCATCTCGGCCATGGAAGGTTGCCGGTCGATGTCGGCGTACTTGGCCCGGCCGTCGCGGGTGCGCTCGTCAGTCTGATACGCGGGCCGGTACTGGCCCATGATGTTGACGTAGGTGTCCGGCGAGACCTCGCTGGCGAGCCAGCGGAAGATCGCCGCTGCCTCGTCCTCCTGGCCGGGCATCACCAGGTGGCGCACCAGTAACCCGCGTTTTGCCAGCCCGTCGGCGCCGAAGCGCAGATCGCCGACCTGGCGGTGCATCTCCAGTATCGCCTCGCGGGCCCGCTCCGGGTAATCCTTGGCCTTGGCCAGCCGGCGTGCCGTCTCCCGGTTCCAGAACTTGAAGTCGGGCATGTAGATATCCACCAGCCCGTCGAGAAGCGCCAGTGAGGCGACGGCATCGTAGGCGCTGGTGTTGTAGACGATGGGGATCTCGAGACCGCGCGGCACCGCTTCGGCGATGGCCTCGACGACCTGCGGCGCCACGTGCTCCGGCGTGACGAAATTGATGTTGTGGCAACCGCGATTCTGAAGGCTCAGCATGAGATCGGCTATCTCGGCGGCGCTCAGCTCCTCGCCCGAGCGTTTCTGTGAGATGTCCCAGTTCTGGCAGAACACGCAGCGCAGGTTGCACATGCCGAAGAAGATCGTGCCCGACCCGTTCCAGCCGCGCAGGCAGTCCTCCTCGCCGAAATGGGGAAACGCGCTCGAGACGATGGCGTGTCGGCCCGTGTTGCACACGCGCGCCACGTCCTCGAGCCGGTTCACGTGACAGTTGCGCGGGCAGGCGCAGCAATCCTCGAGCTCCGCAAGCGCCAGGCGGCGGCGCTCCTCGAGGCCTCCGGCGCGGTGCACGCGCAGGCAGGCGGGCTCGAATTCCTCTACGACGAAGCGGGGATCCGTCTGCGCTGCGGTGCCATACGCGAACATGCCGTTAGCATGGTAACACCGGGTCGGGGGACCCGCTCCCCTGGGATCAGCCTGCGGCCAGCGGCGCGCGAGTCGGAACAATGGGCTTTGCAGAAGCCTCGATGCTCGCCAGCAGGCGTTGCCACTGGGCTATCTCGCGCTGGACCATGGCGTCCGCGCGCATCTCGCACAGCCCGAGTCCCTGCTGGGCGGCCTGAACATAGGTCTGGGTGTCGGAGAACTGCGCCACGAAAGGAAATTCGAGGCGATCCAGAAAGCGCTGCAGCGACGCGTAGATTCGCGTGTTCGACTTGATGCGGTTGGCGACCACGACGACCCGTGTGCCGGCCGATCGGATGCGCGCATCGAGCAGCAGGTCGGCAATGAAGCCGGCGCCGGCGTGGATATCGGCATCCGAGGGCAGCACGGGAATGACGATGACGTCGCACTGGCGTATGAGCTCGCCGAGCTCGAAGCCGCGTACCCCGGCGGGCGTGTCGATGACGACCCGCTGGGTCTCGCTCGGGAGTCGCATCTGCCAGCTGCGCGTGACGGTCTTCGCGCGGTGACCTCCGCTGATGCCGTGAACGTTGGGGTGCTTGGAGGGGCGCAGGGTCAGCCAACGCAATGCGCTGCCCTGGGGGTCGAAGTCGATAAGGGCGGTGTCGAGGCCTTCGACCGCGTACCAGCAGGACAGATTGGTGGCGACCATCGACTTGCCGCAGCCGCCCTTGGAGTTCAGCACCGCGACCTTGAAGGTGTTCGCCGATGCAACCGGAATGTAATAAATGGACATATTCGCGCGTCGATGCCGTCGGGAGCCGTCGCCACCCCCCACCGGGAAGCTCTCCCCTCGAAGAATTTTGTCGGTCAGCGCGGCGCAAAGGTGAACCCCCCGGCGGGCACGTCGGGTCGATTTCTCGGCATGGGGCTCAGCCGTGTGAAGGCGCTCACACTCGGCCGGCCCCGCGGGGGGCCGGCAACGGATCCACCCCCGGGCACCCCGGGGGCGCCCAGGGCCCCGAGGGTGCCGCGTCCGCCGCCCCTGTCCTCGGCGGGGCACCGCCCGGCCGCCATCCCCGTGCGCGTGCCAGCGCCCTGCGCGCGTGGCGCAAGGCCGCCTTTCACTCGGTTGATTCGGATCAACCCGGCCGCTGGGCGCCGCCCTATAGTACGGCGCCGGAGATCCACGGGTGAAACAGCCTATTGCCACGGACTTGGGCTGGGATTATGCTCGCTTAATGCGAATGATTCTCATCTACATCTAACAACACTCGACCCGGAGACCGAATTTGAACACACCGTCACGTACCCTCGCGGCGGCGGCCGCAGCCCTGATCGCCGCTTTTGTGGCGTTTCCCGCCCACTCCCAGGGAGTGGTCAACGTGTACTCGTACCGCCAGCCGTTTCTGATCACGCCCATGTTCGAGGCCTTCACCCGTGAGACCGGGATCAAGGTCAACGTGGTTCACGCAAAGAAGGGCCTCATCGAGCGTCTCGAGCAGGAGGGGGCCAACAGTCCGGCCGATCTCATCGTCACCGCGGACATCGGACGCCTCACCGACGCGGTGCAGGCCGGTGTCACCCAGGCGGTGACAAACGCCACGCTCGAGGCGAACATACCTGCGCAATACCGGGATCCCGAGCATCACTGGTTCGGCTTGACGAGCCGCGCACGCATCATCGTGGCATCGAAAGATCGCGTCGCGCCCGGCGCCATCAGCTCCTATGAAGATCTCGCCGATCCAAAGTGGAAAGGACGCGTGTGCACGCGCAGCGGTAAACACGCTTACATGGTGGCGCTGACGGCCGCGATGATCGCACATCATGGCGAGGCGAAAGCGCACGAGTGGCTGCGCGGCCTCAAGGCCAACCTCGCCCGCAGGCCTCAGGGCAACGACCGCGCCCAGGTCAAAGCGATCATGGAGGGAGTGTGCGACGTCGCCGTCATAAACCACTACTACATGGGGAACATGATGAATGACAAGAATCAGGCGGCGTGGGCGGCGTCGGTCAACATCGTCTTTCCCAACCAGCAAACCTACGGCACGCACATGAACGTCAGCGGCATCGCGCTCACGAAAAGCGCCCCCAACAAGGATAACGCCATCAAGCTGATGGTTTTCCTGAGCGGCGATCGCGCCCAGCAGCTCTACGCCGAGCAGAATTTCGAATACCCCGTCAAGCCGGGCGTGCCCTGGTCGGCGCTGCTGCAATCGTTCGGCGCCTACAAGGCCGACGATCTCGGCCTCGGCGAGGTTGCCAAACATCGCAAGACGGCGAGCAAGCTGGCGGACAAGGTCGCGTTCGACACCTGAGCCGCGAAAGACAGGCAAGCGTGGGGCCGTCGGCATCCCATTTACCCGGTAGGCGAGCGTTCGCTGTGTCGTTGGTGAAGTTCAGGATCAATCCCTGGATGACCGCGACGCTGCTCGTCGCCCTCGTGGTCGCGCTGCCGATCGTCAGCATCCCGTGGCTTGCGCTCTTTCCCCGGGAGAACATATGGCCGCATCTGGCCTCGACGGTTCTGCCGGGATACGTGCTGACGACGCTCGCGCTCATGCTCGGCGTCAGCTTTGGTGTCCTGACCATGGGCGTAACAAGCGCCTGGCTCGTCACCATGTGCCGTTTCCCCGCACGCCGCGTATTCGAGTGGGCGCAGCTCCTGCCCATGGCGGTGCCGGCCTATGTCGTCGCCTATGTCTACACCGACCTTCTCGAGTACGCGGGCCCGGTGCAGAGTGCGCTGCGTCTCGTGTTCGGGTGGCAGAGCGCGGCGGACTACTGGTTCCCGGAGATCCGCAGCCTCCCCGGCGCCATCGCGATGATGTCGATAGTTCTCTATCCCTACGTCTATCTGCTCTCGCGCGCCGCTTTTCTCGAGCAGTCCGTGGGTCTGCTCGATGCCAGCCGCATCCTGGGCTGTGGCCCGTGGGCAACATTCTTTCGCGTCTCGCTGCCGATGGCGCGCCCCTCCATCGCGGCCGGGGCGGCGCTGGCGCTCATGGAGACCTTGAACGACATCGGCACCGTGGATTTTTTCGCAGTGCAGACTCTGACGCTGGGGATCTACGACGTCTGGCTCAACATGGGCAACATCGGCGGAGCGGCGCAGATTGCCATGGTCATGCTGCTTTTCGTCGCCGCCTTGCTGACCATCGAGCGTCAGAGCCGCCGCCGCCACCGTCACTATCAGATCTCCGGAAGGCTCAAGGAGCTTCCCGCGCATCGCCTGCGAGGTGCACGCGCCGGGCTCGCGTTCGTGGCATGCCTGATGCCGGTTGCTGCGGGATTCGTCATACCCGCCATCGTCCTGGTCAGTTACTCGATCCGCTACTTCGACGAGTCCTGGACACCGGATTTCCTGCGCTATGCGCTCAACAGTCTCACGCTCTCGTCCGGCGCCGCCCTCGCCGCGGTATGCGTGGCGCTCGTGCTCGCCTACGGCAGGCGCGTGGCCGGCGGCAAGCTGATCGGCGCAGCGGTAAATTTCGCCAGCTTCGGCTACGCTGTGCCGGGAGCCGTGCTCGCCATCGGGGTCATCATTCCCTTCGCGAGCTTCGATAACGCAGTGGATGCATTCATGCGCGACCGCCTGGGGATCTCGACCGGCTTGCTCCTGAGTGGCACGGTATTCGCCCTGCTCTTCGCCTACGTCGTGCGGTTTCTCGCCATCGCACTCGGCAGCGCCGACTCGAGCCTCGCCAAGGTGACACCCGCCATGGACATGGCGGCACGCACGCTCGCCCACGGCCCCCTGGCGACGTTTTTCAAGGTGCATCTTCCGCTCATTCGTGGCGGTGTGCTGATCGGCGTGCTGGTCGTGTTCGTCGACTGCATGAAGGAGCTCCCCGCCACGTTGATTCTGAGACCCTTCAATTTCGACACTCTGGCAACGTACGTGTATCAGTTCGCTTCCGACGAGCTCATCGAGAAGGCGAGCCTCGGCGCGCTCGGTATCGTGCTGGCGGGACTGATTCCCGTGGTCGTTCTCAGCCGCGTTATCACCGCAACGCGCGAGACACAGACGGTTTGACCCGGCAAGGCAAAGCAAGGCCGATTCATAGGGGCTCGGGGGCGGCTGAGAGGACCCGCGGCCGCTGATGCGCGCCAACCCGTACACGCTACTGATGCTGACTGCCCTTTTCTGGGCCGGCAACGCCATTGCCGGAAAGCTGGCCGCGGGCGTGATTTCGCCGGTGGCACTGACGTGGTCACGATGGCTGATCGCATGCGCGGCCTTCTATCTCATCGCACGCCCCCATCTGGGCAGAGACTGGCCTACGGTCCGGCGGCATCTGCCGCTGTTGTTCGGCCTCGGCGCGCTAGGCTTCTCGTCGTTCAATATCGGCTTGTACTGGGCGCTCAATCACACGACCGCGATCAACGCGGCCATCGAGCAGTCCGCCATGCCCGTGCTCATCATTCTCGCCAACTACCTGTTCTTCAGCCAGCGGGTCACCGCTTTGCAGGGATTGGGTGTGCTGCTCACCATCACCGGCGTGCTCATCACGGCAACCCGCGGCTCGCCGCTGACCATTTTCGAAACCGGCGTCAACCGAGGCGACGCCATCATGCTGCTGTGCGTGGTCCTTTACGCAGGCTATACGGTCGCGCTGCGCTACCGTCCCGACATCCACTGGACCACGCTCATGTTCACGCTGAGCTTCTCGGCAATGCTCTTCGCCTTGCCGTTCTACGCGCTCGATGTTCTGCGAGGAGGCTTCCAGATGCCGACGCCGAAGGCGTGGGCGATCATCGCCTACACGGCGATATTCCCCTCCATGCTCTCCCAGCTCTTTTTCATCCGCGGCGTTGCCATGCTGGGCGCCAATCGCGCCGGACTATTCATCAACCTGGTGCCGATCTTCGCCGCCGTCCTGGCTATCCTGATTCTCGGTGAGCTGTTCCGGCCCTATCACATGGCGGGCCTGGTGCTGGTGCTGGGCGGTATCGCCATGTCGGAACGCTTCGGCGAGCACCGCCGCGGTTAGGGCGCCGCGACGGCTTTGCCCGTGAGCCTTTCCGCGAGCCTGGTCCACTCCTCGGGCCTCAAGCCACCGACATACTCGAAACCGCCGCCATCAAGGGGACGAAAGACCGCGCACTCACCCTCCCCCGGGTAGACGCCGGTCGCCAGCCTTATCACGTTACCGTGGGCCACCAGGATGGTGTTCGTGCCGGGCATCGAACGAGCGGCGAAGCGTGCACGGGCGCGCTCGGCAATCGCCTCGCGACCGCCGAAGTACTCCGCCACGCGCAGGTTCATGATGTCGGTCGTGGTCTCGACCTCGCCGAGAGCCATCAGGCGCGCCGTCTCCACGGTGCGGCAGTAGGGACTGGCGAGCACGCGTCCCACGGGTATGCCGAGCGCACGCATGGCCTCGCCCACGGCCTCGGCGCTCGCGCGTCCCTCGTCCGAGAGCTGGCGGATGCGCGCCGGATCGCAGGAGGTCCAGTCGCCGCTGCGACGCACGTCGTCGTGCTGCGACCAATCGGTGGCGGCATGCCGGAAATAGACGTTGTAACCACCGCCCTGCAGGGCGCCCACCAGCTCGGAACCGGAGAGCGTGCCCGCCCGCTCGCCGGATTGGTCAGCAGCGCACGGGAGTGCGAAAAGGACGAGCGCCACGAAGGCGCCCGCCCCGGTTCCGAGAAAATTCATGGGAGAGCCCGAGCACGCCCGGGGCCGGCCCGGGGGAAACCGACGGCGGGTCGGAGAGACCTACTGCGTGGTCGCTGTTTCCGCCGTTGTCGTCGTGTCTTGCTGCGGATTGCCGGTGCTCGTCGTCTGCCCGGCCGTCGCTTCCTCGGCGATCGGCGCGCTCAGGCTGGCGAGCTTCTTGCTCGTCTCCGACTGCTCCTGGGGCTCGACGGCCGTGGATTGCCACTTGCTGCCGTAATTGCAGCCACCCGCGCCGCCAGCATAGACGGGGCCGATTGCCAGTGCAGACAGAGTCATCGCAACAGCGGTGAGACGAAGCTTCATGGTTCGGGTCTCCTGTGCNNACCGTGTTTGGACGCCATGCCGCCCAGTCCCTTCGCAGGGCAGTCTTACTCTGATAACGTCTGCCGAATCATGGCGCCTGCGACCGGGGAACGGAGATGAAGATCCCATTTTTTTACGACTACACCTGCCCATGGGCCTATATCGGCAGCGCCCGGGTCGAGGCCTATTTTGCCAGCCAGAGCGTGAAAATCGATTTCAAGCCCGTCTATCTCAAGCAGATGAAGGAGCCCATGGTCGGCCCGGAGCCCGCGGGCGAGCGCACCTACGGCCCGCGAAAAGCGCGCTACTACGCCGAGCTTCGCAGCAACTGGGCCGAGTGCTGCGGCGTCGAGTTCGGCGATCCCGACACGCTCGTGCGCGCCGATACGGCATTGCTGCTGAAGGCAGCGCTGGTCGCGCAGGAAATGGGACATTTCCGCGAGTACCACTACCCGGCTTACCGGGCGCGATGGGTCGACGGTGACGACGTCTCGCAACCGTCCGTCGTGCACCGGCTGCTCGGCAACGCAGGCCTGAATGCGGACGCGTGTCTCGAGAAGGCCGGGAGCGCCGAGCTCGAAGAGCGCCTGCGCGCCGTGACCGAGGAGGCCATGGCGCTCGGCGTGTTCGGCGTGCCGACCATCGTCGTCGCCGATCGGGTCATCTGGGGCAACGACCAGTTCGAGATGGCGCGCTACTTCGTCGAGCGCGAAAGGCAGGGCGTGCCCGCGTGAGTCTCAGAGACTTTCGCGAACGTACAGCAGCACCGCCTCCAGCATCGCATCCCGGGGAAAGACGTTTCTCGTCACGACCGTGGATGCCATGCCGATCGCTTTCTCCGTGAACGGCAGCGCGACCGCCCAGTGGTCGCCGTTCATATAACCGAGCAGCGTGCTGCGCGGCAGTATCTGATCGTAGAAGATCAACTGCCCGTCGTTTTTCGGGTTAATCTGGGCGAGGCGATCGTAACCGTCCCTGAGCATGCCGGATACGTTGTCACGATCCGTGAACGCCGCGAGAGAGAAGTATGCGATGTGATCGGGTAGCCGATGCGCGGCCAGCCAGGGCATCTGTACCGACGGCTTGAGCGCGCGGAATCCGGCGTTGTCACCGGGGTCACTGCCCCCGAGGAACATGGCCGCGTCGATCATGACCTGGGGAAACGCCTCGGCCAGAGCCGAACCGTTGACCGCTCCCGCGTAGCTCACCATCGCATCCACGTGACGCGCATGCTCCGGGTTGTTGACCAGAAAATGCAGCAGGTCGATGGTGCCCTTGGAGTAGCCGAGCAGGACCAGCTTCTCGTTCTCGGGAAATCGGCGGTTGATGAAATATGCGGCAATCTGCTGCGCGTTGTAATCGCCGCCGCCGCCGCCGCTCACCTGGATGTATTCGATACGGTAGCCCTTGCCGGCCAGGCGATCGATGGACGTGCCGAGCGCGCGCATGCCACCCGGCGCGGCGTCACCCATGAAGCCGGGGACGATGACGAAGCGCACCGAGGCGAGCGCAATGGGAGACCGCGCGGCCTGCTTTTCCGGCGCCGGCTCGTCGCTGAGGGCGTGAAGATAGTCGTAGCAGCTCGGCTTTCCATTCGGCGGTGGTCCGATGGCATCGAAGCGCTCGCAAAAGACCTCGCGAAACCGCACACGCCCGTCCTCGACGCCCGCCGCGCGAATAGGGCTCAGAACCTGCGCGGGCGCATCGCTTTCGTAGGTGAGAATCGGCTCGCTTGCGCATCCGCTCAATACCAGCGTGATCAGCAGGCTGAGGGGGGTAATCGCTTTCGAAAGCATCCCGGGCATTCCCTGTTCCGTCGATTCGCTCGTGCCGTCATCCGGCCGACGGGCCGGCGGAGCAAAAGCATGCTCGAATTAGCGCCGAGTGGGAAGCGTGCGCATGGGTGAACAACCACCACGGCCGGTCACAGAACGCATCGCACCGCCACGGCGCGGGCTCACACCAGCGTGGCGAGCCCCTTGAATGCCGGATGCTCGGCGGTGATCACCCATGTGGGGATGCACGCCATGTAGTCTCGAAACCGCCCCTTTGCTTCGAAACCCTGGCGAAAAACAGCCGTGTCGAAGTCGCTTCCCCAGCGATTGACGATCCCGCCTGCCAGGTATACACCGCCCCGTGCGCCGAGGGTGAGCGCCAGATCCCCCGCGACGGCACCGAGCCAGCGGGTGAAGAGCGCGACCGTCTCCATCGCCACCGGCGATTCCCGGGTGCGCGCCAGGCGTGAAATCTCGTCGGGCCGGGGCGCTTCCGTCTCCCGCAGCCCGGCGAGCTCGGCGAGCGCCCGGTAGAGATTGCCGAGCCCCGGACCGGATAGGACACGCTCGGCGGATACGTGTTCGAAGCGGTCGCGAAGACGCGCCAGAACCTCCATCTCGCGTGCATCCGCGGCACTCAGCCCGACGTGACCGCCTTCACCCGCGATAGCCGCGAATTGCCCGCGGCCATGGGGAACGAGTCCGGAGACGCCGAGCCCGGTGCCAGGACCGAGCACAGCTCTGGCGGCATCCGCAACCGCGTCACCGCTGCCCAGCTTGCGCACGTCACGCCGCCCGAGCGCTGTCAGCGACAGCGCAATTGCGGTGAAATCGTTGACCAGCACCGTCTGGCCGCCGCCGATGGCCTCGCCGATGGCCCGCGACGACAGGTCCCAATCGCAGTTGGTGAGCCTTGCGGTGCCGTCGATGACCGGGCCGGCGACGCCGATGGCCGCTTTCGCGAACGATTCGGATACACCGGCTTGGCGTCGATAGTCATCCAGCGCCGCAGCGAAATCCGCGTAGCCCGCCGTTCTCAGAACCAACGGCTCGGTCGGGTCCCTGCGCGGACCGAGCGTCGAGAANNAGCGTCGAGAACCGCGCATGAGTGCCGCCGATGTCAGCGAGTAGCGCCGACTCGCCTTTTTTCACGGGCTCTACCACGCTTGGGATCCACCACGGACTTCAGCTTCTCGAGAAAGCTCTCGCGCCACCCCACGACGTCGTCGCGGCGAACGGATTCGACGAGCGTCGCCCATCGCTTCTTGCGCTCCTGCAGCGACATGTTGAGCGCGGTCTGCAGCGCATCGGCAACCCCCTGCTCGTCATACGGATTGACGACCAGCGCGCCGGTCAGCTGGTGCGCGGCGCCTGCAAAGCGTGACAGCACCAGCACACCGGGGTTGCGCGGCGATTGAGCGGCGACGTATTCCTTCGCCACCAGGTTCATCCCGTCGCGCAACGGCGTCACCAGACCGACACGGCTGAGCCGGAAGATCCCGGCCAGGGCCGGCCGACTGAAGGAGCGATTGATGTATCGAAGAGGCGTCCAATCCAACTCCGAGTACTCGCCGTTAATCTTTCCAGCAATTCCCTCGAGCTCTTCGCGTATGTGGACGTAGTCGGGAACGTCGGCGCGTGTGGTCGGAGCGATTTGCACATAGGTCACCCTGCCGTGATTCTCCGGGTAATGCTTCAGGAGCCGCTCGAAGGCGTGGAATCGCTCGGGTAGACCCTTCGTATAGTCGAGCCGATCGACGCCGACGATGGCGTGGCGGCGCCGCAGCACACGCTCCAGCCGGCGCCGGTGCTCCATGGCGTTCTTCGAAGTCGCCAGCTCGGCAAAGTTATCCGCATCGATGCCGATCGGGAACACGCCCGCGACGATAGTACGCCCGAATGCGCTCACGCGACCGTCCTCGTAAACGGTGCCTCCGGCCTCGTTGACCACGTAATTGAGAAAGCATGTGCGATCCCCCTCGGTCTGGAAACCCACCAGATCGTAGGCAAACATGGCGCGCACGATCACGTCGTGCACTGGGAGCGTGGTAAGCACCTCCGGCGCCGGGAAAGGAATGTGCAGAAAGAAACCCATGGGTTGCTCGCAACCCATGCGTCGAAGCTCCTCCCCGAAGGCCAGGAGGTGATAGTCGTGCACCCAGACAATGTCGTCGTCTTCGAGCATGGGTTCGAGGGCATGCGCAAAGCGTCGATTGACGCGCAGATAGCCTTCGTAAAAGTCGCGGTTGAAGTTCGCGAGATCGAGCCGGTAGTGAAACAGCGGCCACAACGCGCTGTTGGCGAATCCGCTGTAGTACTCGTCGTAATCGTCTGCAGAAAGATCGACCGTCGCGACCGTGACACCACCCCTGCCTACCGTATCCGGGTGAGAGTTCGGCCGGGCGGAAACCTTGCCGCTCCAGCCGAACCACACACCGCCCGTCTTCTTCAGAAGCTCCGAGAGCGCCACGGCCAGACCACCCGCCCGGGCCGCGTCCGTGGTCACGGCGACGCGATTGGAAACGATTACGAGGCGCTCGGGCTTGGCCATGGTTCAGAGACTCGATTGCCAGAGACGTTTGAGACGACCGGCGCAGCCGACGGTGTGGACACGCTCACCGGTTTCCGGGTCGCTGTTGTCGAGCAATCCGGCCCGTTCGCGGCAGGCAAGCATGGATTTGAAGATCGCGCGCGCCTCGTCAAGAGATCCGGTGTGCGCCGGGAACTCAATATACCAGAACGCGCAGTCGTTGGAAGCGCCGCACCGCTCGCCGTGAACGCAGGCGACGCGTGTGTGCATAGCGCGGGCCCACATTTATGATATTGCATGCGCGCCCCGATCACGTGAAGCCGTCGTGGGAAAGATTGGTCGGAATTCCTATACTTATCGGCTGTGATGACAGTGCCGGGTGAATCCGTCCGGGGCCCGCGGACCAGTCCATTCACCGGCACTCCGAGCGCGTCCCGAACTCAGCGACGAAATTCGGCGTCGCGATGCAGAACACGACCGAATGAAGCATGCAAGGAATCGCGTCGCCATGACTTTCGTCAAGCTTTCGAGCACGCGCGTCTCCGCCGGTCGGGTGCTCCTGCCGATGAGGCGCCGCGGACCAGCGCATTCAGATAAAGTCGTGGCCACGCCGACGATGGTGAGTAGCTGAAGCCGATCCCCATGCGCAACGAGTCGCTATCACCCCCTCTCGACGCGGCGTTGTTCGACATGGACGGCGTCGTCACCGACACCGCCGATGCGCACGCGGCCGCCTGGAAGCGGCTGTTCGACGCCTATCTGTCGAAACGCGCCCAGAAGCCGGGAGCCGAGTTCGTGCCCTTCGACCTGGTGCACGACTACCGGCGTTTCGTCGACGGCATGCCACGCTATGACGGTGTGAGGACCTTTTTGCAGTCACGCGGCATCGAGCTGCCCTTCGGCTGCCCCGACGATGCACCGGATCGGGAATCCGTGTGCGGACTGGGAAATCGCAAGGATCACTTCTTTCGAGAATGGCTGCAGAGTCATCCTGTGCGCACCTATCCCGGCACCCTGGCCCTGCTCGAACGCATGCGTGATTGCGGGATAAAGCTGGGCGTATTCTCCGCCAGTCGAAACGCCGGCCAGGTATTGAAGCGCGCCCGGGTTCTGGACATGTTCGATGCCAGGTTTGACGGCACCGATCTCACCCGCCTCGCCCTGCCGGGAAAGCCCGACCCGGCCATGCTGATCGCGCTCGCGGAGCAGCTGGGCGTCGCTCCGAGCCAAACCGCCGTCGTCGAGGACGCGGTGGCGGGCGTGCAGGCGGCTGTGCGCGGCGGCTTCGGCTTCGTCGTCGGCATCGACCGTGGCCACTACGCCGAGGCGCTCGCTTCCAATGGCGCCAGCCTGGTCGTCGCGGACGCCGGCGAGCTCAGACTGGGCGACGACCGGCGACTCCAGGCGAGGACCATCGAGAATGTGCCTTCGGTACAGGAACACTGGCCCGAGATCGCGGCCCGGGTACGCGCCGCCGAGCCGGCCGTGTTTCTCGACTACGATGGCACCCTGACCCCGATCGTGCCGGACCCGGACCAGGCGTTGCTCGACAGCAAGACCCGCGAGGCGCTGGCGATGCTTTCGAAAAGGGTCCCCGTCACCATCGTGAGTGGTCGCGATCTCAGAAAGCTGCACGAGTTCGTCGGCCTCGAATCGGTCTACTACGTGGCGAGCCACGGCTTCGAGTTCGCCGGCCCGGGCGGATCCCACGAGATCGTGGAAGGCGCGCAGGCCTACGAGGCCGAGCTCGATGGAGCGGAGCGCGCACTCCGTGTGGCGCTCGAGGACATTGCCGGGTATTCCATCGAGCGAAAAGCCTTCGCCATGGCCGTGCACTTTCGCCGTGTGGCGGATGCCGACGTGGCGACGGTCGAACGCGCCGTCGACGACGTGCTCGCCGCGCATCCACGCTTGCGCGTGGGCGGTGGCAAGAAGGTCTTCGAGCTGCTTCCGGCCATCCGATGGAATAAGGGCGAGGCGGTATCCTCGCTCGTGGAAAAGCTCGGACTCGATTCGGACAAGGTGCTTCCTATCTACGTGGGTGACGATCTCACGGACGAGGATGCCTTCCGCATCCTCGGCACCCGCGGCATCGGCGTGGTCGTGCGCGATGGGACGCGTCGCACATCGGCAGGCTACGGGCTCGCCGGGCCCGAGGAAGTGCGGACCTTTCTCATGCGCCTGGCGACGCTGCAGGACGGAAGCGCCCCATGAACGAATGGGTTCTCGGCTACGACGGCTATGTTCCTGACAGGGAGGGCCTGCGCGAGGCGCTTTGCGCATTGGGCAACGGGTATTTCGTCACGCGCGGCGCCTCGCCGGACAGCGCTGCCGACGGGATTCACTACCCCGGATGCTATCTTGCAGGTGGCTACAATCGTCTCGAGTCCAGCATCGCCGGACGCGAGGTCGAGAACGAGGACCTCGTCAATTTGCCGAACTGGCTGCCGCTCGCGATCCGTATCGAGGACGGGACATGGCTCGAGCCGAATCAGGTGCAGCACCTGGCCTATCGCCAGGAGCTGCACGTGCGCGACGGCCTGTTGGTGCGCACCCGCCGCTTCCGTGACGCGGAGGGCCGGGAAACCACCTGGCGCGAGCGGCGCATCGTCAGCATGCACGATCCTCACATCTCGGCTCTCGCGCTGGAGATCACTCCGGAGAACTGGTCGGGGCGCCTGGAAGTGCGCTCAGGCCTCGATGGCACGGTGGTCAATGCCGGCGTCGCACGCTACCGCGCCCTCGCCGGCCGACACCTGGAGACGCTGGCGGCGGAGCACGTGGGCGAAGAGAGCCTTTTGCTTCGCAGCCGCATGTCGCAGTCCCGGCTCGAGGTTGCCCAGGCAATAAGAACGTGCCTTTACCGGCAGGACACGAGAATACACTCGCCTCGCGCGCACGAGCGAAACGATGGGTGGATCGCCGACGTCGTCGAGATCGATGCCGAACAGGGCGAGCAGATACTGATCGAGAAAGTTCACGCGATCTATACCTCACGAGACGTCGCCATCAGCGAGCCCGCCCTCGAGGCGACCGGCGCGATTTCAGAACCACGGCGATTCAACGACCTAGTCACGCAGCACAGCCTCGCATGGCATCGACTCTGGGAAGAGTGCGACATCGAGGTCGACACCGAATCGGATGACTCCGTGCAATTGAAGCTCCGCGTGCATGTCTTTCATCTGCTGCAGACCGTCTCCCCACACACATGCGAGCTCGATGTCGGCGCACCGGCACGCGGCTGGCACGGAGAAGCGTATCGCGGGCACGTCTTCTGGGACGAGCTGTTCGTGTTTCCTTATCTCAATCTTCGGCTGCCGGTCATCACGCGGTCTCTGTTGCGTTATCGCTACCGCCGTCTTTCGGAGGCACGCCGCGCAGCACACAACCTCGGTTACGAGGGCGCCACATTTCCCTGGCAGAGCGGCAGCAACGGCCGTGAGGAAAGCCAGAAACTGCACCTCAATCCACGTTCGGGGCGCTGGGTTGCCGATCTCTCTTATCGCCAGCGTCATATCAATGCCGCCGTCGCCTACAACGTCTGGCATTACTACCAGGTCACCGAAGACCACGAGTTCATGTACTTCTACGGCGCCGAGATTCTGATCGAAATCGCGCGCTTCTGGGCGAGCATCGCCACCTACGACGAGATCGATGGCCGCTACGATATCAGGGGCGTCATGGGTCCGGACGAGTACCATACCGCGTATCCGGGGGCCGACCTGGACGGGCATGGCGGTCTCGACAACAACACTTACACGAACGTCATGGCGGCGTGGTGCCTGATCCGCGCACTGGACGTCTTGGAGCTTCTACCCGACGAGCGAAGTCGCGAGCTCTGTGAGGCCTGCGGTCTCGACGAGCAACATATCCAACGCTGGGACGAGATGAGCCGCAAGCTTCGCGTGCCCTTTCACGACGATGGCATCATCAGCCAATTCGAAGGCTACGACCTGCTCGAAGAATTCGACTGGGAAGGCTACCGCCACACCTACGGCGACATTCACCGGCTCGATCGCATACTGGAAGCGGAGGACGACTCACCCAATCGCTACAAAGCCTCCAAGCAAGCGGACGTGCTGATGCTCTTTTATCTATTATCCGCCGACGCGCTCGCCAACCTGTTCGAACGCCTCGGCTATCCATTCGAGTACGACACGATTCCGCGAAACGTCGAGTACTATCTGGAGCGCACCTCGCACGGGTCGACCCTGAGCCGAGTGGTCCATGCGTGGATCATGGCGCGCTCCGATCGTGCCGCCGCCTGGCGGCACTTTCGCCGAGCTCTGGACAGCGATCTCGAAGACATCCAGGGTGGTACCACTCAGGAGGGGATTCACCTGGGCGCCATGGCGGGAACGCTCGATCTGGTGCAGCGCTGCTTTCTCGGCGTCGAGACCCGCGCCGACGTGCTCCACCTGGACCCGTCTTTGCCGGTCGAGCTCAAACGGGTCAAGGTGCTGATCAGATACCGGCGTCACCGCCTCGAGGTCGAGGCGAACCACGAAGCGCTCAATGTCAGGAGCGAGCCCGTGACCGCAGCGCCGGTCACCATTGCCTACCGCGGCAGTCTGCGCCGGCTCGCCCCAGGGTCCGAGACCCGATTCCGACTCGTCAGTCACGAGGCCCGTGGGCACACGGTTGCCCCCATGTCGGCAGATTCCTCGAACGAAACGCAGGCCGAGAAAACCAACCACCCGGCCGGGCACGGCAAGACGCCGAGCTGACCACCCTGTCTCGCAGCAACGCGCGCCGACTGCCGGCGCGGTCGTCATCCGCGGGTGCGCCGATTCGGCTCGGCGAAGCCAGGCTACTTTCGGCGATTGCTCCGATCAGAGCTTCGACTGCCAGGGCCGGCTCAGGCGAATGGCGCAGTTGATGACGCCGACGAGCGAGTAGGTCTGCGGATAGTTGCCCCAGTGCTCGCCGGTCTCGGGATCGATGTCTTCGGAGAGCAGTCCGAGCCGGTTGCGGCATGCCAGCATGGATTCGAATATCTCGCGCGCCTCGTCCACGCGCCCGGTGCGTGCCAAAGCGTCGATATACCAGAACGTGCAGATGTTGAACGCGCTGCGCGGGACGCCGAAATCGTCGGGGGCCGTGTAGCGGAACAGATGGTTGCCGCGGCGAAGATTCGACTCGATCCGCTCGAGCGTCGACTGGAAGCGTGGGTCCGCAGGCTCCAGGAAACCGACCTCCGCCATCAGCAGAAGCCCCGCATCGAGCGCGTCTCCGCCGAAACTCTCCGCAAATGCGCCAAAATCTTCGTTCCAGGCGTTCTTGAGAATCGCGCCGCGCACGCTCTCGCTGCGCTCCTGCCAAAGACGGGCCCGATCTTCGAGACCTCTGTGCGCAGCGATCTTGGCAAGCCGGTCGCACGCGGCCCAGCACATGAGGCTCGACGAGGTGTGTATGCGTGAGCGCGAGCGCAACTCCCACATGCCGGCGTCAGGCTTGTCGTGCATCTGGAAAGCACGCTCGCCCACGCTTTCGAAGCGGTCGAAGTCGGCATCGTCAGGCTGCCTGAGCAGACGATCATCGAAGAACGCCTGGGCGCCGGCGAGTATGGCATTGCCGTAGACGTCGTGCTGAACGTGCTCGTGAGCCTGGTTGCCGACGCGCACCGGCCCCATGCCGCGATAGCCGGTCAGCGACGGAACGATTCGCTCCTCCAATCGCCGCTCCAGACCGATGCCGTAGACCGGTTGCATGTGGCCGTCGCTGCCATTGTCTCGGCTCGTGGCGATGATGTTGTGCAGGTAGCGCAGATAGCTCTCCATGGTCTCGACGGCGGCGAGGCCGTTCAAGGCGCGCACCACGAAGAAGGCATCACGCAGCCAGCAATACCGGTAATCCCAGTTGCGTTCCGTGCCGGGCGCCTCGGGTACGCTCGTGGTCATGGCAGCGACGATGGCGCCTGTCTCCTCGAACTCGCAGAGCTTGAGCGTGATGGCTGCGCGGATGACCGCCTCCTGCCACTCGAGCGGCAGCGCGAGTCCGCGCACCCACAGCCGCCAGTACTCGGTGGTGCGCTCCTGAAACTCGCGCGCCGTCTCCTCGACGCCGGTTGCCAGGGTCTCGTCGGGACCGAGCACGAAGCTGGTGGGCTCTTCGAGGCAAAATGGCGTCTCGTTGAGCACGTAGGTTATCGGCGCATTGGTAGTGAGTCTCAGCGTCAGCTTATCGCCTACGTAGCGAATATGGTTGGAGCCGTGGGTCAGCGAGGGCGCTGTGGCGCCATAGTCGAAACGCGGCCTCACCCGTATGACGATACGGGGTGTTCCCACGATGGTTCTCAGGCGCCGAATCAGCGTCATCGGACGAAAGCGACGACCGCGCATGTTGAACCGGGGGGCGAAATCCGTGATTTCGATGCCGTTTCCTTCGTCGTCGAACATTCGGGTGACGAGAATCGCGGTGTTCTGCTTGTAGAACTGCTCACTGCGGGTCATTCCTTGAAGCTCTACGACGAACACCCCGGAATCACCGTCATGGTTGTTCAAGAGACTGCAAAACACCGGATCCGCATCGAAACGCGGCAGGCAGCACCAGACGACGCGAGCGGCTGCATCGATGAGCGCGCCGAAGCTGCAATTGCCGATGACGCCGAGATCGAGCGAGCTCATGGGCGCTCTCCCCTGCGTTGATCGGCGCCTTCATCCGCGCGAAGCCGGCGTCGCAGATCGCGGCGCGCCACAACCAATGTGCTGACCGCGCTTGGGCGGTGCACCTCAGCGCTCGGCCACTCGCCCACCTCCATGGAAACGCCTCCCACGCGCACGACCGCCGAGGACCCGATCTCTTCGGTGACGTCTTCCGGCGCGAACACCGCCACACCTCCGCGCCAGGGATACCGATCCCTACCTGTCTGCATCACCCGTGACATGCCTACCTCGGTCGGCCCCGCTTTCCTCGATCCCGCCTTCATCGGCGTCTCTTCGAGCAGCATTCTGCCACAGAGAACCCGGTAAGCCGTCAGATCCATGGCCAGCCCCCTCACCTGCGCCCGCAGCACCACCGCGCGCTCATGGTCACCACCGAGCCGGTTCAGGCGCCGTCGAAAGCGGGAAGCCATGAGCACGTTTCGTCTCGGGAACCGGGCAACCGATTCGACCTGCGCTAGCCGTGGACCCCGGGAAAGTGCGCCTTGGCACCGTGCACGAAGAGCGCGCGTAGCTTGTCCCAGAAATCACCGCCGAGCACGAACAGGCTGGAGAAGAACATGATATCCCCGCTGACCGCGAATACGATCGGATGCTCAACGAAGCCCGGAATGAGGTTCGGTATGTAGATGGAAATCCATGCGAACAGTACGGGCACGACGAACATGACCAGCCCGACGCGATAACGCGCAAGACCGACGGCATCCGGCGGCGCCAGCCTGCGCAGCAGACCGAACACCATTGCTTTGAAATACGCGAAACCCGGCTTGCCGAGGATGGCCACCGCGGCGAGGGTGAACAGCTCCGGTATGCCCAGCAGCAACAGGCCGGAGAGGCTTGTCTTCCACTCGGTGGCCAGTCCGGACTCGAGCACCAGGGGCACGAACAGGGGACACAGCCACCCGAATACCAGTACCGTCGCGCCCAGATACAGCCTGCCCCGCGGGGGTGGCTGCGACGCTCTCGCCTGACCGCCGGTCATTGCCAGATCCTCCTCTCGGCGTGCTGCACTGCGCCACGCGCGCGGCTGCCGCCAGCGTCCAACCCGCTCAATGAACTTGAGAAACTACTTTAAGAAGTTACACTAACTAGTGCGGGTATGCAGCCCGCGGGAGCCGGTGGCCGGATGGCCCTCTTGGGGGTGCTCGGCGCTCCAGGCGCCTATTGATTCAGAAAGGCACAGGGCGGTGAAGATCTACTTCGTGGCACGCAGCGACGAATCCGAGCACAGACGGGTCACTCAGGGCGTCGTCGAGCGCGACCGCTGGGTCATACTCAAGCGGGAGCTGGCCGAGGACGGTTTCGTCGTCACCTACTGGTGCTCCATCGAGGACGACGTCGCCGAGGACGTCGCGGCCTGACGGACACACTTGGTGCGCTGCCGCCCCAGGGCGGTCGCCGCCGCTGGCGTTCGCGCCCCGCTCTGCGACGGGCAGCGAGTCGTTGCCGCGCTTGCCCGTCGCAGCGGCTGCCTATTGAAATACCGGCCGAAGGATCCCATCTGGATTGAAGATCCCGCGTTGCCAGGATCGCGCTGGATCCATTAGGGTTCAGCGGGCAACGAGGCGTGATTCACCGACAAGGAGGCCCCTGGGACCGTCATGCGCATATTGCTGTTTCTCGCCACCAACGCCGCCATTCTGGTGGTCATCAGCGTCGTGTTCCAGATCTTCGGGATCGAAGGCATCCTGAAGGAGAACAACGTCGATCTGGACCTGCAGGCGTTGCTAATCATGTCCGCCATCATCGGCTTCGGCGGATCGTTCATCTCTCTGGCCATGTCCAAGATGATGGCCAAACGCGCCATGGGCGTGCACATCATCGAGCAGCCCGGCAATCAGGCGGAGCGCTGGCTTGTGGACACGGTGCGGCGCCAGGCCCAGGAGGCCGGTATCGGCATGCCGGAGGTCGGCATCTTCGATACCCCGGTGCCGAACGCCTTCGCCACCGGCGCGAGCCGGAACAATGCCCTGGTGGCGGTCAGCACCGGCCTGCTGCAGCGCATGACCGCCGACGAGGTGGAGGCCGTGCTCGGCCACGAGATCAGTCACGTCAAGAACGGCGACATGGTGACCATGGGTCTGCTGCAGGGTGTCGTGAACACCTTCGTCATCTTCCTGTCCCGGATCATCGGTCACGTGGTGGACCGGGTGGTGTTCAAGACCGAGCGCGGCTACGGCCCGGCCTACTTCATCACCTCCATTGCCGCTCAGATTTTTCTCTCGATCCTCGCATCCATGATCGTCATGTGGTTCTCGCGCCGGCGCGAGTTCCGCGCCGACGCCGGCGGCGCCGAGCTCGCCGGCCGGGACAAGATGATTGCCGCGCTGCGCCGCCTGCAGCAGGCGAGCGGCGAGGAGGACTCGCTTCCCGACCAGCTCGCGGCCTTCGGCATCGCCGGCGGCGTCGGCCAGGGGATCCGGCGGCTGTTCCTGAGCCACCCGCCGCTCGTCGAGCGCATCGCGGCGCTGGAGGCGCAGGGCTGAGCGAGGCTTCAGTCAGGCCCTAAAGCTCCAACGGCCTCATCTGCGCCACGCGCTGCGGCTCCTTGCGCCATACGTCGGAGGCATCCACGTACAGCTCCACCGTGTTACCGTCCGGATCGTCGAAGTAGAGTGACTTGGTCACCTCGTGATCCACCGGCGTCGGCGTGACCCCGGCGGCCTCGAGATGCGCCTTCGTGTCCCGCAGCTCGTCGAGCGACGTGCCGATGCAGAAGGCAACATGGTGCAAGCCGACCGCCTGGTCGCCACCGCCGCCATCGCCGCCGGACACCTCCATCAGGGCCAGATCGTGGTGGTTGCCGAGGCTGAAAAACATCATCTTCACGCCCTGCTCATCCAGGCGCGCGCAAACGGGCATTCCGAGCACGCCGTTGTAGAACCGCTCCGAGCGTTCGAGATCGGTCACTTTCAGCACCACGTGGCCGAGGGAATGGACTTTCATGGCCTGTCTCCTTTGGCAAAGCAAGGCTTGGGGCGATACACACGCCTCGTGCCCGTTATTTTCGGGCAAGTCGTGGCCGCGGTAAATGAGAGGTTGAGGTATTTCCGGTAGGCGCAAACCGGTCCGGATCCGTCAGGCTCACGTCGTTCGTTCCACCGGAAAGCCCCGAGCGGGTCGTGCACCCCACCGCTCGCGATCACGCACCGGTGCCAACCCTCATCGCCCGTTGAACTGCGGTCGCCGTTTCTCCATGAATGCGCGCCGTCCCTCCTGATAGTCCTCGCTGTCGAAGCATTCGCGACCGAGGTCGACAATCAGAGCGTCGTCTCGCGCTCCCTCCCCGCGTAAGATCTCTTTGACGGTGAGCTTTGATGCCCGCATCGAAAGCGGTGCATTGTCGACAATCTGCGCGGTGATCTCCGTACACGTATTCTCGAGCTCGGCCACGGACACGACTCGATTGACGAGTCCCATGGCGAGCGCCTCCTCGGCGCCCAGGCGACGGCCCGTTATCAGGATGTCCTTGGCACGCGAGGGGCCGACGAGGGATACGAGATTCGCCACGTTCTGCGCGTCGTAGGCAATCCCCAGCCGCGCAGCGGGGATGCCGAGCACGGCATCAGCGGATGCAATTCGCAAATCGGCCGTCATCGCGATACCGAGCCCGCCGCCCATGCAAAAGCCCCGGATCATCGCGAGCAGCGGCTTCTCGAGACCCAGCAGCGCGTCGCGCCCGGCACGCGAGATGGTCGCGTAGCGCATCGCGGCCTCCGCATCGGCTCGCTCTTTCTCGAACTGGGAGATGTCGGCACCCGAGGCAAAGGCTTTCTCGCCTGCGCCACGCAGCACGACGCAGCGCACCACGGGGTCGGCACCGAACGCCTCCACCGCCTGGCGCATCGCATCCCACATGTCGAGGGAGATGGCGTTACGACGCTCCGGGTTGTTGATCGTCAGCCACCCGACGCCCTCCCTGACCTCGGCAAGAATCTTTTCTGTCGCGAGATCCATATCCTGATTCCTCAAATGACATCCGCAGTGCGCAGACCTGCGATCTCTCCGGGACCGTAACCGGCTTCGGCCAGCACCTCGTCTGTGTGCTCACCGAGCTCGGGCGTCGCGCGCTCGATGCGTTCGCGAGAACGTGAGAAGTTGATCGACTGGCCCAGCAGGTGTTGGGTCCCGAGCCGTCGGTGACTGAACTCGGGCGTCATCTCGAGCGCCCGGACCTGCGGATCGGCGAACGTTTCGTCGACCCGGTAGATGGGACCACACGGCACGCCGACTCTGGCGAGCAGATCGACCACCTCGGCCGTCGTGTGAGCGCCTATGTACGGCTCGATCAGCGCGTTCAGCGCGTCGCGATGCGCGAGTCGCCCGGCGCCGTGAGCGAAGCGGGGATCTTCTTTGATCTCCGAGGCGCCGAGGGCATCGCACAGGCGCGCAAAAATATGGCCAGCGCCCGCCTGGATGTTGACGCGTCCGTCACGGGTCTCGAAAACGCCGGTCGGAATGCGGGTGGGATGATTGTTACCGGCCTGGGCCGGCACCTCGTCCGCGAGCAGATAGCGGGCAGCCTGAAAGTCCATCATGGCGAGCTGTGCCTCGAGGAGTGAGGTGTGAACCCATTGGCCCTTTCCGCTGCGCACGCGCTCGAAGAGCGCGAGGACGATGCCCAGTGCCAGGTGAAAGCCCGCGGAGAGATCGGCCATGGGCACGCCGGCGCGCACCGGCCCCTGGCCCGGCAGGCCGGTGACCGACATGAAGCCGCTCAAACCCTGTGCGATCTGATCGAGCCCTGGCCGGTCGCTGTAGGGTCCGTGCTGGCCGAAGCCCGAGATGGAGCCATACACGACGCGGGGGTTGCGCGCGGAGACGGCCTCGTAGTCGATACCGAGCCGGTGCTTGACGTCCGGGCGGAAGTTCTCGACCACCACGTCGCAGCTGTCGGCCAGGCGGAAGAACACCTCCCGGCCGCGCGGATCCTTGAGGTTCAGCGTCAGGCTGCGCTTGTTGCGGTGCAGATTCTGGAAATCGAATCCGTCGCGTTCCCCTCCGAGGGTCTCGGTGCCGAGCGTCGCAGGTCGTTCGACCATGATCACGTCGGCGCCCCAGTCCGCGAGCTGCCGCACAGCCGTTGGACCCGCCCGGGCACGGCACAAATCGATGACGCGGATTCCGGTGAGTGGCATGGCGGTGCGGCTAGTCGCGCTGGCGTACGATGCGGGAGAATATGACGGGCCCGAACAGGCCCAGAAAGGCCAGCACGAGGAACAGGGCCGCGAGCGGCTGGGTAAAAATGAGCCACCAGTCGCCTTCGAACATCTTCAGCGAGTTCTGAAGGTTGGTCTCGACCATCTCACCGAGTATGAGCCCGACCGCAATGGGCGCCACCGAAAAGCCGTGGCGCCTTGCGAAGAATCCGATGACGCCGAAAATCAGCACGATCCAGACGTCGAGCAGCGAGGTGCTGAGGGCATAGGCTCCGATAACCGAGAGCGCGAACACGACGGGCCAGAGGATAGGCGTCGGGACCAGCGATATGCGGGCGAAAGCCTTGGCTGCGTAAAGCCCCATTATCATGAAAACGATGTTCGCCAGCAGCATCGCCCCGAATATCTGGTACACCTTGTCCACCTGCTCGGTGAAAAGGTAAGGGCCCGGGCGCAGCCCGTGCACCATGAGTCCGACGAGGATCACGGCGGTCGTGCCGCTGCCTGGAATGCCGAGGACCATGGTCGGCACCATCGCCCCGCCGGTGGCGGCGTTGTTGGCGGCTTCTGCACCGGCAATGCCCTCGATGGCGCCCTTGCCGAACTCCTTCTTGTTTTTCGACCACCGCCTCGCCTCGGCATAGCCGATCATGGACGCCACGGTTGCGCCCTCCGCGGGAAGGACACCGATAAACGTGCCGATCCCGCAGGAGCGCAGCACGGTCTTCCAGATGCGTTTGTAGTCCTCTCTGGTGGGCAGCTTCACTGCCTTCATGCTGATCGTGTCGGCCACGTGGTGCGCTATCTTCGACTGCACGAGCAGCTCTGACATGGCGAACAGACCGATGAACACCGGCACGAAAGAGAGGCCCTCGTAGAGCTCGTAGTTTCCGAACATGAATCTTTCGATGCCGGTCGCGGGTTCGGCACCGATGGTGGCTACCCAGACCCCGAAAATACCGCCGATGAGATTCTTAACCGCGCCGCCGGCGCTGATGCTCGCGAGCATGGAGAGCCCGAACACGGTCAGTGCGAAGTACTCCGGTGGACGGAACTCGTAGGCTACCTGGGCCAGCATGGGCGCCGCGATGCACAGCACGATGACCGAGAAGATCCCTCCGATGGTGCTCGAGACTACGGCGATACCGAGCGCGCGCCCCGCCTCACCCCGCTGGGCAAGCGGATAGCCGTCGAATGTAGTCGCTGCCGCCGCGGCCGTGCCCGGGGTGTTGATGAGAATCGCGGTGATGGAGCCCGCGAAGGTCGCCGAGACATAGATCGTCGCGAGCGCCGTGATGGCGTGCACGGGGCTCATCGTCAGGGTGAACGGCAGGAGCAGCGCGGCTCCGGTGGTCGCTCCGAGGCCGGGAAGAACGCCGATGATCACCCCGAGCACAGTGGTCACGACAATCAGGAGGACCAGATACGGATCCAGGATCACCGACCCCATTGATTGAAGGGCTTCGAGCATCGGCCGATCCGCTAGCCGTAGTACCAGTTTGTCAACAGCCCGCGCGGAAAGCGTATTCTCAACACGGAGTCGAAAAGCAAGAACACCGCCACCGGCGTCACCACGGCGAGGGTCCCGGCCACCCAGAGCCGCCGCTCGCCCCAGAGCATGCACATGAGGAACATCACCACCGCGATGCCGATGAACATGTCGGCGTAAACGGTCAGCACGTAGAAGAGAGCAAGCAGTGCGATCGAGCCCCAGGTCGGGTAGCGCTCGAGCGGAACCTTGCGCGGCGGATGTCTGTAAAACTGAATCGAGAGCACCGCCACCAGCAGCAGATTGATCGCCATCAGGAACATCGGGAAGGCGCGCGGTTGCATGCTGTCTCCGACGATCATCGGCGGCGACTCGTCGAGTTGCAGCGAGGCCCAGATTACGACCAGCGAAAAGGCCGTGATGAGGGCCGGAATGATGAAGACGCGTATATTCACGGGAGCGGTGCCCCCCGAAGGGGGCACCTGCATATTGCTATTGCCGATTGGTTATTTCACCAATCCCATCTCCTTGAGGGCGGGACCGAACTCCTTGACCATGGACTGAATCTGTTTTCCCCACGGGCCCGAGGGCTGCGGCGAGGTGGAATCGAGACCGGAGTTCACGAGATAGGCCTGGTACAGGGAATGATCCATGGCCGCCATGATGCCCTTCTCGAGCTCTGCGCGGCGCGCCGAATCGACGCCCGCGTGGGTGACGAATCCGCGTGTCGTCGACAGCACCAGATCGATCCCCATGGACTTGGCGGTCTTGGCCTTCGGTATGGGGGCCATCCCGGACTCTGCCAGGATCACCAGCGGGCAGATCTCGCCGGCTTCGACCAGTGCCGCCGATTCCGACAGATTGAGTATGCCGACGTCGACCGCACCGGCGACCAGCTGGGTGGCAAGCTCGCCGCCTCCCTTGAACGGAATGTACGTGGGCATGTCGACGCCGATACGCTTGGACCACAGAAAAGCGGTGATGTGGTCGATAGTCCCGGTCTGGGTTCCGCCGAATTTGAGCTTGTCGCCCTTTTTCATTCCAGCGACGAACGCCTCAGGCGTCTTGTAAGCGCTGGCCTTGCAGCTCACCATGAGAATTTGCGGGTCGTTCGTGCCGCGGGCGATCGGCACCATATCCTCGACGCGCAGCTTGGTCTTGCCCATGCTCATCGTGATGGCGTGGCCGACCGTGAAGGTCATAATGGTGTTGCCATCGGCAGGGCGCGTGGAGAAGTAGTTCATCGCGGCCGCGCCGCCACCGCCGCGCTTATTGACGACGACCATGTCCTGTTTGAGGGTTCGTCGCGCACGCAGCATCATCATGCGCGAATTGACGTCCGTGCCCCCGCCCGCGCCGGCGTGAGTAACGACTTCGATCGCGGGCTTTTCAGCAGCGCTCGCAGCCGGGCCGCCCAGCACCAGTGTGCCCGCAAGAACAACCGTGCCTGCAGCAGTCAATGCGTAGGATAATTTCATTTTTCGTGTTCCTTTTCCTGTTCACCCGTGGGTACGCAGGCGGCGAACCGCCTTGGTCGGCGCGACCAGCGCCGCCCCGGGTATTTTGTGATTTAAACTGTGCGCCCGCTGCCGTCTCCAGGGTTCCGAATCTGATGATCTCTCGAGAGCCCGCGGGCAATCTTGTTTTCGTGGCGGGAGCATTGTATACAAAAGCGGCGCCGTTGCAGAACCCCGGCCGACCCGCCCGCCGGCTGCCCCTCCGAGCGTGGCTCGCCCATCGGGGCTGAGCGGTTAAAACCCCGACAACTGAGCCGTCTCAGTGGAATTCCTCTTCGAAGCGGGCGGAAATCGGGTCATCGCGCAGGCATTCTCCGCGCGCGCTAGCTGTCGACTCCATGGCCCTCATCAGCCATCCGCAGCTGCAGCAAAATCGAAAGGCTCGAATTTTCCGCCTCTGATGACAGTTGGCCAAACGCTCTGACTGCCTTGGTAGCTCTCTTCGGAGTAGCTGATGGGTACGCCGAGGCCGATGTCGAGATTGCGGATACCGAGCAGCGCACTGATGATCGTTTCCCTGTCCAGCCGAGGCCCGGCCCTGCGCAACCCCTCCACGAAAATCTTGGCTACGACATAACCCTCGAGCGAAACGAATCCGGGTTTCGATCCGGGGCTGAATTCCAGGAGATGCTGGCGATAGGCCTGAACGAGCGGCAGATCGCTCTCATAGTGTGGAACGACCTGCGTGACGAAGACGCCCTCACTGGACGTGCCGAGCGCATTTTTGAGCGCGGTGCTGCCGACGAACGAGACGTTCAGATACATCGCGTCCGGGAGCGACCGTCGCGCAATCCGAATGAATTTCGCACTTGCTGCATATGCGCCGATGATGACTATCGCCCGCGGCCTGACCGGCGCCTCCAATATCTCGAGGAGCCCTTTTTCCACATCCTGCGTGTTGCGCTCGTAACGACCGTGAGCCAGCCGGTAGCCGTGCAGGTATCCCGCGTCCCGCAGCCCCTGCATGACGCCCGCGTATCCGGCATCGCCGTAGGCATCATTTTGACTGAATATTGCGATCTCGTAAGGCAAGACGCCCTTGGCGGTGAGTCCGCGCACCATCGCAGCAGTCTCCTGAAGGTAGCTCGCGCGATAGTTGATAACGTATCGATTCGGCGGGCTCGGCCGCAGAAGTCCGGCACCGGTGAAGGCACCGAAGAGCAACGTCTTCTTCTCGGTCGCGATGGGCACCGTGACCTTCGCCGTCGGGGTGCCGACATTGCCGAGCACCGCCAGCACGTCCTCTTCATCGATGAGCTTGGTCATGTTTTGTGCCGCTGCTTCGGGCACATAACCGTCATCCATCGCAACCAGGACGAGCTCTCGACCGTGCACGCCGCCCTCCCAGTTTATATGCGCAAAGTACGCCTCGATGCCCTCAGTCACCCCCAATCCGAGTGACTGGGCCGGCCCGCTCAACGCTGTCGTTGTTCCCACGACGATAGGTGGTCCTTTCCCTTCACCGTGCGCGGCAAGCGAAACACAGATAAGAAAAATCCAAAGTAACGAGCTGAATCGAATTTCCGGCACGTAGAATCCCCGTTCAGTAAAACGCTACGAGTGTGAACAGAAGGAGCGCGAGCTGACTGGCGGGCCAGAACACAACCTTCGCAATGAAATTATCACGATAGTGCACGATGCGAATAGCCGTTTTCGTGAACAGCACGTAGTTCACCGTCACATAAAGAATCATCGCGTAAGTCACGAAGTAGAAATACTCGAGATAAAAGATATCCCGTGCAGCCAGATCTCGTCTTAGGGCAATATGCAGCAGAATCGCGACAAGGAAAAAACCCGCACAGGCCGCGATCACGTCCAAGGCGAAACCGAGCTGGCCCTTGTGACGCTCGTCACGAGTCCCGAGAAAGAGAATCGCAAACAACAGGATCGTCACCACCAACAGCGGCAGCATATTCGCGACGAAAGGGCCCGTGATCTCCTTGCTGATATCGAATCCGAAATAGAGATTCGGATAGCTCGTCAGCCCGGAAAAATCCCGGAGTCCAAAGCTCGTCTTGTAACTCTCTGCTTGATAGTTGAAAGAGGAAAATCCGATATTCCAGCCCGCGATCTGAATATCCTCGAACAAGCCCGGTTTCGCCGCCGGACTCATGAGTTTGTAGGACGCGAGATCCGGAATAAGAATCACGTTATTGGTGAACTCTTCGTGCCAGAGATCGATGACAACCTGCTCAGTGTCGAAAGGGTATCGGGAGTAGGTGAAGTCCTGATAGAGCACCGCGTTCAGATTCCAGCGAACGAGCTCCGAGTCGCCATCATCAATAGTGTATGCCTTGGTGATGGTAGAGGCCTTTGCGCCAGGCATGATGAAGCCTCGGGCGATACCATCGTGCACTCCCTTCGTGTAACGTTGCCAGACATATCCGCTGATGCCGACATTTGTTGCGTCCTCGAGAAATGCGGATTGGATGTAGATGCCGGTCGGTATGAATATGGGTAATTCATCACGTTGCCCGAGCGTTCGTCGCCGTTGCTCCGAGATGAAACGATTGAGCGTGTTCCAGTTGGTAACGCGCGTTATCTCCACATCGGCCGTTGAATGTTGCCGCATGGCCAACGCGACGACGCATATCCCGACTCCGATACATGTTACGGCGAAGACGCTCGACGCGATCCACAGGCCCCTGGGCAGATCGCGATCCATCCCCGATAGGGCAACAGCGAGCAATACGATGGATACTGCAAAGACGAGCGCGATGTGGACGAGCTTACGGCGGACAACCTGCTCGGGCAGGGACACGTCACGGTCGACAAGAACGGCGCCGAGTGTCCAGTCGGTCCCGGTGATGCGCCGAAGGAGCATGTGAGAGCGCACTCCCGTGTCCGGATCGACAAATGCCGCCGTCGTGGTGGGATCCTGAAACGCCCTTTCGAGGGCGGTGACGTCCCTGCTCGCCGCCACGCGCTCGAGAAAGCTCTCAAACGTAGCCTGCCGCTCGGCGAAATCCCTGTTCGGGTGCAGGACGAAGCGTTTTTCCGCAGACAGGATGAAGCTGTATCCGTTCTCGCCGAGATCGAGGGAATCCAGGAGCCTCTGGAATACGCTCAGCGAGTAGCTCGCGAAGAGGACACCCGCAGGCTCACCCGACGCACCCAGCCTGGTCAATGGTGCACCGTAGGTCACTGACGCGTGACCGCGGTTTCTGTCGTAACGGGGAGCTAGCCACAGCGCCTCACCCTTCATGGGGCGGTGATACCATTGTGCGTCGGGCTTGGTGTAATCCTGCTCGGCGTCGAGGTCCTTGAATCGGACGCCCTCTTTTTCGACAACAAATGCCGGCGCGAAGAGACGAATGCGGGGGTGGTAGGCAAAGGGTGCGAAGGCAACGCCGGCTTCTATGAAGCCCGGATCCGAGTAAACGAGACCGCGGGTAATGGCGAGGATTCTGTCTTCGCTGGGCGTGTCGTCACGAAAGACCTCCGTGGCCACCCGGTCAATCTGCCTGGCGAGAAGTACGAGAGTCCCCCCGATTTCGTCTCTCGCTGCCTCGGCAGTGTTACGAGCCGACGTGAGCGCACCATCGAGAAGCGCTCGGTTCTGCGCACGAAGCTGCAACGCCAGAATCGCGGCAAGAACGAATCCGGCTACCGCGATTACCGCACAAGCTCTGAGAACCAACGTCGATTTTTTCAATGGATCTCTCTCTTCGCTCGACGAAAGACGGGGAAATCCATATGGGCCTGGTGTCTTTCACCAGACAGGCGGATTGCAAGCGCCAACGTCGTGACGCAATGCAACATCCTGTATAAGGAACCGCGTGGGTGTCCCTGAATTAGCGGTTGCTGTAACGTTACATGACCCATCTTAACCGAGATCGCGCCCAGGGCGAAAATCGCGCTTAAGCAAAGTAACGCAGGCCGGACGCTCCTGCCTATCGTGCGCGAGACCGTTATTCATTCAGTATTCGGGTTTGGCTCCAGCGCGCCGGAGAATTCACGGTGAGTCACGACAAAAAAATCACGGGCGGTTGTCTCTGCGGTGATTTGCGCTACGAAGGCAACGGTGAACCGAGGTGGGTGGTGCACTGCCATTGCCGGTGGTGCCAGCGGGCATCGGGGAGCGCATTCCTCACGTACGTCGGATTCGCCATCGATGATCTCGTCTGGTCCAAAGGAAAGCTGTCCATTTACGAGTCGTCGCCGGAGGTGGAGCGAGGTTTTTGCCCGCGCTGCGGCAGCACCTTGACGTTCGCGCGACCATCGCGCGACGAGATCAGCGTCTTTGCAGGCACTCTCGACGATCCCGACAGCATCACGCCAACTGCGCACGCCTTTTTCGATCATCATTTCAGCTGGCTCGACATCAACGACGAAGCGCCACGCCATGCACGGCATCCGCCGGGAAACGAAGACCGCGATCAGAAATAGCGCATCGATGACGTTAGCGGCGTCCGCAGACTCACGCGTGCCGCTTACCGATGCCGCGAGACACGAGCGCTGACCAATGCGCAAGGATTCGACAAACTACTCCACGCGCACCGAGGTCGAGATGGCCCCGCCGGGAAGCCCGTCCAGCGTATAGATGTATGTCCTGCCGTCCTGCCCGAGGGGGAACAGCCTGCCGACCGCACCGAGACTCAGCCGATCGCCCGCGCGCAGCGTCTTGCCACGGCGCTTGAACTCATCCACGAGCCACAGCACGACCCGCAGCGGGTTGCCGAGGAGCGTCGAGGCAGGCGCCTTTTGGATGACCGTGCCGGTCTCGTCTGAGAAGACCGTCTGCAGATCCGCCATCGCCTGCACGAAGGCCGGTGTCGCCTCGACCGGCGCGCCGGGACCCTGCACCATGCGCGTGGCGACGATGTTGACGGCCACCAGGCCGGGGCCGGTGATCTTCTCCTCCACGGCAAACTGGATCGCCGGGAGCTCGATGAAGGCATGCACGCTGCTCAGGTGCTCAGCCACCTCCAGCTCCGTGCTCGCCGTCATGATGCCGGCGTCTTTCACGACCACCATCAAGTCCGGCTCGATGGCGGGCCGGTACCCGAAATCGCGCGCCACGCGGCCGCCGTCCTCGATGAACATGGGCTCGAAGAGCAGGCCCGTCGCGGGCGCCGGAATGCCGAAGCGTTCCTGGGTAGGCTTGCCGGTGAAACCGACCTTGTAGCCCACCGGCTCACCCATGGTCCTGCGCAGCAGCGCGACATACTTTTGCTGCGAGCAGTAGGCATCGTCGAGGCTGAGATCGGCGGGCAGGCCTGAAATGGGCGTATGCGGATAACCCGCGACCAGCGCGGCTACCCGCGTGTCGTCGAGGCACGCGGCCGCCGCCCACTGCACGGGCAGCATTGCCGCGCACGCGAGAGTGAGAAAGCGCAACGCACGGTCACGCAAACGGCTGCTGCTCCCGCCCCGATCGAGCACCGCCCGTGCCCTGTCAGGGCCCGCGCCCGGCGGAAGCGAGGGCCTTGACCACCTTCTCCGGCGTGATCGGCAGATCCGCGATGCGCACGCCGATAGCGTCGGCCACCGCGTTGGCGATGGCGGGCGCCACCGGTGTGAGGGACGGCTCACCGATGCCTTTGGCGCCGAACGGTCCGACGCCGCTGCGCGACTCGAGGATGATCGATTGCACCCGCGGCATGTCCATGGCCGTCGGGATCAGGTACTCGCTGAACGATGGCGTCACCAGCTTGCCATTCTCGTAGATGAGCTCCTCGCTGAGCGCATAGCCGAGCCCCTGGGACGTACCCCCCTCGATCTGACCTTCGACGGCATCCGGATTGATGGCCTGCCCCACGTCGTGGGCGCCGATACATTTCAACACGCTGACCTCGCCGGTCTCCGTATCCACCGCCACCTCAACCGCCTGAGCGCCATAGGCGTAGTCCGGATGCACCCGCCCCTGCCCCGTCTCGGCATCGATCCCGTCGGTGAACGGCGCGCGAAACATCACCAGCTCGGATCGATGGATGCCTTCGGATGCGCAGGTTGCGACCAGATCCGTCAGGCTCATGCACGTCTGCGGCCGATCGCGGACGAAGACGACCGAGTCGGCCATGTCCACGGCGTTCGTCTCGACGCCGAAGGCTCGGGCGGCGCGATCCAGCAGGCGACCGCGCACCGCCTCCGCCGCCAGGCGCACGGCGTTACCCGTCATGTACAGCGCCCGGGTGGCGGTCGTGGTGCCGGCGAGCGGCGTGGTGGCGGAATCGCTGTTGTAGACGGTGACGTCGGTGAGACCCACACCGAGCAGCTCCGCTGCGATCTGCGCGAGCGCAGACACCTGTCCGGCGCCGATGTCGGTGACGCCGGAGCGCACCACCACGGTGCCGTCCATCTCGACACCCACCCAGGCCTCGGAGGTGTCGTGCAGCCAGGTGATGCGCCCGTAGCTCTGCTGATAGGCGGCGACCCCGCGGCCGATGCGGATCGGCCCTCGCTCCTCGCTGCGCTCACCGAGGGCATCCCATGCCCGTGTCATGCACTCGTCCGACCACACCGCGCTCTCGATGGGCACGCCGGTGGCGATTGGATCGCCGGTGCGGAGAAAGTTGCGCCGCCTCAATTCCAACGGATCGATACCCAGCGCTTTGGCCGCCTCGTCCATCTGCTGCTCGTGGGCGACACAGGCCTGGGCCGCGCCGAAGCCACGAAAAGCGCTCGTGTACATGTTGTTCGTGGCCACCGCGCGGGCATCCACGTGCAGGTTGTCGACCCGATAGGGGCCGGGCGACGCGACTGTCGCGTAGAGCAGCACGTAGGGACTGAGGAAAACGTACGCGCCCGCGTCGGCGGTCATGTCCACCTGGAGGGCGGTGATCTTTCCATCGCGCGTGAATCCGGTGCGGTGGGTGATACTGAAAGGATGCCGTTTGCCGTGGCCGAAGAAGGAATCCTCGCGCGTGTAGCACAGACGCACCGGGCGGCCGGTCGCCCGCGCCAGCAGCGCCAGGTAGATCTCGACGGTGATATCCTCCTTGCCGCCGAATCCGCCGCCCACCAGCGAGCCGAGGATGCGCACCTTGTTGTGAGGCACGCCGACGGCCTCGGCGATGAAACGGAAATGCTCGATCACCTGGGTCGACATGCGAATGTTGATGACCTCGTTCTCGTCGACCCAGGCAAGCCCGACCTCCGGCTCGAGAAAGGCGTGCTCGATGAACTGCGTGTGATAGGTGTTCTCGATGATGGTGTCGGCGGCGGCGAAGCCTGCCTGCACGTCGCCCTTGCGCACCTTGTAGGTGGAGACGATGTTGTCGGCGCCCTGAACCACGGGCGCGCCGGGCGCGAGCGCGTCTTCGACACTGTAGACGCCCGGCAACGGCTCCAGATCGAACGCGATCAGATCCATCGCCTTCTCGGCGATGGCGGCGCTCTCGGCCGCCACCAGCGCCAGCGGCTCGCCGTGGTAACGCACGCGCTCGCGCACCAGGATCTGCTGATCGGTGTCGAGGCGCTTGCGACCCGTCTGGCCGGGAATATCGGTGGGCGCCATGCGATCGGGAAGCTCCACGTGGGTCAGCACGCAGGCGACGCCCGGAAGCGCGCGCGCCTTCGATGCATCGATGCGCGTGAGCCGCGCGCTCGCCTCGGGACTTCGCAGCACCTTGGCGTGCAGCATGTTCGGCATCACGTAGTCGCCCGCGTAGCGGGTCTTCCCATGAGCTTTCCCCGGCGCATCGATGCGCGGCAGCGGCTTTCCGACCTGGCGAAAATCCACGTTGGCGCCGGCGCGCGGCGTGATGGCGGAATCGCTCATCAGGATTATCCTCTCTCGCGCATGATCCGCGCCGCCTCGTCTATGGCGTCGAAGACCTTCGTGTAGCCGGTGCAGCGGCAGAGGTTGCCGCTCAGCGCGAGCCGCATGTCATCCTCGCTGGGCTCGCGCGTGTCGTTATCGAACATCGACTTCGCCGCGATGATCAGACCGGGAGTGCAATAGCCGCACTGCGCGGCGCCGCGGTCGATGAAGGCCTTGTGCAACGGATGCGGCTCGTCGACGCTGCCGAGTCCCGAGACGGTGGTGATGGAAGCTCCCTCCACCGTCCAGGTCAGCAGAAGACAGCTGTCGACAGCCTCGCCGTCGAGAAGCACCGCGCATGCGCCGCAGTCGCCCTTCTCGCAGCCGCTCTTGACCTCGAAGTAACCGAGCCCGCGAAGGCTCTCCAGCAATGTCTCGTTGGGCAACGCGCCGACCTCGCGTTCGCGGCCGTTGACTGTGAGGCGGATGATTTTCGCGTCCTTCATGCGCCCGCACCCTCCCGCGCAAGCTGCGCCCGGGCCTCGGTCAGAAGACGCCGGGTGAGCACGTGCACGCAATGGCTTCTGTAATCCGCCGAGGCACGGATGTCGTCGATGGGGCTCACCGCTTCCATCGCCGCGCGCGCGGCGGCCTCGATGCGCTCGGCGCTTGCCGGTTGGCCCTCGAGGGTCGCCTCTGCGCCGCTCGCCCGCAGCACCACCGGCGCCACCGAGCCGAGCGCGATGCGCACGTCGTGACACGCGTCACCCTCGACGCGCATGGCCACGGCCACGCCGACCACGGTGATGGCATCGCCCTTGCGCCGCGCGAGCTTGTAGAAAGAATTGGTCGCGTTCGCAGATGGCCGCGGAAAGCTCACCTCGATCATGAGCTCATCGGGGCGGCGCTGCATCTGCTTGTAGCCTTGAAAAAAATCCGCGAGCGCGAGGCTACGGCTGGCGGAGCGACTCGCGAGCGTGACCTCGGCGTCGAGCGCGAGCAAGGGAGGCACCAGGTCGGCCGCCGGCGAGCCGCTGCATATGTTGCCTGCCACGGTGGCGGTATTGCGCACCATCTGTCCCGCGAACAGCCGCGCCGACTCCACCAGGGACGGCGCTATTTGACCGAGCTCCGGATGGCGAAGCAGATCGCTCACCGTCGTCCGTCCGCCCATGCGCACCCGCGCATCATCGATCTCGATTCCGCGCATCCCCGGCACCTTGGCGATGCTGACCAGCGCGCGCGGCGATACGCTGCGCGCGCGCAGGTCGACGATCATGTTGGTGCCGCCGGCGATCGGCATGATGGGACCGCGCGCACCGTTCTCGGCGAGGGCCGCAAGGGCGGCGTCCATATCGGCGGGCACGTGGAGATCGAACTCGGCGTACATGATTGTTTATCCTCGCATGATCCTCAGACGTCCCAACCGCCGTCGACGGCGACCTCCTGCCCGGTCATGTTACGACTGTCGTCGCTCGCCAGGAACAGCACGGCGTCGGCGATATCCTGAGGCTCGGTGACGCGTTTGAGAATCATCTCGTCGACGTACTCCTGGTAGACCTTCTCGACGGGCCATCCGCGCACCCGCGCCTTCTCCTCGCACAGCTTGTCCAT
>JABAHS010088068.1_pt1 | contig 42624 bp, 27 predicted proteins | sample 7062111 | NCBI WGS metagenome assembly JABAHS01 (sample SAMN14534600, study PRJNA622989) | marine sediment metagenome | biome: marine biome [ENVO:00000428]; feature: marine pelagic biome [ENVO:01000023]; material: deep marine sediment [ENVO:00002113]; isolation source: pool of 4 deep marine... | reverse complement strand
CAGGTTCATAGCCAAAAGTACCGTAACCAGACGCGAGATAATTAGATGCCTTTTGTTGTCGTCCCATTAATTGAGCAAATGCATTAAATTGGGCGTAGTATCCTAGTGTACCTGCATAGAACATGTTTCCCAGCAATTCTCCTTTCGTCAGATCTCCGATCTGATTGGGATCATTACTCTCCAACTTCGCCTTGGTATCTTCCACTTGCACTTTCAAGTTGGCGAGTTTTTGCGGCGACACATTACCCCCAACCGCTGCTACGCTGAGGTAACTTCCAGCGATAACATTGTAGGTGTATGGCACCTTACCGTAGTTCCGATAGTTGATGACGGTGGTAAACGACAGTTCTTCACCCAGTTGCATCGCACTGCCTTGTTTGACAGTTTGGCCGTTCACTTTCAGTTCCGGAATCACATTAATGAGATATGCCGGAATACTGTCCGGCAGTTGGCTGATATCCGTGATCTCGCCTTCAGGCAGCAGAGATTGTAATGCGGCTTCATCTTCGGGAGTCGCTGGTTTAAACGACAGCGTGATTTTCTGGTTGTTAATCTCCGGCCAGGCAAAGGTGATGGAGTCGATGGGATCGCCGAGAATGTCTTTTTCAAAGGCGTAACTGATCTGGTGTTGCAGTTCGGTAGGCAGTTTGCCGTAGCGGGCTCCCGTGGTCACAATGCGGTTTGGCAGGCTGGATGGTAACACCGGATATTCCTGAATGATGGTCTTGGCCCCGCCGATCACATCCCCCACCGTGGCATCGGGCAGGTTGTCCTGGATGTATTGTTCCAGGGCGTCCTGGGCCTGGGTCTGGGCATTTTGCAAGATGCTGGGATCAAAGCCACTGACCCAGCCTTCGGTTTCGTTGACGGTGCCGCTGTCCACAAAGTCCTGGGCCAGTTGTTCCGGGTCGATGCCGGAGATGGCCACGACATCGAGGCCCTGCAGGTACTCGTACTGCTTGTAGCTCGGGTCCATCCCCACCCAGCTGTCGGCATCGAGGTTGACGGCGCCGCGCGAGGGCTGGTAGTCGATCGCCGCTTCCACCCAAATATGCTCCATGCGAATTTTGGTAATCTTGCCGCCGCTCACCACGGTGGTGAGCGGGATACCGCCGGAGGCGGCAAAGTCCGCCGCGGCGTTGATATTGGTAAAACCGCCGGCCCAGTTGCGGAACTTGGCTTCCGGCACGTCAATGGTGCCGTGCACATACCGGGCCGGGATGCCGGAGGCGCGCAGCAGCGCCACCAGTAAACTGGCGATATCCATGGCATTGCCCCGTTGGGCGCTCAGGGTGAGATCGGCATTTTGCATGGCACCCCAGGCCGGTTGCCATTGGATGTTGTTGCGTACCCAGTGATAAATGGTGACCGGGTCGTAGTTGAGTTCCTCGGCCTTGGCCTTGATGGCCTCACTCAAGGTCACTTCGGTGGTGGCGGCCAAGTAGGCCGGATCGCTGGCACCAGGGAGATTGCCAAAGGTGAAGTCCCCAAGAGCGGCCACCTTGATCGTCGGGTTGCTGAACAATCCCGCCTGCGCAAATTGCGCTTTGTGCTCCTTGGGCTTGTTATTGGGATTGGCCTTTAAGCTCTTGTTGGGCAGATTATCGGGATCGAACGGCTGGTGTGAGCGCTTGTGCTTCTTGCTGCCGAGGTGGTCTTTCGCGTCCTTGACCTCGAGCTCGAGCTGTCCGAGGTCTCCTGCCGCCTCGATGTCGGTCAGATTTTGCAGCACCCTATTGATCTGCGCCTGGTAGTCCGCCACCGCTGCGTTGTGCCGTTCCAGGATAACGGCGGGCAGGTTCTTGTCTTGGATGTGCGCCTCGATAGCGTCGAATGCGGCCATTGCGCTGTCGCTGAGCGCCGTGATCTCCGCTTTCAGCGTTTGGAGCTCGGCAAGCTCGACGGCGACATCCTCGCTGTCATCGAGCTTTTCGGCCATGCGCTCCAACTTGCGCTGCGTCTTTTGAAGGGCCCCGGCGAGCTTCGCTTCGTCGGTTTGTGGCGCGGGAGTTGAGGATTCGGTGGCATTCTCTACCGCCATGACTGTGGGCGAGGCAATGAGTGAGCTGAAAGCGATCAAAACAACGGCGGCTACGCCCCGCATAAACAGGCTTGCATCTCCCATAAGTGAGAGGACCGGTTTGCGCTCGATGCTCATTTCAGCTCCTACTGCTCATCATCCCTGCAGGATCGCCGTGTGCGGCGAGTGTAATTGTTCATTGATCGCCTGCGGCTGCATGGCGCATCATCACTGTTGTCGGTGGATGACGATCGAGCCGCCGCCGATAGGTGTCGTGGGAGCGTCGTTCTCGTCGGCCCCGATCTCGTTGTCATAGACCACGCGGTCGGCGTCGTCCCTGTCCCAGATCTTGATCCGGAACATATCTCGGTCGGTGCTCGCAGTCAGCTCGGCGTCCGTGGTGCTGATCATGAAGCCGAAGTTGCCGGCGCCATTGATGGTTCCCACACCCTTGAATTGCGCCTTCGCGCCTGCCACGACGAGCCACTCGTAGCTGTCGGACTCGAAGTGAATGCCGCCGGCTTTGAACACGAAGTTGCTGTTCCCGGCGGGCACGTTGGCGCCCTGCTTGTATTTGGACACGAAACCGAAGTTGGCTTTGCCGGCCGCCGACGTGCACTCGTACGTCAACTGACAGGCGCCCTCCGGGGAGCCTATCCAACCGCCGCCCGTGACAAAGTCACCCTCTGGATCGTAGACCGCCAACAAAATGCACTCATCAGCGCCCGCATTGTCCAGCACGTCGGTGCCCCTGACACACAGCTCGTAGACACCCGTTTGGCCGAAGGCGGGCAGACTCGCTTCGACATTTTCGGTCATATCGTCGAACAGCCCGTCGCCGGCATACAACGGGAGGTAGGAACCCTCGTCGATGCGATATTCGGCCCCCCGGATGTCCCCTCCACCGGTTTTGCTGTCGTCCAGCAACGCGGACAAGGTGATGCCGGTGTGGATGTCGACCGGGTTGGGTGTAGCGGTCACACTCCTGGCAACGGGGCCGACGTCATCGATCACCGTGATGACAGCCGCATCCGGCTCGCTGGCCAGGACGCCGTCGTCCACGATCAGTTGGCCGACATAGAGCCCGGCGATATAGGCGTTGTAGCTCGCCGATGCATTCGTTGGGTCTTCGATCAGCGGGCTGGCACCTTCCGGCAGGGTGGTGAAGTACCACTGGTGGGCAAGCGGATCGTTATCAGCGTCAAAGCTGCCGCTGCCGTCCAGCGCAAGCGGAGCACCGGCGGAAAGCGTCTGATCGGGGCCGGCATCGGCGACGGGGCGGATGTTGGCAACGTTCAACACCACGGTATCCGGCCGACTGTCCAGTTGTCCATCATCGACGATCAACTGGGCGACGTAGATGCCGCTCTGGTCGAAAGCGACCACGGGCGTCGCGGTGGTTTCGTCCGTCAGCACTGCAGTGCTTCCGCCGGGGATATTGATCAGACTCCAGTGGTACGCCAGCAGGTCGCCGTTGGCATCGTAGCTGCCGCTGCCATCGAGGATCACGCTGTCACCGACATTGATGCTGCGGTCGAGACCGGCATCGGCGAGCGGAGCGAGATTATAGGTGCTCAATACTACCCTATCGGGCTCGCTTTGCAGCTCGCCGTCATTGACGACCAGCTCCAGGGTGTAATCGCCATCCAGATCAACGTCGAGTGTCGGCATGATGGCCGCCGGATCCGACACGGTCGCCGCGCTTCCCATTGGCGCTTCGACGATGCTCCATTGGAAACCCAGGCTGTCGCCGTCCGCATCCGTGCTGGCAGAGGCATCCAGCTGCACCGCCTCGCCGACGCCGACCCGCCTGTCCGCACCGGCATCCGCAACCGGAGCGACATTGCCCGTAACGATGGTCACAGTGTCGGCATCGCTTTCCACCTTGCCGTCGCTGACGATTAGCTGGAACGCGTAGCTGCCTTCCAAATCTACACTGAAGGTAGGCATCACGGCATTGACACTGCTTAGCACGGCAGTGCTGCCAGGCGGCTTGCCAATCTGAACCCACGAGTAGCTCAGCTCGTCACCATCGACGTCGGTGCTGGCGGAGCCATCCAGGGTGATGCTGTCACCGACGGACGCACGCTGGTCGAAACCTGCATTAGCGACCGGTGCAGCATTGGGGTTTGGCAGTACCTCGAAAAGTGCGCTCGCCAGGCTCTGCCAACTTCCGTCGATGTCTGCCTGCAGGATACAGGCATGCCGGCCCGGGATCAGCTCACGAGTATCGATCTCGTAGTCGTTTGTACTCGACTCGTCGAGCGCAAGATCAACACTAAAGGGCTGCGAGCCGACTTCCAGTTGCCGATCCATATCGACCAGCACGCTGCGCAGATTCAGACCCGTCAACGGAAGATCGCCGGCATTGGAAATGACGTTGCTGCAGCTTTGAGCATCGCCCGCGTACAGCTCGGGCAGCGAGGCGCCTACCTGGCCGCGCAATGCCATACCGAGGTCGTTTTCGACCTGGTACTCCGCGGAGCTAGTGGCAAGAAGCAGGTTGTTTGCGCTGTCCCACAGCTCACTGCTGACCGAGTATGTGCCCACCGCGGCGGACTCAAATGAATAGCGTGTCGCGACGTCGCGCTGCGCTCCGACGCCGAGCTGGCCAAGGTCGATATCTGTGGTAAAGACCCGTGTTCCATTCGGATCCGTGACCGTGACCTTCAACAATGCATTGTCGATCAAAGTGTTGCTGGTCACGTTCTGCAGCAGGTTTTCGAGCTGGGCTGCGGCCGTGGTGTGATAGACCGGCAGGTCGGTTGTGGTACGCAGCGTCGCCGCCGGCGAGGAGGGGTCACCCTGACTGACCGTGAACGTTGTCGTGGCGACATCCAAAATCGTGCCGTCGGGAAGGCTCACTATGCCGCGCAAAACATAGGTGCCCGCCAGAATGGAACCGGTATTCCACGCGTCACCGATGGTCGCATGGCCGCCGCCCGCGACACCGTCCACGGCATGTTGCGGGAAGACGGTCACAATGCCGCCGCTCAGATCTTCCAGCTGTAGTGTGGCACGATAGTTGCCGACAAGCGCGCCGGCGTTAGTGATGCCGCCGTTCAACAGAACGATGCTGTCCGGACCATAATCGGCAGCGTTCGTCGCCACTTCAATAGAGCCGAGGACAGACAGCCCCGGCGACGCGCTGGTCTGGTTGTTACCCTCGTTACATTCAATATATTCATCATCGGCATCTACGAAGACAAAGATCTCCCCGGAAGCGCCGAGCTCATCGACGTTGTCGAGGCGCACGTCACGGTACCCGCCCGCGGCCAAAGCCGCTTCATCAAGCGCGCCCAGCAGCACACCACCAGTGGCCGGATCCCCGTCATAGAACTCAACCTTGATCGCTCCCCCTGACGGGGCCGCGCCGCCATTGCCGATACGGGCGGTGAGGCTGATCGGCTGCCCGGCCCCGTGGTCGACCACCTTCAGCATTGACGCGGAGAGATCCGGTTGGGCAAGCGGATCACGGTCGGCAAAGGTGTTCAAGCGATACGTATTGTGAGTGAGCCACGACGGCTGCTCGTTAGCCGGGACGGTGCCGTCGTCATTGATATTGGTTATGTGGTATGTATGCTGGTTCCAGATACTTCTGGTCGGCGCCCAGCTCTCAGCCGCAGACTCGAACACTCGAACGCCATGGACTACCTCTCCGACGAGCGAGCTTGCGGCGGAGGTGAGCACAACCTCCGCTGCACCGTCATTGTCTACATCAACAACCAGAGGATACTCCAGCGTTGTCCCGGAGCCGTTCGTTATGTCGACCAGCGTTTCGCCCGTTGTTCCATCATAGACGAAGAATCTGCGCTCATCGGCATAGAGAACTTCTGCTCGCCCGTCACCTTCGAAATCAAATACGGATGACCCCGTCCTGTGAGAGCTAAGATCCTGGGTGGGCGACTGCCACTTGAGAGAGCCGTCCGTCTCGAACACCGCGTAGCTCGCCCCCCCTGCAACCCCGATCTCTGGCGCACCATCGCCGTCGAAGTCGGCAACCGTTGGTGCGCCTCCGGCACCGCCGCCGGGCAGCAACGACGGTCCCCACTTGATATCACCCGTATGCTCGAGCAGATAGACCCGCCCTGCGGAAACGACTACGATCTCGGGGTAGTCATCAGCGTCGAAATTCCCGACCGCATTGAACCCATCGGTGTATATACGGGACTGGTGCCACACCACATTGCCCGAAGAATCATACAGCGTTCGCCCTGCAAGGACTTCCATATCGCCCGTCAAATCAACATCGGCAACCGACGGCAGGAAGCCGTAATGAACCCCGCCGCCGTAATCCCTGTTTCCTTCCCAGCGCAACGTGCCATCGGCATTGTAGACCCGCCGGCCAAGCACGAGCTCCGGAGATCCATCATGATCAATATCGGCGATCGCTACGGCGTCGCGCGGCGCATCACGGTGTCTTGGCGCAGCGGGCACCTTCCACTTGAGGGTCCCGTCATGCTCCAGCGCCATGAGCCAGTCTCTTCGATACGAGGTGATGACTATTTCGACGATGCCGTCACCATCGATATCTGCCAAGGAGGCACTGCCCCGGGAAGTCACCCCGAGGTCGGCGCGGCTCCACAGCTCGCTGCCGTCCGCGCCGCTGACCGCGTTCAGTGTCCCGGCATGCTGCCCCTTCCGGAAGCTCGGGAAGACCAAATCGGGGATATCAGACGAAGTGATTTCTCCGTCCCCATTATCGTCGGTCAATTGACCGACGGCGACGGGCCCGTACACCTCTTTACTCAGCGGATTGGCCGCCGACCCCAGCCAATGCCATTTGAGCTCTAGCTCCAGCGCCCCTGCGGGCGGCGGGTCCACCCTACAGGCGGCAGATGTGGAAACGATATTGTTCGCTTCGTCCGATTCCGCGATATCCCCAGAGCTGTCCACCCAGACGGCAAGCGGCGCATCGCGAAATGGAAGCTGGCCACTGACGTCAATTGCAATCGTGTCTGAAGAGGCAGCGCTTATAGTGGACGATGTCGCAGCCTCGCCGAGAACATTGTCTGCGTCCGGGTCAAGAACGCCGTCGCCGTCGATATCATAAAAAACGGTCAAGTCGACACCGGCAGGTACGGCTACAGAGCCATTGTTTTCCACCATTACCGACAGGTAACCGGAGACATTCAATTCCTGAGGATCCGCAGTTACGCCGTCGTTGGACGCGCGGACGGCTGCCAAGTCAGGGTAGAGTGAGGGCCCGGGTATACCTACAGCGTTGTTCTCCTCATTGCACTCGTTTATCTTGTCCGCAGCATCGACCACCGCGTAAAGATCGATATCGCCGCTTATAATCGGGTTCTCCAGCCCGACATCAGTAAACTCTCCCGGCGGAATTGCACCCACGGTTGCCCTTCCAACAAGGACGCCCCCTGAATCAGGGTCCCCCTCGTAGAATTCAACATCAATCTGCCGCGGCGTTGAAACGGGACTTGCATTGCCAACGCGTACTTTCAGACCGAAGGGCTGGCTGGTTACGTGCAGCGCCGATGCGGTAACATCCAACGAGCCGGCCGGGAAGGCTCGATAAATCGTTTTGACGGCGTTATCGGAGATGAATATCTCTCCCGAAGCGCCAACCGCAACGCCCGCTGCGGAAGAAAATCCGGACCCGAACGCTTCGATCGACTTTTCAGGCAGCGATATCTTGTAGACGTCCGAATCCCCGGTCGCGGCGATTATGTCCCCGTTTTGGTCAAAGGCGATTTGACCAAAGCTGCCCTCTGCAACCATGTCGAGAATGGCCCCCGTATCGGGGTCCGCCTTGACGATACCGCCGCCCCAGGCTTGCGACACGTACAGATTGCCATCCGGACCTATTGCGAGCCCGCTTGGTGCACTGAACGAGCCAATCGTCTCGAGCACAGTGCCATCGGAGGATATCTTGCAGATCTGCGTCCCCAATGATCCGACATAGACACTGTCATTGGCGTCCGTGGTCACATTCTCGATATCTCCCGTTGGGCAGGTCTTTTGCCACAAGACCACGCCGTTCGGCGAAAACTTGACCACGGTATTCCCGCTGAGGATCACGTTGTCTTGCGTGTCAACGGCCACACCATCGGGATCCCCGACGCCTATCTCACCGAAAGACTGGGGAAGCTCGTCTCCATAAGCGATCTTATAGGCGGTCCCGCTATCGCCTGGAGAGAAATACAAATTGCCTCGGCTATCGAGGGCCAAGGAGGTCGGGCCCTGCTGGTTGGTTACATTTTCGGCGATAAGCTCCAGCCCGTACCCTTCCGCCACCGTAATACCGGGCAGACCCATGGCATTGGCCGAATCGCAGTCAAGAATGGAAGTGCCCAAATTATTGGACTCATCGGCTTCCAGGGTCGCTTGCGCGCTGTCCACCCACGCGTTGATGGGTGCATCACGGAATGGAAGGTATCCATTTATTTCCGTCTCTATCAGCTCGCTTCCTCCGGGCGGGATGTCGCCATTCGTCAATGCCCGGCCCAGATACTCATCGATACCGTCTTCATATTGGTTGTTATTATTCCGGTCATGGAAGAATAGAACCTCGATGCCGGCCCCTGCCGTCGAAGTACCGGTATTCGCGACATTCGCGATGGCACTGCCGCTGAGCTCAAGTGTGCGGGGGTCGCTGACCGTGCCCGACGTATCTATGGAACCAACCACCAGATCGGGTAGAAAGATGCTTATACCTTCCTGGCGTAGCCGTACTTTCCCCAGATCGAGCACTCTCAACGGCTCAAGTGCCAGATCTATGGTGTAGCTATAATAGCCGGCAAGCGAAACCTGCAGCTCACCGGTGTATTGCGTCAAGCCGGAGATCGAGAAGCGGCCGGATGAATCACTGCTGACCGTCTGTGTCGACGCCCCGAACATCGCCACAATCTCCGCACCGGAAATCGGAAGATCGGTGGCTGCGTCCACGACCACGCCCGTAACGCCCGATGCATTGCCGTCAACCGGCGTCGTCCCCGTGCCGTACATGACGGGCGAAAATGAGATGACGTTGTTTTCATAGACTGTTGTGCCGGCAACGACGGCATCATAGCCGGAGGCGGTGATCTCTATGGACAGCGCGCCCGGGGTTAGGCCTTCGACACGATACGCACCGCTGCCGTCCGTCGTTGCAGTCGCCGTCGTCGCGCCAGACAGGGATATTGTTGCTCCCGATATCGGCAGATCAGTTGCTGCGTCCTTTATCACCCCCTCTATCGCGGTAGCAGGGGCCGTCACCGGCGTCAGTGACGACGAGAAGACAGCCAATCCGCCGGCCGTGATCGAAGTCGCGGCGTTTGCCGTCGAATAACCGCTCTTGGCGGCCTGAAGCACAACGTCGCCCGCAGGCACGTTCGGAATCTGATAACGTCCATCGCTGGAGGTGATCGCAGACTGGCCTGTTTCCAGCACAGAAACCGTGACCCCCGGGAGAGCCGCGCCGGTGTCGGAACGGGTGAACACGCCTTGAACGGTCCCCGTTGTCGGCGTTGTGCCTTTCGACAGTGACACCGTACCCAGTGCGATTGTCTGACCCTGAGTGACAGATACCGCGGCAGTCAGCGTCTCATACCCCGCAAGGCTGAGCTCGAGCGTATAGCTCCCTGGCTGAACCTGCTTGAACTGGAAATCACCATAGGTATCTGATAGGTCGGACGCGCTCATCGGGCCCGCCAATGTCACATTTACACCTGCGAGCGGCAAGTTGGTCTGTGCACCGACGACAACGCCCTGCAGCGCGCCCAAGGTCGGATCTGAGGCTGCAGCCTCAATCGCCTCCGTTGCGCGCAGCGCCAATGCGGTTACATAGACATCGCCGGCCNNGACATCGCCTGCCCAGCTGCCGTCCGCTTCCTGAGAGGCAGCAAAGCTATCGATGGCGTCCTGGATCTGCGCCACATCAACGAGGTTGGGCAACACAGCAATCAACGCCTGAGCCGACAGATACGATTCATCCCAGACATTGGCCTGATTCCGTTCACCGATGAGGTAGGCGATGCCGGCATCGATCACGTTGGGCGTACCGGAATAAATTGACCGGTATGGAGTCAGCGCCTGGAGGGCGATCGCGGTGGTGTATACGGATGATTCGCTGCCCGGATCCCTCCAGCTGCCATCCGGAAACTGCTTGCCGAACAGGTACCCGACGGCGTAACCAGCCGCCGTGCTCGATTTATTGCCCGATAATGTCAATGCCTCCAGGGCGAAGGCTGTGTCGAGCACCGTGCTGGCATATCCCGGCAGCTCGCCGAAGCCTCCATCCTGGTTCTGGTGGTCCATCAACTCTGTCACCAGCGCCGATACGTCGCTGCCCGCGGCCGCATTTACGACAATCTTGCGGGACAGATACTCGGTACTGTGAAAAGCTTCGTTGTTGACGAAGCCCAGCGCTTCGGAAATCCCTGCCGGAGGCAGATCACCCGTGTCCTGGTAGGCTCGAAGCGCCTCTGTTGTGGATTGATATGAGGTAGCGATGTCGGAAGGGAGGCTGTTGCTTCCATCGGGATTGGTCTGACTGCTCAGCCAGTCGATACCAGGCCCCGCAAAGGCGGCAGATGGAAGCAAAAAACATACAAAAACGAGCGGTTTGAGCCACCTTTCCATTTTCGTCCTTGACTCCCTCCGGCTCTATCGTGCCGCAAACTGCGTGGAAATCTTGAGATCGAAACAGCGTTGTTCGCGCTGCAAGCAGAACGGCGGAATTGCAGCCCACGAGCAAGCGGTTATGACCTTGGTCCGGTCCGGCGAATGCTCGTGGGCGTTGACGGTGGCAACAGCCCCGGGAATGGGGCGGTGATGCCGGCGGGCGTCCATGTATCCACCTGTCCAATGGTCGCGAATCCTGTATGGTATTTGTACCGCAAAAAAAGTAGGGACACAAGCGAGAGCGAAGAGTCAATCGATGGCGGGTTGGAATTAGAAAAAGTCTGGGGCGCCAAGGCTCGAACTGACCTGCGCCACGGTGCCCCCGGCTTGGGTGCCTCGAGATGGCTTGTTTTGGCGCGGAGCTGGGGCGCGCGCCCGCACGGGCGGATGGCTGCCCGGATGCCGCGCCGCGAACGCCGCACTGGTGAGCACATTTGGGGGCCGCTGGGCGCCGCCAGGGAATATCCCGCCAGGCGCGCCTTCGACGACGAACCCTGATACCTCCCGGGAACATTGAGACTCCGACCATCGGTGGGACAAAGCCCAGCGCCACCGTCACGACGACAAGGATGCGTCAGCGCGCTGCGTTCCGTTCTTTTGGTGCCGCCCCGTAACGCGCAGCCGGCAGCGGGCTCACGTTGACGATCGTCTCCTCGACACGCCGATCCGCCTTGCCCTCCGCGCAATCACGCGCGGGGGGCAGGAACACACCCAGTGCGGCGAGCCGATCGTTTCGCCTGGGCTTGCGGCGCCTGGTGCGCCGACTCCAGCCAATCTTGCACGCGCTCGGCCAAGCGGTCGCACATCCCGCAATCGGTGCACGCGGGCCCGTCGCGGGCCGGCAGCGGCAGCCCCTGGGCCAGGATGCTCTGCAGGTCGTTGCCCAGCCGGTCCAGCGCGGAACTGTCTGCGGCCCCGGACCGCAGCAGCGCGGTCACCGTTTCCTGGATACGCCCATGGAGCTCGGGAAGGTCGCCGCAGTGCTCTACGCCGCCGGCCTCGCGCGCCACCTCGTTGAGCGCCTCCACCAGGCGGCGCAGCCTTTGATCCACCTCGGGCTGCGGAACGGAAAAGTTGGATTTCCAGCGGATGGGTCGCATGGTCGGCTCCCCTTCATCGTTTCCCAGTCGCTACAGCAGGCCAGGCTTCCAATCAGGGCGGCCCGCAGTACNNAACGCACTGCTAATACATCAGTGCGCGCCTGCGGCGCCTCGTGCGTCACCGAAATGAACCTATTCAACTATGGTTTTGGCCGCCGATCGCCCCGGGACCGGCAGCAACCATGCCGGGTCCGCCCCCTGCAGCTCCTCGGAGGCGTGCTCGATGGCCGCAAGCGCTTCCCCGCTCTGCTCCTGCATCGGTGGGAACAGGACATGTTCCTCCCAGCGGATGTGCTGCATCAGCAGCCTTCCCAGGCGCCCCAGTACGAAGCCGTCGGGCTGCCCGGCCTCCTTCAGATGCTCGAACAGGTCCCGAATCTCGCAGTGCTCGCCGACGAGCCGCTCATACGAGGCGCGCTCCAAACACTGCCAGGGGATGTGGCTTTCCTCGACACGAAAGTGTATCTGCAGCGAATCTTGCCAAAACCTGCCGAGCCGCTCGCGGATTTCGGGCCACCGAGCCTCAAGGAGCTCCGAATCGACCCGCTCCAGGGCCATCAGGCGCTTGGCGAAGCACAGTGTGAAATGATGCTCGCGGCTCAGGGGTCGGAGGCTGGGATGACGGTACATGTCGGCTCGCGGTGAAGACAGTGAGTCGGGGTATAACCTCGCCGCGCGCGGCGCCGTGCTCGCCGCTGGCTGCCCGGCAAGCTCAGGAACCGCGCCGGGCACGGCTCCAGCGATCGGCTCCTCCAGAAGCCGTGAAATATCTATGCGCCCGGAAGGATACCCTCGCCAGCCGCCCGCCGGGCGGCGCGGCGCCCGGCCGCATCACCGGCGGACCTTCCAAGGAGCTCATAAGGAGCCCGACGTGTCGCTGCGGGACCGCCGCACGCGCAGCGACTTGTGTTTACGGGTTTCCTGTTTACGGGTTTCCCGCTTCCCCGCGTTTGCGCACTTCTGCACGGCCCCTACATTAGTAGGTCGTCCCCGGGGAACGGACCATGATGTAGGTCAAGGCGATATCCAGGCCGATACACGGAACGACAATCCGCGTGCATGTGACGCATGCGCTGAGCGGTAACCCAAGCATTGCATAAATCGATCTAGGACAGGGGGCTTTGCGCCGCTTGCGGGCAAGCGCCAATCGCACGTTCCCTGTGCGAGTCGAGGCGAATAGCGCATAGAAAGCCGCCGGCCCCGGGGATCCCCGGGGCCGGCGGCCTCCGGCAGAAGGATCGACTCGGCAGCGTCGCTCAGACGGGATGGGGCTGCGGCCCGCGCATCGCCCATAAGGCATCCGCTCCGACCAAGATGCCAAGAACGATGTGGTTCGTGGTCGGTACCGTCTCGCCGGCGTAGCCCAACAGGAACGGGGAAACGATCAGCCATATACCCAGCACCAGGTTGATCCATTCCTCCCAGACCTGCGGCTGCACCAACGCGATCAGCGCGAACACGGCAACGCCGATACCCAGGATGTAGGAATTCCAGGCCGCCGCCGTCAGCCCGGCGAACCCCAGCACGAACGGCGCAATGAACAGCCATATGCCGAAGACCAGGTTGACCCAGTCCTGCCAACGCGTCTTGCGTTCCATGGCTCACCTCCGCTCGGTTCGGGTGTGGAACAGGTCATCTTCATAGCTTCAGTCTAGAACACGGCCATCCAATCTACGCGCGCGGCAAAACCATATAGATATAAAAGATATGCATGTGCGTGCGTTGAAGCTGCACACGTTGTGCGCGGGGCACACGCTGTCTAGGCTGAGACAAAAACCTTTCATTCGTTTCGGAATCGGGTTTCGCAGGAAAGGAGGCAGGACATGGCCGAGGCAAGCGTGCAGGAAGAGCTGGATGCATTGAAGGAAGACCTGGCGAGGCTGCGGGCGGACATCGGAGACTTGGCCGGGGTGCTGAAGGATTTGGGCGTCGAGCGTGCCGAGCGCATACGCGGCTCGGCGGAAGACGAGGTGCGCGCGCGGCGCGAGGCGCTGCGCCGGCGCCTGGACTCCACCCGCGCCCGCGGGCGCAAGGTCATTGACGACCTGGAAGACCAGATCGAGGGCCATCCCCTGAGCAGCCTGCTCGCCGCCTTCGGAATGGGGTTCATCATCGGCAAGCTGCTGGACCTGGGAGGCCGGCGCTGAACGCCCTCGCCGAGCTCATCATCGCCGCGGCCGACCTGTTCGAGGCCGAGGGCAGGGTCCTGCGCCACTGGACGGCACGGCTCGGTCTCGGCGTCGCACTGGCAGGGGTCATGGGGGTTCTCGCCGCCGTCGGGTCCGGGCTGTGCCTGTGGGCGGTCTATTTGTATTTGGAGCGCAACACCTCGCCGGCGACGGCGGCACTGATCACCGGGCTGCTGGCCCTCCTCGGCGCGGGGATTCTGGCATGGGTCGTGCGCCGGATAACCCGCTGACGCCGGCCGACGCCAAGCGGCGCCTGCGCCTCGCGGCGCGGCGCTGCAGCGTGGCGGGCTGGGTACGCGGCCATCCCGTCGACGCGGCAATCACGGCGGCGCTGCTCGGATTCCTCGCCGCTCACTCCCCCCCGAGCCGCCGCTTCGCCAGGCGCCTGGCAGCGCGGCTGCTGCGCGCGATGTGACGGCCGCGGGCGGGATCAGGTGTCGCAGCGATCGGCCTGCGGTACATCCGGACCCCATGGCGAATCGGCAAGCCAGCGCTTGAAGGAAACGAGCCGTATGGGCCGGCACATGTAATAACCTTGTGCCGCGTCGCATCCCGCAGCGACCAGGGCGTCGTAGGTTGCGCGGTCCTCTACTCCTTCTGCGACAACCTTGAGCCCGAAGTTGTGCGCAAGGTCGATGGTAGAACGTACGATCACCGCATCGTTCTCGTCGCGCAGCAGGTCGGTCACGAAAGACTTGTCGATCTTGAGCTCGTCCACCGGCAACTGTTTGNNCTGTTTGAGATGGGCGAGCGAGGAGTAACCGGTACCGAAGTCGTCGATGGAAAACTTGACACCCATCTGACTCAAGCACAGCAGGGTCGCACGCGCATGCTCCGGGTCGGCCATGATGTCGGTTTCCGTGATCTCCAGCCGCAACTGATGCGGCGCTGCACCTTCGGCGGACAGGATCTCTGCGACTTGCTGCGGAAAACACTCGTCTTGTAAGTTTCCGGCCGAGAGGTTCACGGCGATCTCCAGCTGGATGCCCGATTGTCGACACTGTCGGCACAGACGCAACACCTTCGTCAGGACCCAGATGGTCAGCGGCCGGATCACGCCCGTGCGCTCGGCCAGCGGGATGAACTCGCTTGGGCCGATCAACCCGTATTGCGGATGCTGCCAGTAGACCAGCGCCTCTACGGAGTCGGCGCGGCCGGCCCTCAGATCGATCTTGGGCTGAAAGTGAAGAACGAGCTGCTCCGCGTCGATGGCCGTGCGCAGCTCCCCCATGAGCGCCAACACGCGCCGGCTGTGCTGGTCGTCGGCCGGATCGTAGACCCCGTACTCGCGCCGGGACCATTTGGCCACGTACATCGCCACGTCCGTGTGCCGCATCAGCGCGGTCTCGTCCTCGCCGTGGTCCGGGTACAGACCGATACCGATGCTCGCGCCCACGTGCAGGCGCTGACCTTCCGCTATGAACGGGCGCTCGAGCTCTTTTTGCAGCTTTTCCGCCACCCGCCTGGCCATGTCGAGGCCCACACCGGGAAGCAGCACGGCGAACTCGTCGCCTCCCAGACGGGCCACTGTATCGGACTCGCGTACCGCTGCCTGCATGCGCCGCGCGACCTGTTTCAGGATCGCGTCCCCGCTGTTGTGGCCCAGCGTATCGTTGATGTCCTTGAAGTGATTGAGATCCATGAGCAGCAGGGCCAGCGAGCTCCCGGAACGATGGGCGCTCAATATGGCCTGGCGCAGGCGATCGGACAGAAGCGCCCGGTTGGGAAGGTCCGTCAGCGGGTCGTGCAGGGCCTGATATTCGAGCATCGCCGTTTGGGCCTTGCGCTCGGTGATGTCGCGCACGATGGCGACGAAGTGGCGGCTGTCGCCCAACCACATCTCGCTTACCGTGAGCTCGATGGGAAAGATCGAACCGTCACTGCGCCGCCCGGAGAGCTCGCGGCCGATGCCGCTGGTTCGCGCCCGTCCGGCAGGCAGATAGGTCGGCGGGTCCGCATGCTCGGCATCGCGGTAAGGATCGGGAATCACCGCCTTGATGTTCCGCCCAACCAGCTCTTGCGCCGCACAGGCGAACAGCCGCTCCGCCGCCGGGTTGGCCGACTCGATGACGCCCTGCCGATCCGCGGTGACCATTCCATCGGCCATGTTCTCCAGCACCGCGCGAATACGCGCCTCGCTGGCGTGCAGCTCTTCCTGCATGCGGTTGAACTGGCATGCGAGCTGGCCGAGCTCGTCACGGCGCCCCACGCTCAGCTTGGCCGCACGGTCACCCTGCCCCACTCGGGCGATGGCGTCGCGCAGGAAGGCGACCGGGCGCAGCACGCTGAGCCGCATCGCCATCCACATCGCCAATCCCACCGCCAGGGCGAGGCCCAAGGAGCCCAACCAGACGTTGCGGCGCGTGGCGGCGATGCGCGCCTGCGCCACCTCGGTCGATACGGACACCTGCAGCATCCCGCGCAGCGGCGAGACGTCGTACCCGTGGCATCGCTGGCATCGGCGGTCTGCACGGATGGGGACCAGCACGGTCAGTCGATTGCCGGCATCCCCGGTATACACGGCTGTCTCGCCCTGCAAGACCTCTTGCACTGCCCCACCGGGCAACGCGCTGGCTCCGCGAGGCGGCATGGGCTCGCGCCGGAATCGAGAGGCCTCCAGGAAGCGGTTCACCGCCTCGACCGTCGCGAGATCAGTGAAGGCCTCGCGCCCGTCGCGCCGCAGCACCTGGATGTCCAGGATTCCCGGGGCCCCTTTCATGCGGTCCAGCCACTCCCGCGCAAGAACGCCCTGTCCGTTCAGCATCAGGGTCTCCAGACTGGCAAGGAGCGTGGCGGCCAGGCCCCGAGCCTCGCGCGTCTCCTCCGCGCGCATCGCGCTGGTCACCTCGCGCTCCAGCCAAGAGCCGGCGGTGAGCAAGAGCACCAACAGGACCGAAGAGATTACCAAGGCGATTCGCGTGCCGAGACTCTTCAAGGACCCCCCCTCCGCAGTCGTGCCCGGGCGCTCGAGGCGCACACCGGTGCGCGACAGGCCCACGACTCAGCGCGGCAAATCGGGCTCGGATTGCCCGCCGGCCACCGTGTCCGACGGGCCGAAAGGCTTTTCGCCCATATATTATATGGATAATTGCAGAAAGCCGGGCGTTTGGGAAGGCCGCCGGCGAGAGCGCCGCGGCACGTAGACACCGTCTACACCCCGAGGCGGCTCACCGGGCCGTGCGCCGCTGCGCACGGGACGCATGCCGGAGCCCGCGCCCCGGTGACGCAGACCCGCGAACGCCCTGCGGTCGCAGCGGGTGAGCGGTGGGAGCTAACCCACCCGCCGCCGGCAACCCGATACGGGGAAGTAGTCACGACCCTCCCAATCGGGCGCCAGGCCTGCTCCGGCGGCCCTTGGCAGTGGACCGTGGCTCGGAGTGCGGCATATCCGGCTCACGAAGGGATGGGCGCCGCATTTTGCCCCTGCGCTTGAGCCTCGCCCCGTGCCGTTTGATGATCCCGCGCCAGGGCCAGATACACCGCCGGCACCACGAACAGGGTGAACAGCGTACCGATTCCCAGCCCGGTCGCGATCACCAGGCCCATCTGGGAGCGGCTCTCTGCGCCCGGACCGGTCGCCGTGAGCAGCGGCACCATGGCCATAATCATGGCCACGGTCGTCATGAGGATGGGCCGCAGCCGAATGGCCGACGCCTTCTCCACGGCCTCGCGCTTGGACAGGCCCTCGCGCAGCTGGAGCTGATTGGCGAACTCGACGATCAGGATCCCGTTCTTGGCGATCATGCCGATCAGGGTGATCAGGCCCACCTGGGTATAGATATTGATGGTCGCCCCCATCACGCCCAGCGTAACGAAGGCCATGGCCCCGGCGATGGACATCGGTACCGAGACCAGGATGATCACCGGGTCGCGCCAGCTCTCGAACTGGGCCGCGAGCACCAGGTAGATCACCAACAGCGACATGAAGAAGGTGATGACCAGTGCGCCGCCCTGCCGGGCGTACTGGCGCGACGTGCCCGAGTAGTCCCAGGCAAAGCCGCGGGGAAACAGCTCACGGGCCTCGTTTTCCAGGTATTCCAGGGCATCGCCCAGCGGCACACCGGGAGCCGCCACGCCCTGCACGGTGAGCGAGTTGAGCTGCTGAAACTGAGTGCGCTGGCTGGGCTCCACCGACCGTTCGAACGACACGACGCTCGACAGCGGCACGAGGGGGCTGGCGCCGGCCCCGCGCACGGCGTCCGTGATCGAGGAACCCGCGGAAAGCCGCACGAGCTCGCCGGAGCCGGGCCGAATGTAATAGTCGCTGAGCATCTCGCGGCTCAGGCGAAACTCCCGCGCCGCCTGCGGGATCACCCTGTAGCTTCGCCCCTCGAGGCTGAACCAATTGACGTAGCTGCCGCCCAGCATGGTGGCGAGGCTCTGCCCGATGTCCTGCATGCTGATGCCCAGGTCCCCGGCCCGGTCGCGGTCGATCACCAGGGTCGTCTTGGGCCGGGTGAACTCGACGGTCTTTTGCAGGAACACAAAGTTGCCGCTCTCCATGGCCCGGCCGATGAGCTCGCCGCCCACGCGGTCGAGCTCGGCGTAGCCCGCGTCCGTGGTGATCACGAACTCCACCGGCGGTCCCCCGCCGGAGCCCGGAAGGCTCGGCCGCGGGAACACTACGATCTTCAGCCCCGCGATCTCCTGCAGCTTGGACTGCAGCTCGGGCTGGACGGCCATCTGTGAGCGCCCGCGGTCCGACGTCGGCGGCATCTTGAAGCCGCCGAACGTGGTCGTGGGCTCGCCGCGACCCAACAGGAAGAAGCTTTCCTGATATTCGGGCATGGACTCGAAGACCTCCACGACCTGGCGCATATAGGCCTCGTCGTATTCGATGGTCGCCGTCTGAGGCGCCGTCGCCTGGAAGAACAGGATGCTCTGGTCCTCGGTGGGCGCCAGCTCGCTCCGGCTGGCGATGAACATGAAATAGATCGACACCAGTATGGCGACTGCGAACACCATGGTGACCGGCCAGTAGCTCAACGAGCCGTGCAGCAGGCGCTGATAGCGGGCCGCCAGCCATCTGAAGAACCGCTCCACACCCCGCTCGAACGGGCCCGGCTCGCCGGCCGCCTTCAGCACCTTGGACGAGAGCATGGGCGAGAGGGTCAGCGCCACCACCCCGGAGACCACCACCGCCCCGGCCAGGGCGAAGGCGAACTCGGTGAACAGCGTGCCCACCAGACCGCCCATGAAGCCGATGGGGGCGTACACCGCCGCCAAGGTCGTCGTCATGGCGATGATCGCCAGGCCCAGCTCGCGCGCGCCGTTGATGGCCGCCTGGAGCTTGGACTCGCCGTTCTCGATGTGGCGGTGCACGTTCTCCACCACGATGATGGCATCGTCCACCACCAGCCCGATGGCCAGCACCATGGCCAGCAGGGTGAGCAGGTTGATGGAAAAGCCCATCAGCAGCATCAGGAAGGCACCCCCGATCAGCGACAGCGGCACGGCCACCGCGGGGAGCAGCGCGGCCCGCATGGACCCCAGGGAGAGAAAGATCACAAACAGCACGATGAGGACGGCCTCGGCCAGGGTCCGGAACACCTCCTCGATGGAATCCTCGATGTAGACGCTGGCATCGTATGGAATCCGGCCGTTGAGCCCGGCCGGGAGCTGGGCTTGGATCTCGGGCATCAATTTGTGAATGCGGTCGGCCACGGTCAGGGGATTGGCGCCCGGGGCCTGCTCGATGCCCATGAAGATCGCCGGCGTCCCCTTGTACCAGTTCACCGAGTCATAGTCCTCGGCGCCCAGCTCCACCTCGCCGATGTCGCGGATGCGAACCAGCGTCCCCGCCCGCGAGCTCACCACCAGGTCAAGAAAATCCTCTCTTTGGCTGACATCGGTGGTGGCGCTCAGGTCGATGGCCACGTGCGCCCCCTTGGTCTGCCCGACGCCGGCAAGGTAGTTGTTGGCCCGCAGGACCCCCTGGACATCGCCGGGAGTCACCCCCAGCGCCGCCATGCGCCGCGGGTCCAGCCAGATGCGCATGGCGAAGGTCTTGTTGCCGAAGATCTCGGCCTTGCCCACGCCGGGCACGGCCTGGAGCTGGGGCTGGACCACCCGCAGCAGATAATCGGTGATCTGGGACGGCGTCATCGCATCGCTCCAGAAGGCGATGTACATCAGCGCCGTGGTCTCTCCCGTCGCAGAGGTGATGACCGGGTCCTCGGCCTCGGCGGGCAAGACCCCTCGCTTGCTGCCCACCTTGGCCTGGATCTCGGCCACCGCCGCATTGGGGTCGTAGTCGAGCTCCATGTGGGCCTCGATGATGGATCGGCCCTGGGTGCTGCGCGCAAACAGGTAGTCGATGCCCTCGGCCTCGGCGATGGCCTGCTGCAAGGGCGTGGTGATGAACCCCTTCACCAGCTCGCTGCTGGCCCCGGCGTAGGACGTGGTCACCGTGACCACTGTGTTTTTCATCTCGGGATACTGGCGCACCTCCAGGGAGGCGATCGCGCGCAGGCCAATCACCAGGATCAGCAGGCTCACCACGCTGGCCAACACCGGCCGGTGGATGAACAGATCGGTGAACTTCATCGTCCTGCCACCTGCTCGTCGAGCTCCACCGAGTTGTCTATCTTCACCTTCTGGCCGTTGCGCAGCTTCTGGTGCCCGGCGCTCACCACACGCTCGCCGATCGCCAGGCCCTCTACGATCTCTACGCGCCCCTCGCGCACTTCTCCCGCCTGCACCTGCCGGCGCTGGACCACGAGCTCACCGTCCTTTTCTTCGATGACGAACACGGAGTCACCGTAGGGGTTGTAGGTAATGGCCGTGCGCGGCACGGTGAGCACGTCCTCGCGCTCCGGCAGCTCGGTGCGCACCTCGGCGAACATGCCCGGGCGCAGCAGCCCGTCCGGGTTATCCAGCGCAGCGCGGATTCGCGCGCTGCGGGTGCCGGGGTCGATACCGGGGTTGATGGCGCTGATGCGACCCTCGAAGCGCCGGTCCGTGTGGGCCTGTACCGTGAGCACCACCCGCTGTCGCTCGGCGAGCTGGGCGAAGTGGCGCTCGGGCAGGGAGAAGTCCACATAGATCGGGGCGAGCGACTGCAAGAGGACGATCTGCGAGCCCGGCGCCAGATACTGGCCCAGGTCCACCTGCCGGATGCCCAGGAGCCCGTCGAACGGCGCGCGGATCTTCTTCTTTCGGATCAGCGCACGCTTTGCCTCGACCTGGGCCTGGGCGCTGTCCAGTCTCGCCTGGGCCTCGTCGTAATCGGCACGAGAGACCGTCTTCTGCTTGTACAGCCGTTCCATGCGCTTGAATTGCAGCTCGGCGAGGCGCCGCTCGGCAATGAGCCCCTCCAGGTCGGCGCGATCGACGCTGTCCTCGAGCTGCAAGAGCTGCTCCCCCGCACGCACCCGCTGGCCCGACTGGAACTCGATGGCGCTGACCTGCCCGGGGACCTCGTTGTTGACATAGATCCCCTGTACGGCCACCAGGCTGCCCACCGAGAACAGATAGGGCTGCCAGCGCTCGGCGCGCGCCTGCGCGGAGGCGACAACCTCCGGCGGCCGGGGCTTGGCCATCTGCGCCGCCATCTGGCGCATTTGCATGTACTTCCAGCCGAAGATCCCGCCGAAGACCAGCGCCAGCGCAAAGAGTACGAGAATCAGACGTTTGATCATTATCGATACCCAACGAGGTCGGAGCGGGACAAACGCAACCGCGAGCCGGCAGCGGCGCGCGCTTGCGCGGCAAAGCCACGCCCGGCGTGATCGCTCGGTCAAGCGCGCCGACCGCCCCCAGATGTGCCGGGATTCAGATGCAGTGCTTTGTTACATTCATCATACAGGATGCTGATCTTGATAGGCCATATCAATTGGGCCGGGGTACCGTTGCCTGGACCACGGCCCCATCGTCTGCGCGGCTGCGGCCCTCGTTCAGGAGGGTCACGGTCTCTTCCGGTAACGTGCACCAGCCATCCGCGAAGTGCTGGCGCAAGCATCCGCTTCGAACGCACCCCCGGCAACGTGCAAATGCTCAGTGGACCCGCCCGGGCCCGGGGCACGTCGCGCCCGCCGCCCGGCCGACGGCCGCGCAGCATACGCGGAGTCTCCTCGTTGCTCGTCGCTCAGACTCCCACCCGTTGAGATACCTGCCGGTCACTCCCCGCAAAGGCGCCTGGTGATGCCGGCCACATGTTGGCCCTGGAAACGGGCGATGGCCAGCTCGTTCTCCGAGGGCTGGCGGCTGCCGTCGGCCCCGGCGATGGTGGTCGCCCCGTAGGGGGTGCCCCCGCTGACCTCCTGCAGGCCCAACAGCTCCTGGCAGGAGTATGGAACGCCGACGATGATCATGCCCTGATGCAGCAGCGTGGTATGGAACGAGGTGATGGTGGTCTCCTGACCGCCGTGCTGGGAGGCCGTGGAGGTGAACACGCTGCCCACCTTGCCGATCAGGTTGCCGCCGGTCCACAGCGATCCGGTTTGGTCGAGGAAGTTGCGCATCTGTGCGGCCATGTTGCCGAACCGGGTGGGAGTGCCGAATATCAGGGCATCGTAATCGGCCAGCTCCGCCGGCTCGGCGACGGGTGCCGCCTGGTCCAGCTTGGCGCCCGCCTTCTTCGCAACGTCCTCGGGCATCAGCTCGGGCACCCGCTTTACAGCCGCCTCGGTCCCTGCCACCGACCGCGCCCCCTCGGCCACGGCATTCGCCAGGGTCTCTACGTGCCCGTACATGCTGTAGTAGACGACCAGTATCTTGCTCATGGGTAGCGCCTCCGCAGTGTCGATGGCCGCGGGCCGGCGCATCGGCGGCACCGGCGCACTGGCCCGAAGGGCCTGGGACATTCCCAAATCTAGCCAATTGCCCCCGGAGCGTGCCAAAAATTGACTTAAGTCAAATACTGCTACACCTCGCCGAGGTTAGGGTCTTTCAGCATCCACGGCCCCGCCGGGCCGAACGCCTGCTCGGCCACAGGGGCCGGCAGGCAATGCAAGGGAAGGAACGGATATATGGCTTCGCGCCACCGCAAGCCCGACACGCGAGCACTTTCGCGCCGCTGTCGCTCCGCCGGCTGCGGGGAGGTCTCGTGCGAGCGATGCGGGATGTATGCGCTTTGCCGGATCGCCGGCTTGGACGATACGGACTCCCAGCTGCTCGACCGCATCGTGGCCCGGCGCCAACCGGTGGCCAAGGGGCAGGTGCTGTTTCGTGCCGGAGATCCCTTCACAACGGTGTATGCCGTCAAGGAAGGGGCCTTCAAGAGCACGCTGTCCATGGAAGAAGAACAGGCGCAGGTGGTCGAGTTCCATTTCCCCGGGGAGCTGATCGGCCTGGAGGCCATATCCCGGGGACGGTATCAGCACACCACGGAGGCGCTGGAATCCGGCAGCGTATGCGCCATGGGTTTCGATAATCTCGACTTGCTCGGTGACCGCTTTGCCGAGTTCCAGGGCCAGCTCATCCAGCAGCTCGGCGGCCAGCTGGCGCAGGACCGCTGGAGCGCCATGCTGGCGCGCCGCTGCACAGCCGAGGAACGCCTCGCCGGCTTCCTGGTCAGCGTCGGCGAGCGGCTGACCAGGCGAGGGTTTTCGGCCGAGCAGTTTCGACTGCCCATGGGCCGCGAGGATATTGCGAGCTACCTGGGCCTGGCGACCGAGACTGTGTGCCGGCTGTTTCGCCGCTTCCAAGCCGATGGGCTGCTCTTCATCCGCGGCAAGCACACCCGTCTGCGGGACCCCCAGGCGCTGCGCGAGCTGTCCAAAATCCATTCGCCCCCCTCGGACCTTGCGCCGCGGAACGAGGTGGAGAACTGACATGGATACCCCACTCCCCCCTGCGAACAGGCGCTTTGCGCCTTTGGGCTGCAGCCCTTTGGGACGCGCCGGACGGTGGCTGCTGCCGTCCGGCGGCCCGTCTTTTGGCCGTATTGAAGGAAATATTAGTACTCGCTCTAAACTTGACAATCGTCAATTTTATGCAAAGATGTACGGCGTATATACCTTCGTTGCCCTCCACTGCCACCTGGACCCGGTGGCACCCCGGGTAACACGGAACGCATCCGCCCGTACGCCGGCCTGACGCCCTCAAGGCCTGCAGCCGCACGCCAATGGANNAATGAGTGAGCACGCCGCGGAACACCACTGGCACACCAGCCCCTATCCGATCCTGGTGGGTTTCGGTGGGGGATTGTTTTTGCCTTGGGCCTTCATCTTCAACTTCGTCTATCAGCAGGGCCTGGTTGCTGTCATCTGCCTCGGGTTGGGGGCGCTGATGCTGCTGATCGGGGGTATCGGATGGGTCGGAGAGACCATCGGCGTCGTCAAGGATGAGGGCTGGAGCCCCGCGGCAATGCTGATGTTCATCGGCACCGAGGTGATGACCATCCTGGGCATCCTCTCGGGCTATTGGCTGATGCGCCTCCAGGCCAGCGAATGGCCCCCGGCGGGCACGCCCGAGATCCACGCGCCGCTCGTCGCCACTCTCATCTTGCTGGTCTCCAGCGTTACGATCGGAAAGGCACGCAGCAAGCAGCTGGCGGGCGATGCGACGGGCTTCGCCAATCTCACGCTCGTCTCGGCCCTGATCTGGGTGGTGTTCGCCGCCCTGATCATCGGGGGCTGGGGTGAGCTCGCCGCGGTGGGCTTCACCATCAGCACCAATGCCTATGCGACGGCCCTTTACGCCTTCACCGGCATTCACTTCGCGCACATCGTGTTCGGTCTGGTGATCATGCTGCTGTCGCTGGCGCCGGCCTACAAGAACAAGCTCAGCCCTTCTTACGTGCGATCAATGACCATGTACGTACACTTCGTGAACGTGCTTGGTGTCTGGGCCCTACTGCAGATCTACTACTGGTAACCCAGGGAGGGGGCATGCCCATGGAGCCCAGGTTCCGCGCTTGCCGGCGTGCCCTCCGGATTTGCGGCCCGTTGCTCTTCGCCATTGCGGTGCTCCCGCTCGCGCCGATCGCACACGCCGGCTACGGGAAGACCCCGGAGGATCAACACGTCGATCCCGAGGTCGTTCGCATCGACGAGGACAAGTACCTTGGCACCGGCATTTCCGAAGACTACGCGCTCACCGACGCCAGGGGAAAGAACTTCAGGATCGGGGAGCTGTTCGGCAAGCCCCTCGTGCTGGTGCTGTCCTATTACAGCTGCGACGGCGCCTGTCCCACCATCAACCGCAACCTGCGCGAGCTCCTGGAGGGCGTCGACTCCTGGGAGCTGGGGAAGGACTTTCGGGTTTTGACGGTGTCTTTTGATCCGCATGACACGCCGGAACGCCTGAAGACGTTTACCAAACACGCGGGCTTCGAAGCCGGAACGCCCGACGGCTGGCGGATGGCGCTGCTGGAAGACCCCGCGGACATCGACAGGCTGACCGGATCCGTCGGGTTCAAGTATTTCTGGTCGCCCCGCGATCGCATGTTCCTGCACCCCAACGTCTACATGATGGTCTCGCCCCAGGGCCGCGTCGTGCGCTATCTCTATGGGACATCCATTGAATCCCAAGATCTGGAAATCTCCATAACCAAGGCGCAGGGCAACGAGATCTCGCCCGCCAACGCCATCAACTTCGTGCTCGGCGCCTGTTACAGCTACAACTACGAGGACGGCAAGTACACGATCAACTACCCCTTGTTCATTGCCGGCGGAGGGTTGATCCTCGGAAGCGGCCTGCTGGTCGGCGCATCCATTGTCGTAAAAAGGAGAAAGAGGGTATCGCCATGAAGTCAAAAACGCTGGTTCAGAAAGCGATTCTGCTGCTCGTCCCTCTGCTAGGTACCATGGCGCACGCAGAGACCGCCGTTCCGCCGCAGAGACGCGACTACGGCATGACACCCCATGAGCACTACGACGAGGTGCTGCATGAGGTGTTCTGGGACATCACCATCATCGGTATCGTCTTTGCATTGGTATCGGCCTACCTGCTCATCGTCTACCGGCGCAGGTCCTCCGACGAGGTCGGCCGACTGCCCAAGCTCAGCCCGCAGGCGGCCATCGGCTGGTTCGTGATCCCGACCTTCTTGTTCATGGCGGACGACTTCTTCCTGTTCGCCAAGGCCTGGGAGCTGCACAACCACTATCGGGAGGTGCCGCAGGATCCCTACGAGGTCAAGGTCACGGGTCAGATCTGGAGCTGGACCTACACCTATCCGAACGGGAAAGAGACGTACAACGAGCTGCGTGTCCCCGTAGACAAGCCGGTGCTGCTGCGCATGAACAGCAAGGACGTGGTCCACTCGCACTACATGCCGTATTTTCGCGTGACCGAGGATCTCATGCCCGGACGGGTGACCTACATGTGGTTCATGCCCGACAAGGTTGGAGAGTACGTCGTGACCTGTCGCGAATACTGCGGGCTCGGCCACTCCCGGATGTACGGTAAGGTCATCGTCATGGAGAAGCCTGAGTTCCAGACTTGGCTGGCTTCGTACGGCGAACCGGAAGAGGAGACCGAGACCGCCCAGGCGGCACAGGTTGAAGTCTCCGCAGTCGAGAAACTCTGACAGGGGCGAACACCATGGGACAACCAAAAACCATCAAAGAGTGGGTTCTGACACTCGATCACAAAATCATCGGGATCTGGTACCTGATTGCCTCGCTGGCCGCCTTCCTGGTCGCAGGCGTCGCATCCGTGCTCATGCGCCTCGAGCTGGGCTCGCTCGGGCCGACACTCACCGAGGACCCGGGCGTATACAATCTTTGGCTGACCATGCACGGCGCGGTCATGATCCTGGGATTCCAGATTCCCGCGCTGCTGGGCTTTTTCGCAAACTGGGCGGTACCGATCATGATCGGCGCGAAGGACATGGCCTTCCCCAGGGTCAATGCGCTCAGCGTATGGATCCTGTGGTCCGGCGTGCTCCTTGCTCTCGCCAACCTCGTCATACCGGATCACTTCAACGGCATGTGGACCGGCTACCCGCCCTACGCGGTCAGCGGCTTCGCGGGCAATACCGCCCTGTACTCGGCCATCGTGATCGTGCTCGGGATGTCTTCGGTGCTCGGCGCCATCAACCTGGCCTGTACCGTGGGTTTCATGCGCGCCAAGGGCATCGGCTGGTATCAGATGAATGTCCTGGTGTGGTCGGTCTTCAGCGCAAACATCATTCAGCTGATCTTCGTTCCCGTGCTCGCCGCCAGCGTGCTATTGCTCACGCTGGACAAGTATTTGGGCTTTAACTTCTACGACCCGACCAAAGGCGGCGATGTCCTCTTGTATCAGAACCTGTTCTGGTTCTATTCGCACCCCGCGGTGTACGTCATTCTGCTGCCCTTCATGGGGGTGTGCTTCGAGATCATTGCGACGTTCACTCGCAACCGAATCTTCAACTACAAGGTGCTCGTGTGGGCCATTCTCGCCTTCATACCGTTCAGCGCCGATGTATGGGTGCACCACGCGTTTGTCGCCGGGATGCCCAACTGGATCCGGGTGCTGCAGTCGTTCACGACCCTTCTCATCTCCCTGCCCTTCGGCTTGATGATGCTGAGCATGGTCGGGACCCTGTACAAGGGCAGCATCGAGTACAAAACCCCCATGGTCTGGGTGGTGGGAGTGCTCTTCATGATCCTGATCGGCGGGCTCACCGGCATCCCCAATGCGCTCACGTCGCTCGACTACGGCCTGTCAGACGGCTACGCCATCATGAGTCACTTCCACTACGTCATGGCGATCTCCGGCGCGATGTCGATCTTCGCCGGCGTCTACTACTACTTCCCGAAGCTGACCGGCCGCATGTACAACGAGGCCTTGGGCAAGCTCTCGGCGGTCCTGTTCTTCATCGGGATGAATATCGTCATGGGCCCGCTCTATCTAATCGGCCTCGACGGGATGCCGCGCCGCTACTACGACTACCAGATGTTTCCCCAGTTCGAGGGCGTACACAGCCTCTCCACCCTCGGGGCCTGGGTAACCAGCGCCGGCGTGCTGATCATGCTCGTCTCCTGGATTCATGGGATGATCGCCGGCCAGAAGGCGAGCGCAAATCCGTGGAATTCCCAGTCCCTGGAATTCACGCATACCGACGTGATCCCGGGGCCGGGCAACTTCCCGACGCCGCCGGAGATGCCCGAGGGATGGAGTCCTTATAACTATTCTACTGCCAGGTGACTTGGCAAGCCGCGGCCCCCTATGGTACACAGGGGGCCTGCTTTTTTCCGGAGATCGGCCCATGAACGAGCAGGCCGTGCGGTACAGCCCGCGCTTACTGACCGCCTTGAGCCAATACTGGGAGCTTGCCAAACCCGGGATCGTCGGCCTGACCCTGGTCGCCGCCGTCACCGGGGTGTATTTCGGCAACAAGGGCGTGTGGCCGCAGTGGGACCTGATCTTCTGGATGTTGCTGACCCTGGGGATGGTCACCGCCGGCTCGTGCATGCTCAACAATGTCTACGACCGAGATATTGACCGGCTCATGCAGCGCACGAGCGACCGGCCCCTGGCGGCCGGGGCGGCGTCCGCCCGACATGCCCTGACAATCGGCCTTCTCCTGCTCTTCCCGCCTCTCATATTGATGGGCGTGGTATTGAACACGGCGACGGCACTGCTCACCGCCGCCGCCGCCTTCGGCTACGTGGTGGTCTACACCATGATGACCAAACGCCATACCTCCTGGGCCAATCAGCTCGGCGGCATCGCCGGCGCCCTTCCGCCCATGATCGGCTATGCGGCCGTGACCGGGACCGTGGACGCCCCTGCCCTCGTTCTGTTTGTGATAATGGTGGTGTGGCAGCAGCCCCATGCCCTGAGCATCGCCCTAAAGTACCGCGAGGAATACATCAAAGCGAAGGTGCCCGTGGTCCCCGTTGCGAAGGGGGTACGCAGCACCAAGTGGCGGATCCTCTGGTACACACTCGTCCTGGCACCCGTGTCCGTCCTGCCCTATGCTTACGGCATGGCCGGAGTTGTCTACCTGGCGGCCGCCCTGGCCCTCGGTTTGGTATTTCTGACCCTTGCGTTGCGGTTTCTATGGTCAACGCGCGACTGCGACATGAGGCTGTTTGCGTATTCGATCGCGTATTTGATCGCGCTCTTCGGCGTCATGTTGTTCGACGCGCAGCATGGGACAGTGACATAAGAGAGTGGCAGACTCAGACAAGAGCCACGAAAGAAAGAAGATCATTGCGGGGCTGTTACTAGGACTTGTCGCATTATTGTCCTTCATCGCGACCATTTTGATCCAGATTTTTCGTTGAGATCACTGCCGTCTGGTCGAGCGTAGCCCGACTCGGGTCTTCGACGCGCGTTCATGCTCGCCCGGTGTCGAAGCTGGCGGGCGTGGGAGGGTGAGTCGTGCCCGGCGCGTGCCTACGATGACTGCCGCTGAATCGGCAGCTGATACTCGATCCGGCCGTCGGCGCGGTATATCTCCAATGCGGGCAGGGAAATGCCATAGCCATGGTCCGACGCCCACTCCTTGATCGCGCGGTAGGCCTTGAAAGAGCCCAGCAGCGCACTCCCCTCGAAGGTTGCCCTCACCACCTGTTGTTGCGGCCTGTCCCTCAGCTTCAGGGGCTCGGGCACGTAGGCATTGTCTTCAACCAGGTAGCCGACCTCGCTGCGCAGCTCACTGGACGCAACGACCGACGGGTCGTCGTAGAACAGTGCAAAGGCGTCTTCCGCCGGGACCGCCGCCTCGCTCAGCACGCGGTGGACCCTTTCGATCGTCGAATCGATTTGATCGTACGCCCCCCGATGATCGAGATACGCCAGCCTATACGAAGGCGCCTGTATCATATCCACCCGCACCCCCGAGAATACGCCCAAATACACAAGAATGGCGGCGCTCCCGAATACTGCGCACAGAAGCACGAACAACGCAAAGGCAAGAAATTTCCGGGGCTTTTGGGGACCCACATCCGCGTGCATGGAAGGCGCCTCGGCGTAAGATCAAAAGGGAAAAGACCGCTGAAGTCAAAGACATTATATTCTTCGCCCCAGTAGCGGTAAAGGATCGGGCTCCTCGGCAGAATCTGTGGACGCAGGGACGACATATGCTCGCGCCAAGACGCCAAGAACGCCAAGGAATCAACCAGTCCCTTCCCCGAAAGGCCTCGTCAAATTTAAGACCTTCGTATTCGGCCGGAATTCAGACTTGCCTTTCGACCCTAGCCCGCGTTTCTCACCCGGGCCAATCTCCTGATGGATTCGTGCTCCAAGGCCGGCAACGAGCCTTCCGGTTTCCCTTTCCGTCATTCTTCCGATTGCCTTGGCGCTCTTGGCGTCTTGGCGAGAGGACAGTAGTATGTTCCGAAAAAAACCGCCTGGAAATACGCCGCCACCACCCTCAGGTGTCCGTGAACATCAGGCACTAGTGAACGAGCGCACGCGCCATGCCGCCAGCCCGACACCCCGAGTTCCCACTCGATGAGGCCATCGTCTACCTCAACCACGCCGGCATTGCCCCCTGGCCGGCCCGCACAGTACGGGCAGTGCAGCGCTTCGCCGAGGACAACGCGCGCCAGGGCGCGCGCGTGTTTGCGCGCTGGAGCCAAACAGAGCAGCGCCTGCGCGAGCGCCTGCAACGCCTGATCAACGCGCCGGCGCCGGACGACATCGCGCTGCTCAAGAGCACGTCCGAGGGCCTGTCCGTGATCGCCCAAGGCCTCGACTGGCGGGCGGGGGACAATGTCGTGATCCCCCGTGGCGAGTTCCCCTCCAATCGCATCGTGTGGGAGTCACTCGCGCCTTACGGCGTGGAAGTACGCGAGGCGCATCTCGGCATCGAAGACACGCCGGAGCTGGCGCTCATGGAACTCTGCGACGAGCGCACCCGGCTGATCTCGGTAAGCGGCGCACAGTACGATACCGGGCTGCGCCTGGACCTGGAAACCCTGGGCCGGTTCTGCCGCGACCAGGAGATCCTGTTTTGCGTCGATGCCATCCAGTGGCTGGGGGCCCTGCCCTTCGATACGCAGGGCGTGCGCGCCGATTTCGTGGCCGCGGACGGGCACAAGTGGATGCTGGGCCCGGAGGGCGTCGCCCTTCTCTACGTTCGACCCGAGCTACGCGACGAGCTGCGGCTGCACCAATTCGGCTGGCACATGGTGGAGCACGCCGGAGACTTCGAGCGCCGCGAGTGGCGGCCGGCACGCTCGGCGCGGCGCTTCGAGTGCGGCAGCCCCAATATGCTGGGCATCCACGGGCTGGAGGCGAGCCTGGCCCTGCTGGAGGAAGTCGGGATCGATACCGTTGCTCGAAATGTTCTCAATAATGCAAGCTATCTAATTGATAAGCTGGGAGAACATCCCGATGCTGCCTTGCTCACGTCGCGCTCACCCGAACGCCGCTCGGGGATCGTGACCTTCCGGCGCGATGGAATCGACATGACGGCGCTTCATAGACGTCTGATCGGGCATGGGGTGATGTGCGCCCACCGCGCGGGAGGGATCCGATTCTCCCCCCATTTCTACAACACGGCCGAGGAGCTCGATCGGGCCTTAGACCTTGCCCTGGCCCCGGTGTGAAACGCCGCGCCCGGGTCCGAGCCCCAGAGCGCGGCCTCAGACCTGCAAGACTCGGGGTTCCTCTTCCCGAAAGGGGCCGGATCGTTTCAAAATACCCATTCCGTATTTCTGCCGGTAACTGCATATTCCATGAGCGGCTGGGGCTGTCCACACGAGGTGAAGGGTATGTGCCTGCGGGTCAAGGACCGCGGCTGCGATCCCGGTATGAAGGGCTGCGTGCTCTTCGGCCGGTTTGTGTTCAGCGACGCCGAGAAGAACCGCCCGAAGACCCGAGCGAAATTCAGGGCCCGCCGGCCGGATTCCGGGGGCTGCTAACCCGCATGTTGCATCAGTATCCGGGATGATGGCGCAGGACAGGTGCGTCTGGACGCTGCTCTGGAGCGAAAGTCATAGCCGTGTCCATGGCTTGAGCGACAAATTTGCCGGGAGCAAATTTGGACAACGCGAAGCGTTGGCCCCGACAAGGGGCGAGGCCCAGGGACGGGCCGAGCAACAGCAAGTCCGGGCGTGCCTGGACATGCTTGGAGCCTGTGCGAGCAATCTGCGCGAATATCGGCGGTTTCACGCTCAGTTCCAGTGATTTGGTGCACGGCCCGTGGCCGGCTGGTGCAATATGCGGGCTCGGACTAACCTCGCCCCGTTCACTGCCGATACCGGGCTTCGCGTGGCGGGTATAGGGGGCGACCTCGTCGTCTACGTCCTCCGCCGCCGGCGGTATGCACAGATGCCCGGCCGCCACCGCGATATACCGGATGCAGGGGCCCGGCTCGTCGAGATGGAAATCCGCCTGCCCGTCAAGGTCACCCCGGCTGCTGTCCCCCTGCCGTGTGTCTTGGACAAAGGACAGCCCCGGGGCCCGCTGCGGAAGTAAAACAGTTATGGTTCAATGTGTTATAATGCTTTGTTGAGATTATTTATCAGGTGAGAGAGAATCAGGTTCAGCTACATGAGCCGCTGCGCGGGTCTCAGTTTTCGCAAGCCCGGGCCGATACCTTTAAATAGACAGGCAACGGCGCGTGACAAGGGCGGCATGATCCGCAACCCAGCTTGATGCAAGCGATCGAACAACAATAACCATGAGGCGGTAACGATGTAGCGCGGCAGACACCCGGACACCCGACCTGGCGGCCCCATGATCGGCAGCTTGAAAAAATGGGTCATCGACCGAACCACGCAATGGCTCACCAGGGAAGGCCAGCCAGCCGGACCCCCTTTGTGCGACTTCGATCGCATCCGCTTCGAGACCAGACCCTGCGACGTGCTGCTCATCGAGGGACGCAGCCGCATAAGCGACGTAATCAAGAACATCACGCAGAGCCCTTGGACCCATGCGGCCCTGTACATCGGTCGCCCCAGCGAGATCGAAGACCCGGATCTTCGCACCTGTATCGAGTGGCATTACGACGGCGATCCGCATCAGCAATTGATACTGGAGGCCCTGTTGGGGGAAGGCACCATCCTCAGCCCCCTCACCCGCTACCAGCACGAGCACATCCGCATCTGCCGCCCCAAAGGCCTGTCCCCGGCCGACGCCCGACGCGTCACTGCCTACGCCGCACGCCACCTGAGCTGTGACTACGACGTGCGGCAGCTCCTGGATCTGGCTCGTTTCCTGTTGCCCTACGGCATCCTGCCGCGGCGCTGGCGCTCGAGCCTGTTTCGGCATCGGCCGGGCCAGTCCACGCGAACGGTGTGCTCGTCGCTGATCGCCTCGGCATTCACCGAGGTGCACTTTCCCATCATCCCCGTGGTGCGGCGCACTGAAAACGGCGACGTGCGCCTCTACAAACGCAACTCGCGATTGTTCACTCCGAGCGACTTCGATTATTCGCCCTACTTCGATATCATCAAGTATCCGTTCATGGGCTTCGAGGACATAGCCATCTACCGCCGACTGCCGTGGGATCAGGAGGGCCTGATATGCAACGGCGAGGATGACTGCTATCTGCCCGCGGAGCTGCTGACCGAATTGGACGACGGCACTGGGGAGGCCGAACGAGCGCCCCCGGCAACCGGCGGGCGCCGGCTCAATCTCCTGCGCACGCAACGGACGGGGGCGGGCACAAGACTCGAGGACGAGGCGATATGAGCGGTCTTCACTTTCTCGCCCTGCTGGTCGCGCTGCTCGGCGCGCTCGCCTATTTTCGCATCGGCCTGGCACCGGCGACCGCGGCGGTGCTGGCGCTGCTGAGCCTGTGGACGAACCTGGCGGCCCCGGGCGCCGTCGGCCCCTGGGTGGGCTGGGGCGTGTTCGCCGCGACCGCGCTCGCCCTGAACGTACCCGCGCTGCGCCGGCGGCTTTTGAGCGATCGGATCTTTCGTTGGTTTCGCCGGGTGATGCCCGCCATCTCCGAGACGGAGCGCGAGGCGCTGGAGGCCGGCAGCGTATGGTGGGACGGCGAGCTTTTCTCGGGTGCGCCGCGGTGGTCCCGGCTGCTGGAGCTCTCCCCCGCCGCCTTGAGCGAGCGCGAGCGCGCCTTTCTGGACGGCCCGGTGGAGGAGCTGGCCCGCCTGCTGGACGATTGGGAGATCACTCACCAGCGCCGTGACCTGCCGCCGGAGGTGTGGCGCTTCATCAAGGAACAGGGTTTCTTCGGGATGATCATCCCCGAGGACCACGGCGGGCTCGGGTTCTCGGCGCTGGCGCATTCCGCGGTGGTGATGAAGGTGGCCAGCCGGAGCATCACCGCCGCGGTCACGATCATGGTGCCCAATTCCCTGGGCCCCGCGGAGCTCCTGCTGCACTATGGTACGGAGGCGCAGAAATCCTACTATCTTCCCCGCCTGGCGCGCGGCGAAGAGGTGCCCTGCTTTGCGCTCACGGGGCCCGAGGCGGGCAGCGATGCCGCCAGCATGCCCGACCGCGGCGTGGTCTGCCGCGGCGAGTTCCAGGGCCGAAAGGACGTGCTCGGCATCCGGCTGAGCTGGGAGAAGCGCTACATCACCTTGGGGCCCGTGGCCACCGTGCTGGGCCTGGCGTTCAAGCTCGACGACCCCGATCACCTGCTCGGCGAGCGCGAAGAGCTGGGGGTCACCCTGGCGTTGATCCCCGTGGACACTCCGGGCGTGGAGATCGGGCGCCGCCATCTTCCGCTGGACATCCCGTTCCAGAACGGGCCCAACCGCGGACGCGACGTGTTCATCCCCCTGGACTGGGTCATCGGCGGAGAAACACGTATCGGTCAGGGCTGGCGCATGCTCATGGAGGCACTGGCCGCCGGGCGTTCCATCTCTCTGCCGGCCCTGTCCACGGGCGCCGGCAAACTGGCCAGCCGCGCCACCGGCGCCTACGCGCGCATCCGTACCCAGTTCAATCTGCCCATCGGGTGCTTCGAAGGGGTACAGGAGGCATTGGCCCGGATCGCCGCCTACACCTACCAGATGGACGCGGTGCGCACCCTCACCGCGGCGGCCGTCGATGAGGGCGAAAAGCCGGCGGTGGTGTCCGCCATCGCCAAGTACAACCTCACCGAGCGCATGCGCCGGGTGGTCAACGACGCCATGGACATCCAGGGCGGCTCGGGGATCTGCCTGGGACCGCGCAACCTGCTCGGCAGGGTCTACCAGGCCCTGCCCATCAGCATCACCGTGGAGGGGGCCAACATCCTCACCCGCAGCATGATCATCTTCGGCCAGGGTGCCATGCGCTGCCATCCCTATGCGCGCCGGGAGCTCGAGGCCGCCGGCCGCCCCGACGGGGCCCGGGACTTCGACCAAGCGCTGTTCGGCCACATCGGCTTCACCCTGGGCAACCTGGTGCGCAGCGTCGTGCTCGGCCTCACCGGCGCACGCCTGGCGCAGGTCCCAGGCCGCGGAGAGGTACGCCGTTACCTGCAGCACCTGTCCCGCATGAGCGCGGCCTTCGCCCTGGTGGCCGACGCGTCGATGCTGAGCCTGGGCGGCGCCCTCAAGCGCCGGGAAAAGCTCTCCGGCCGCCTCGCCGATGTACTGAGCCAGCTCTACATCGCCTCGGCCTGCGTTAAGCGCTTCCACGATCAGGGCGAGCCCGAGGCCGATCTCCCGCTGCTGCGCTGGGCCTGTGACGATGCTCTGTTTCGCTGCCAGCACGCCCTCGTGGACCTGCTGCGCAACTACCCGGCCAGCGGCCTGGGAGCGCTCCTGCGCCTGTGCGTGTTCCCGCTCGGGCAGCGCTACCGGCGCCCCGACGACACCTCGGGCGGACAGGTGGCCGAGCTGCTGCTCGCCCCCTCGGCGGCCCGGGATCGGCTCACCGGCGGCCTGCACGTACCCGCCGTCACCTCCGAGACCCTGGGGCGTATCGAGGACGCCCTCGCCAAGGTGATCGCCGCCGAGCCCATCGAGCGCACTCTGCACAAGGCGATTCAGGGCGGGCAGCTGCGCGACGGGCCGGACCTGCTCCAGCGTGCCGCCGCCGACGGGCTGATCAGCGAGGAGCAGGCCCACGCCGTGGGCGAGGCCCGGCGAGCGCGCCGCGCCGTGATCGAGGTGGACGATTTCCCTGCCGGGCTGGGTACCAAAGCCCAGGCACCGCCGCCGGCGCCCGAGGAGATCACCCGGTTGGATCTGGATCACGCCGGCGCCTAGCGGGCATTTTTCGCCGGGCGGCCAACGGCCGTGCCGCAACGCTCTGTAATGGACAATGGATGGTGCGTGATGCCGAGAGGCCGGAGGCGACGCGCTGTTTCCGCCGAAACTCTCAGTCGAGCAGTGATTGGGCCTGCCACATCCCCGGCAGAGCGGCGCCTGCGAACCCGTTTCATCGCGACGCGGTCCGGGTGAGATAGGCGGGTTCGCCGCCGCGCCCCAGGTTGTGTATCCTGGGGACGCCGCCGCTGGAGGAGCCGAATGATACAGACCAAGCGTGCCTACACGGGCAAGCCCGTCTACATCGTGGACGGCGCCCGCACACCCTTTCTGAAGGCCACAGGCACGCCCGGCCCCTTCACCGCCTCCGACCTGGCCGTTCAGGCCGCGCGCCCGTTGCTGGCGCGCCAGCCCTTCACGCCCCCGGAGCTGGACGAGGTGATCCTGGGCTGCGTCATGCCGGGGCCGGACGAGGCCAATATCGGGCGGGTCGCCGCCCTGCGCCTGGGCTGCGGCGACCGGGTCACCGCCTGGACGGTACAGCGCAACTGCGCCTCCGGGATGCAGGCCCTGGACAGCGCGGCCCGCAACGTCGCCGCCGGGCTCTCGCACCTGGTGCTCGCCGGCGGCACCGAGGCCATGAGCCGGGCCCCCGTGCTGTTGTCCGAGGCCATGGCGCAGTGGCTCGGCGCCTGGAGCAAGGCACGCGGTTTTGGCCCCCGCCTCAAGGTACTGGCCCGGTTTCGCCCGCAGCACCTGAAGCCCATCGTCAGCCTGCTGCGCGGGCTGACCGACCCGGTGGTCGGGCTGTCCATGGGGCAGACCGCGGAGAACCTGGCATACCGCTTCGGCATCGATCGCGCACGCATGGATGCCTTCGCCCTGGAGAGCCACCGCCGCCTGGCCAGCGCCATCGACGATTCGCGCCTCGGCGAGGTCGAGCCCGTATACGACCCCGGCGGCCGATGCTTCACCCAAGACACCGGATTGNNCCGGTGTTCGATCGCCCGTTCGGCGATGTCACCGCCGGCAACAGCGCGCAGGTGACCGACGGTGCCGCCTGGCTCGTCCTGGCCAGCGACCGCGCCGTGGATAAGTACGACCTGCCGGTGCTGGGGCGCCTCGCCGACGCCCAATGGGCAGGCGTGGACCCGGCGCAGATGGGCCTCGGACCGGTGCACGCCATGACCCCCATATTGCACCGCCACAAGCTGTCCGTGGAGGATGTCGACTTCTGGGAGATCAACGAGGCATTTGCGGCCCAGGTGCACGCTTGCATCGAGGCGTGGAAGAGTCCCGAGTACTGCGCCGATGAGCTGGGCCTGAAGCAGGCCGCCGGCGAGATCCCCCACGATCGCCTGAACGTGGACGGCGGCGGCATCGCCATCGGCCACCCGGTGGGGGCCAGCGGCGCGCGCATCGTGCTGCACCTGGCACGGGTGCTCGCGCGAAACAAGGCCCGGCACGGCGTGGCCAGCCTGTGCATCGGCGGCGGCCAGGGGGGCGCCGTGCTGATCGAAGGCACCCAGACATAGCGACGCACGAATCGACGTCATGAACGAGACCCCGGAGCGACAAGACCAGACGGGCGGTGAGGCGCCCGGGCCCTCCCCGGCCGCACCCCACTGGCACCTCGAGCTCGACGAGGACAACGTCGCCTGGCTGCACTTCGACCTTGCCGGCTCGGGCGCAAACGTCCTGTCCAAGGCGGCCCTGGAGGAGCTCGACGCGCGCATCGGCGAGATCGAGCAGGCCGGCCCGCGGGGACTGGTGATTCTCTCCGACAAGGCCAGCGGCTTCATCGCCGGCGCCGACGTGCGCGAGTTCACCGGCCTGGCGGAGGAAGACCAGGCCTACGAGCACATCCGCCTGAGCCAGGACATCTTCTACCGTCTGGAGGCGCTGCCCTGCCCCACGGTGGCACTGATCCGGGGCTTTTGCCTGGGGGGCGGCACCGAGCTGGCGCTGGCATGCCGCTACCGGGTGGCCGTGGATGCACCCGCCACGCGCATCGGGTTCCCCGAGGTGCGCCTGGGCATACACCCGGGCTTTGGCGGGACCGTACGACTGCCGCCGCGCATCGGCCACCTTGCCGCGATGGACATGATGCTCAGCGGCCGAGCACTGAGCGCCCGCGCCGCGCGCAAGCTGGGGCTGGTCGAGCACGCGGTCCCGGAGCGCCAGGCCCGCAAGGCCGCGCGCACCCTGGCCCTGCAGCGGCCGCCCGCCACACGCCCACCGCTCCTCAAGCGCCTTGCCGGCCACCGCCTGGTCCGGCCGGTGGTGGCCCAGGTCCTGCGCCGCCACGTGGCCAAACGCGCCTCTCCCGAGCACTACCCTGCCCCCTTCGCCCTGATTGACCTGTGGCGCCGCCACGCCGACGAGCCCAAGGCCATGATGCTGGCCGAGGCCCGATCGGTGGCCCGGCTGATGATGGGAGAGACGGCGCAAAACCTGATCCGGGTTTTCCTGCTGCAGGACCGGCTCAAGGGCCTGGGCCGGCGCAGCCGGAACCGGGCCGCCCATGTCCACGTCATCGGCGCGGGGACCATGGGCGGCGACATCGCCGCCTGGTGCGCCCTGCGCGGGCTGCGGGTGAGCCTGCAGGACCAGAGCCCGGAGCGCATCGCCCCCGCGGTCAAGCGCGCCCACGGGCTCTTCCAGCAGCGCCTCAAGCAGCCGCGCCTGGTCCAGGCGGCCATGGACCGCTTCGTTCCCGACAGCAACGGCCAGGGGCTGGCAGGCGCCGATGTGGTGATCGAGGCGATCTTCGAGGATCTGGAAGTCAAGCAGGCCCTGTACCGCGACATCGAGCCGCGCATGAGGCCGGAGACCGTGCTGGCAACCAACACCTCGAGCATCCCGCTGGGGGAGCTCTCCGCGGCGCTGGCCCAGCCCGGCCGCCTGGTGGGCCTGCACTTTTTCAATCCGGTCGCCAAGATGCAGCTGGTGGAGGTGGTCAGCGACACGGCCACCGACACCGAGGTCGCCGACCGGGCGGCCGCCTTCGTCCGGCAGATCGACCGCCTGCCGCTGCCCGTGGCCAGCACCCCGGGCTTCCTGGTCAACCGCACCCTCATGCCGTACCTGCTCGAGGCCGTCGCCCTGTTGGGCGAGGGCGTGCCGCCGGCGTTGGTCGACCGCGCCGCGGTGGACTTCGGCATGCCCATGGGTCCGGTGGAGCTGGCCGATACCGTCGGCCTGGATATCTGCCTCTCGGTGGCCGAGATCCTCGCCCAGCGCCTGGGCGGCGGCGTCCCCGACACCCTGCGCGACCGCGTGCTCGCCGGCAACCTCGGGCGCAAGAGCGAACGCGGATTCTACGAGTGGCGCAAGGGCAAGCCGGTGCGCGGCAAACCCGCCCGGGACTATCGCCCGCCCGCCGACCTGCAGGACCGGCTGATGCTCAGGCTGCTGAACGAGGCGGTGGCCTCGCTGCGCGAGGGGGTGGTCGGCGACGCCGATCTGCTGGATGCCGGGGTGATCTTCGGCACCGGGTTCGCGCCGTTTCGCGGCGGCCCCCTGCATCATGCGCGCCACACCGGGCCGGAGGCGCTGCGCGCGCAGCTCGAAGAGCTGGCCGAGCGCCACGGCGAGCGCTTCGCCCCGGACCCGGGATGGCGCGAGGTCTGAAGATATGATCGTCGGCTACACCAAACGCTCGGGCGCGGGCGCGGACCGCCATATCTCACCCCAGGACGCCGGCACGCTGTATGGGCTGTTTCGCGAACGGCTGCGGCGCACACCCGACAAGGCGGCCTACCGGGCCTATGACTTCGCCGCGCAGCGGTGGGAGGATTGGACCTGGCACTACATGGGCCGGCAGGTGGCGCGCTGGCAGGCCGCTTTCTCGGCCGAAGGGCTGCAGCCCGGGGACCGCGTGGCCCTGATGCTGCGCAACTGTCCCCAGTGGGTAATGCTGGACCAGGCCGCGCTCGGCCTGGGACTGGTAGTGGTGCCCCTATACACCCAGGATCGCGCCGACAATGTGGCCTATGTGCTCAACGACTCCGGGGCCAAGCTGCTCCTGATCGAGGGAAGCGAGCAATGGGAGCTGCTCTACGGCGTGCGCGACCGACTGCAGGGGCTGCAATGCATCGTCAGCCTTCAGGACACGGCCGGACAGGCGCAAGACGCGCGCCTGCGCCGGGCCGCCGACTGGCTGCCAAACGGCGATGCCGAGCTCGCCGAGCCCCGCGGTCAAGCCGGCGACCTGGCCACCATCGTCTATACCTCGGGGACCACCGGTCCGCCCAAGGGCGTGATGCTCAGCCACGCCAATATCCTGCACAACGCCTGGGGCGGGCTGCAGTCCATCGACGTCGACCCGCAGGACCTGTTCCTGTCCTTCCTGCCGCTCTCGCACGCCCTGGAGCGCACCGTGGGCTACTACATTCCCGTCATGGCCGGATCGACCGTGGCCTACGCCCGCTCCATCCCCGATCTGGCGGAGGACCTGGCCACCATCCGGCCCACGGTGCTGGTCTCGGTGCCGCGGATCTTCGAGCGAGTGTACGACAAGATCCAGGCCCAGCTCGAGAATAAGCCGCCGGCGGCGCGCACGCTGTTTCACGGGGCCGTGGACGTGGGCTGGCGCGGGTTCCTCTGGCGCCAGGGGCGCGCGCCCTGGGGCCCGGCGCTGCTCAACCGGCCGCTGCTCCACGCCCTGGTCGCGCGCAAGGTCCATGCCCGGCTCGGAGGACGCCTGCGCCTGGCCATCAGCGGCGGCGCGCCGCTCTCCCCGGCGGTGGCCCGCATGTTCATCGGCCTGGGCGTCACCATCGCCCAGGGCTACGGGCTCACCGAGAACAGCCCGGTGATCAGCGTGAATCGCCTGGATGACAACGACCCCGAGAGCGTCGGGGCCCCGCTGCCCGGCCTGGAGGTCCGCCTGGGCGACAATGACGAGCTCCTGGTACGGGGGCCCTGTGTCATGCAGGGCTACTGGAACAACGAGGCGGCCACCGCCGAGGTGATCGACGCCGAGGGCTGGCTGCACACCGGGGACAAGGTGCGCATCGAGGACGGGCGCATCTACATCACGGGGCGGATCAAGGACATCATCGTGCTGTCCAATGGCGAGAAGGTGTCGCCGGCAGAGATGGAGATGGCCATCACCACCGATCCGCTGTTCGAGCAGGCATTGGTGGTGGGAGAGGGGCGCCCTGTCCTTGTCGCCCTGGTAGTGCTCGACCAGGACGTCTGGAAGGAATGGGCCGGCCACGACCCCGACGGGGACCCGGAAGNNGCCCGCATCCGCCGGGTGGCCGTGTGCGACGAGCCTTGGGCCATCGAGAACGGACTGTTGACGCCGACCCTCAAGCCCAAGCGCGGGCGCATCCTGGAGCGCTACGCCGGCGTGGTTGAGGCCCTGTACCAGCGCCGATGACCACCCTGCACGCCGCCCCATGAGCGACACCCCCCACGCCCTGCCCGAGCGGCAGCCCACCACGCGGCTGGTGGCGATGCCCACCGACACCAACGCCTCCGGCGATATCTTCGGCGGCTGGATCATGTCCCAGGTGGACATCGCCGGTGCGGTGGAGGCCTTTCGCCGCGCCCGGGGGCGCGTGGTCACCGTGGCGGTGAACGCCTTCCAATTCCACCACCCGGTCTACGTGGGCGACCTCATCAACTGCTACGCCGAGGTGGTGCGCGTCGGCACCACCTCGCTCACCGTCAACGTCGAGGTGTTCGCCGAGCGCGAGCGCGGCACCGCCCAGTGCATCCGCGTGACCGAGGCCACGCTCACCTATGTCGCCATCGACGAGGATCGCAGGCCCCGCCCTGTCCCCGCGCCCGACTCACCCTGAATCCCGGTCTTGTCGCGAAAGGTTTGCCGCATGGCTGGTCGCGGCGGGAACGCCGCTCCCACAGGTGCCTGATACGGGGTGGGAGCGACATTCTTGTCGCGACGACAAGACGCGAGGGACGACCCAGCTCGATTCTCGCTCGATGCGGTTCGTTCCCCGCCGTATCGTCCATGAGCGCGTCCGAGCCCTACTTTCGCCTTTTGACTTTTGACTTTCCTTAACCGGCTTCGCGTCTTTGCGAGCGAATTGCTCAGTTCCGGTAGGGCGGTTCGCCGGAGGCGAGCCGCCGCCCGAGTTCGGCGCGGCCACTTTCCCCCAAGACTACTCTCGCCGAGACGCCAAGGGCGCAAAGGAAAGAATGATTGGTGAGGGGCCCGCACACGAACCTTGCGCGACATTCTTGTCGCGAAAGGTTCGCCGGATGGCTGGTCGCGGCGCGAATGCCGCTCCCACAGGTGCCTGATACGGGGTNNCGGGAACGCCGCTCCCACAGGTGCCTGATACGGGGTGGGAGCGACATTCTTGTCGCGATCAATCGCTTGCTCGACGCTCTCAGCGCCTCCGAATCCAGAAACGGACGCTGCCCTTTATAGATTAAGCCCCCATGCTAAATTNNGAATCGGGGTCAGAACACAGATTCCGCTAACATTAGCGGAATCTGTGTTCTGACCCCGATATCTCCTTTCTTTTTATCCCGGTGAGGTTCCACTAATTGCCGCAACTGCTCCACGGCGTCCTTAGCTCTGCGTGCCTTTTGTTGGCCACCTTCAAGCTGTTCGAGGTGGGAAAAATTGTGCCTCCTTTGAAATTTGAGTGGGTAACGGTACTCTGAGCGTACCTACTGATAACCGATTGGGCCATGATGAACGGGAGACTTTTCGA
>JABAHS010059513.1_pt3 | contig 42704 bp, 30 predicted proteins | sample 7062111 | NCBI WGS metagenome assembly JABAHS01 (sample SAMN14534600, study PRJNA622989) | marine sediment metagenome | biome: marine biome [ENVO:00000428]; feature: marine pelagic biome [ENVO:01000023]; material: deep marine sediment [ENVO:00002113]; isolation source: pool of 4 deep marine... | reverse complement strand
TATACTGGTGCGGTAATTGAGGATGACGTTTTTCTTGGTCCCAGTTGTGTTTTGACAAATATCACAAATCCCCGTTCACAGATTGTACGTCATAGTCTTTACGAGAAGACGGTCATCCGCCGGGGCTCAACGGTTGGAGCAAATGCAACGATTGTCTGTGGCGTCGAGTTGGGGCGTTATTGCTTTATAGCCGCTGGTGCCGTTGTGGCCAAGAACGTTCCAGATTATGCATTGATGCAGGGAGTTCCTGCACGACAGGCCGGCTGGATGAGCCGACACGGTATCCGTTTGGGTGAACCGGATTCGGATGGTATTATGAAATGCGCTGAGAGCGGCTATCATTATAAAGAAGTTGAGCCGGGAGTGGTAAAATGTCTGGATTTGGATGAAGAGGCCCCATTACCACCGGAGGAAGCTATTGGCAAAGTTTCATATAATGAACTTAAAAAAAAATAGTTAACTATCATTATGGTGATAAGGAGAATTGGCATGGAGGTACCTTTACTGGACCTGAAAGCACAGTACGCGACTATAAAAGATGAGGTATTAGCAGCAGTATCGGAAGTGCTTGAATCACAGCGGTGTATCGGGGGACCGAAGGTAGCCGAGTTTGAAGAAAAGATAGCGGCGATAAGCGATTGCAGGTTCGCAGTTGGTGCCTCCAGCGGAACGGACGCAATTTTAAACAGTTTGATGAGCCTGGATATTGGTGCAGGAGATGAGGTTATTACCACACCGTTTACGTTCTTCGCCACGATTGGCTGTATTTGTCGAACGGGTGCAAAACCTGTTTTCGTTGATATCAATCCAAAGACATTTAATATCAATCCTGAGCTTATTGAATCGGCAGTAACGGAAAAGACCAAGGCGATTATGCCTGTCCACTTATATGGGCAAATGGCGGATATGGATCCGATAATTGAAATCGCCAAAAAACACGACCTTTCCGTGATTGAAGATGCGGCCCAGTCAATAACAAGCACATATAAAGATCGAAAAGCTGGCAGCATCGGGACGGCGGGGTGTTTCAGTTTCTTTCCGAGCAAGAATCTTGGTGGCATCGGTGACGGTGGAATGATTGTTACTAATGATGAACAGCTTTATGAACGGCTCTTTATCATGCGTAATCACGGCAGCAAACCAAAATACTACCACCGGCATATCGGAGGTAATTTCAGACTTGACCCTATCCAGGCTTCTGCGCTCTTGATCAAGCTACCGCATTTGGACAAATGGTCGGAAGCACGCAGACGTAATGCCGCCAACTACGATAAGAAATTTTCAGGAACAGTTGTGCAAACGCCTTACATCAGTCCTGATTGTGTGAGTATCTTTAATCAATACGTCATTCGCGTTCCTCGGCGAGATGAAGTAGTGGCACATCTTCGTGAAAATAACATCGGCTGTGAGGTGTATTATCCGATTCCGGCTCACCTGCAGGAGTGTTTCAAGTATCTCGGATACAAAGAAGGGGACATGCCGGAATCGGAAAAAGCTGCGAAAGAAGTCATAGCCCTGCCGGTCTATCCGGAGTTGACTGATGAGATGAAAGACTACGTGGTTGAAGCAATTCTCTCGTTTTTGAAATAGCTCGACATACCTGAGCAGATGAGCCAATTAACACTTTATGGTTTTGTCTCGAATTAGCCTTAATGTAAGCACAGAGATATTCCTACCACCTCAAATCATTGTCAAGACATGAATAAGACCAAGCCAAGCCACTTTCGGTCCTTATTTTTTTGGATTGCGTGCACGTGCGCTGTAAACCTGTGCAGCCAGGTTTCGTGTGCAAGCAAACCCCGAGACAAAATCGTCAATAGATTGCCTCAATGGATAGCGACAGAAAAAATACGAGCCGGGTATGTAAGCACAAATTACTCAAATATTGAGGATGCAAAATACACTTATTTAATGGAAAGATATGGATTAAATACCGCAATCGTAAAAGGGAATTTCCATTTCAGAGAAGAATTTACTAATGCTTTAGCAAACTGCCGTCAGTGGACCAGGACAGCCAAAAAAGCAGGGCTGCATGTATTTATTTCTTATTTTTGGCAACCTGACCACAAATCGTTCTCCTATCGGAAAGTTGTGTATTCTGACGGCAGTTCAGGCATTGCTCCATGCCCGAGAGATCGCAGGTACTGGCATGAGTATCTCACACATTTTGGGAAAGTCATAGCAGAATTATCCCTTGAACAGGATTTGCAGATTGACGGAATATTTTTGGACTGTGAGCTCTATGGAAGCGAGGGCAAAAAAAGGCTTTACGGTAAGCACACTTGCTTTTGTGACAAATGTTTTTCAAGCTTTCTGCTGTCCAGGAGTTACAGTGGTGATCAATTACCTCCGGTGAGTCCCAGGGACCGTAAGAGATGGCTTGACAAAAACAAGTTCTTGGACGACTACTTTGGTTTCTTAGAAAGAGATGTTGAGCAATTCGCCAAACAATATGAGGAAGAACTTCATGCTGTCAATCCCGGTTTGATGTTAGGTATGTACCCAAAGTTACAAAATTGGGTATTGTACTCAATAGCACGAGGTTTAGGGACACCCGAAATGCCGGCAGTATTGTTTGGCACACATTGTTATGTGAGAGGAGGGATCCCTATAATTCCACAACCTCTCCCGGGATTCTACACAAGACATGAAATCAACGGCATATACTTAGCAGGTTTTCTTTTCGGGACGCACAGTCCCGACGATCTGGAGCTCAACTTATTTTATGCATGTCAGAAGGCCAGCGGTTACTGGCTGTTCAGGATGCCGATGTTATGGGGTAAGTTCTCGAGAAATGAAAGTCTTACCCGAGGTACTGCAACAGAATACTGGAATTCGATAGGGCAAGCAAACAACGAGATCAAACTTCGCACAGATTATATCGACAGTCCAAGCAGCAGAATAAACATACTGAAGGAATGGAAGTTATTAGATAATAACTCGACCGGGACAGAAAAACGAAGTCACAAGTTACCGGCAGTTAGTTTTCGCGGCAAACTGAATTTTCTGTTTTATGCTGACAGGGCGGAGGACATTTATATTAGCATGTACTTTGAAAGGGTTTACAAGTATGGTGACAGTCTCACATATGAGATCGTTTCACCACAGGGACAGAACATGTTGTCTGAAAAATTCTCCAAACGTGGTCCAATTAATTTACGCTTTCAATCTTCTATAACAGGTGTTCACTTATTAGTTGTCAATCCCGGCAGGTCCCCTTTTCGTGTCACTTCAAGCAATACTCCCATTGCCGCGTTGGATAATTGGAGCTTTCATACATTCGGAGACGTTGAGCCATTATATTTTTATATCAGCTCCAAAAGTCAAGACATTGATGTTTTCGGTCATGGGATAGAGCGCAACACTTTTAAGATCACTTTGCAGAATCCAAAAGGGAAGAAATTCACTGCCAGTACAAAGCCCGGCAAGAACGACTTCCGGTTAGATATTGAACCATCAACAACTCAAATGGGCATCTGGAATTTAAGCATTACAGGGGTTGATAAAACAAAAGCTAAAGATGCATGTTTTCATTTTGCAGGTTCCAGAAGTACCTGCTTAGCTTTCAGGCCGGATTGGATTTTTAAGAAGTATCAATAATATATCTCCTTAAGCGAGTGTTTCAAGTAATTCAGGAAGTTTTTTGAGCCATCGTGTATAACCGATGTCATGATAAATGCAACGAAGCATAATCATTTGACGTGAGATCGAAATGAGGCTTCTACTACTCATATCTGCAATCTTTTTGTTGGCGGGTATCTTTATGTTGGTCGTCCGCATCCTGTACGGCTTTCAGGGCAGTGACTTTTTATTTCTTGCTGCAAATATACTGCCCCTGTTCTGGCTCGCCCGCTTTGATTCGATATATATTCTTTACGGAGACTCTCCGTTAATACTGCCCTTTGGTATACTTGGCTTGGTAATTTTTTTCCTTATCTGGTTCGCCAATTCCGAGACAAGGCTTTTGATGAGAACAGCTACAAAAAGGATATTAGTGTTGTTCCTCGTACTAATTTGCCTCTTTTCATTTAGTATCCTGTTCAACAGCCAAGACTCTATAGATTATGCAAGAGGTATTCAGGCGCTTTGTTATGTAATTCTTCCATTCATTGCGGCCCTCTTAGTTGTAAGATGCTGTAGCGTCGATATAATGCACTTGGAACGAGCATTACTGACCTTCTTAATCGGAGGTATGTTTATCTCCTTTCTTGCTGTTTCAAGTGCTGTTTTTCCCGGCCTGTATAGAGGTATTGTCACAACATATGTTACGGAACTGGAAAGGGGTCGTTCATTTACTACGGTGGGCGGACCCAGCGGTACAGCCATGTATTTAATGCTAATATACTGTTTGGCCAGTGGTCAGATAATCGCCAAACATCGCCGATTACTCAGTGTATGTGTTTTGGTTTTATCATTTTTAGGTATCCTCGTAACTCAGACCCGAGCCATACTTCCTGTTTTCATTCTGGTTAATATATATCTATATTTCTGGCACTTCCGCAGCTTAGGTCGCCGTATGCTTTTATTTCTTTTACTCTTAGGATTCCTTCTGCTGCCAACAACATATTTTCTCAATAAAAGATTTCCCCTTACAAGATTCCTGGTTTGGGGCAGGTATAGCGGAGTGGGCGGTGGTTCTTTTGCTGCAAGAACAGACAGTTTTAAAACAGCCATGAGATATGGCCTCAATCACCCCGCCTTGGGAGGAGGACTTGGATTGGTTTACAATAAGCCTCGCAGGATTCTTGTTCTCGGACCAGCAGAGGCTGCGAAACCGATATATCTGGAGGGACATCCATCAAACGCTAAGCCCCACAGTTTGTTTGCACTGACATTTGCCGAGGGTGGGCTCGGTGCCTTGATCGTTCTATTACTACTGTTCTATGTCGTATGGAAAGCAACCAAACCACCCGATTCCTATCTGGATCCGTACGGCAACGGGATCACGCGCGGGTACCGCGCGGGATTTCTTAGTATTTTTCTCATATGTATCGTGCAAGACCATCTGTTTATGACACACAAGTTACCTTTTCTGTTTTACCTGTTCGCTTTTATGGGCATAGCAACGAGTTCCTTTTTCAATCATCAAGCCGATTATTATGTCGGATCTGAAGACGAAACTTACGCAGAGGAATCTGCAATTGAGGTCTTTGCCGAAACTGAGCTAACTTAAGAGATGGCTTCCTATTCTAAAGATGTCAAAACAGTCCTGTTTCTAAACATGCTCGGCTTCGCGGCGGGAGTAGGTATACAGTCTTCCCTTGCTTGGTTTCTCATGCCGGCGGGGAGAGGGCAGTATGCCGCGTGTGTGGTGGTATTTGCATCTTTGGTGACTCTGGTCTGCTCGCTCGGGCAGGAAATGGCGAATATTTACTATATCGGAGCCAAGAAGCTAACACCTTCCCAAGCCATGACACAAAGTCTTGTTATAGGAGTGTTAATCAGCTTTATCGCCTGCATGATTGGATATCTACTCACGTTGACATCACTACCGTTCCTGAACAAGGCGCCGCTTGCACTCTTCCGCTATTCGCTTCTTTGTATACCAGCAATGCTCTTCCAACTATACCTTACCAGAATTTTTCTCGGCATGGGAAAGGTATCGACTTTCAAGTATCTGATTGTGGGTGTTCAAGCTTTGTTTCTTGCGGGTTTGTTGACAACAGGAGCACTAAGAAAACTGGACGTTAAGACGGCAATACTCATACAGGCGGGCGCAAATGCCACAATAGCTTTGATGGCTCTGGGATTATTGATATTCCATCATGGTTGCCGGATTATAAGGTTGGAGATGGGCCCTCTATTGCGTTCTCTTGGGTACGGAATCCGCTACTGCCTTGGCAAACTTGCCACGCTGTTGAACGTTCAGATTGCGACAATTATTCTTAGCTTTTCTGCGGTAGAGCCGGACCAGCTCGGGCTCTTTTCAGCAGCAATAGCATTATCGATACAAATTTTGATTTTGCCAGGGGCAGTACAGATTGCCATAATGCCAAGAGCAGCAGCAGATTCCAAAGGCGAAAGCCTTATGGTTGCACAAAGTGTACGGCTTTGTCTTGTTTGCTGTTCGATTATGACGCTCGTTTTCTTTCTATTGAGTAAGCCTATAATCACGATATTTCTCTCTCCGCGTTTCCTGCCTGTACTGGTGCCACTGTGGATTTTGTTACCCGGTGTGTTAATACAAACCATCTCAAGGATTCTTCCGGCGTACTTTGCCGGTATTGACCGCCCACAAATAACCTCCATTGTCCTTGTGTTGTCTGTGGTTGCCAATCTTTTTCTTATACACCTTCTTCTGCCCATCTGGGGACTTCTAGGAGCAGCATTTGCTTACACTGCCGCCCATGCTTTGGGAGCCGTTCTTATGGGTCTGGCATTTCAATACTACAGCGGATTGTCTATGTGGAGGCTGGTAAAATTCAATCGTGGAGATTTTAATGCGCTTATCCAGCTTTTGCGGCGTTCATGGAAACAACCTCGCACACGGGAACTGGAAATTGGTAATTTATAGTTATTGGATCTTGCATAATGAAAGAAAAACAACTAACCGTATATTTCCTGTGTGAAGCCGAATTACTCGGCGGATATGGGGAATTTCTTTGTGGGAAGGCGCCCTCACCTCAGGGATTGCCGCCGGTTTATAACACATGGAATGGTTACGTAAAGGCGGGCCACAAGATCCATATCTTTACCCAGTACTATCACTACGATGGGTATTCTGATTGGGAATACAACGATTGGCAGTTGCATAATGTACCTTCACCCTTCAAGTACCTGCGTAACAAAAGACTCACCAAATTAGGCAAGTTACTATACAGGTTTTCAAGATTAGTCGGCCTATACAGGGTATGGAGGCGAGCTTTGGCAATAGCCAGAGAAACACCGCCGGATGTCGTATACACTTATAGTCCGTGGAGTGGACTGCCTGCGATGCATATTTCCAGAAAGTATAATGCTGCTCATGTTGTGAGACGGTTTGGCACTTTCCTGTACGATGTGCTAATCGGCAAGCACCATATAAGTGACGGTTGGATAATCGAAATACTTACTTACAAATTGTATTATGATTTATTTATAATGACAAATGACGGAACTTTTGGGGACAAGGTGAGCCTGCATTATGGGTGTCCTGCTTCGAAGCTGGTTTTCTGGACAAACGGTGTAGACAAGACCATGTACGATCCTGATTGTGACAGAGAGCAATTCCGAAAGGAACTCGGATTACCTGAAGATTGTCCGATTGTATTATCAGTAGCACGTCTGGCCGGAATGAAAAGGGTGGACCGCGTCATAGAAGTAATGAAACACGTCACAAAATCCCGGTCTGACGCACACCTTGTTATTGCCGGCGATGGTGTTGATGAAGGGAAACTCAGGCAATTAACCCACGAGTACGGTTTAGATCATGTGGTTCATTTTGTAGGGGCAGTTGCACATTCGGAAATCAAGAATTATTTCAATGCAAGCGATGTTTATGTACAATTCTTCGACAGATCCAACCGAAGCAATCCCCTTTTTGAAGCTATGTGCTGTGCCCTGCCCATAGTTACGTTTGAAGGTCCAAGCACTGGCGACTTGATATTCCATGGAAGGACCGCCTTGTGCGTTCAATCAGATAAGATTTTTCATGAAAAATCCGTCTCGTGTGTTGAAGGGGAAGAGTTGGAGAAGGCTGCGCAACACGTGGTGTCTTTGCTTAACGATGAAGAGTTGAGATTAACACTTGGTAGCAATGCAAGACAACATCTCATTGACAACTTTCAAACATGGGAAGAAAGGATTAGAATGGAAATGAACACCGTTTACGATCTTGTACAGGCCAGGAAAGAGTGAGTAAATGAAGGTTTCGCGTAGAAGTGAAAAGGTGCTTGGTATCATTTCTGCAATGTATGCTTATCGTCATGAAGGCGACTTATACATTCATTCTTCATTCGGGCGTATAATAGATACACTTGCTGAGCGTTATAAAGAGGTGATACTATGCATTCCTACAAAGAAACAACGGCCGGATGAGCCGCGTGATTATCGGATTCAAGCCGGGAATGTCGAAGTAATCCCACAACCCTTTTATACCAGTTCTTTGGGCAGCCTGAAGCATCCTCTCGAAATCCTGCGGGCATATACACACACTTGTAAAAAGTCCGATGCTTTATTTATCCGCGGATTGGCGCCCTTTGTTGGTCTGCTATATGTACATGCCTGGCTTCGCAAGAATGTCGTTTGTCACTGGATAGTCGGAAATCCAATTGCCCTTCTTAAAACTCACAAACGGTCGGGATTAATAATTGATAAGCTATCACTCATATACGCCCACATACACCGTCTGAACACCAGAGCAGGTCGTTGGCTAACCAAGGGAGCCTTCGTTTGTAACGGGACAGAACTTGCCGAACTTTATAAATCGCCTTGTACGATCGTGGCTGTCTCAAGTTCTGTTAAAGCAAGCGAATTTTTCGAACGAGAGGATACTTGCGGAGGAAAGAAAGTGCGGATCCTATTTGTTGGTTTTGTCCGTCCGGAAAAGGGCGTCGAATACCTGATAAAAGCTGTCAGTAAACTTGTAACCGAGAAAGAATGGGAACTTGTTATTGTCGGCTCACGTGACGGATATAGCGCTTATACTGAAAAACTTGACAAGCTGGTAGATGACCGTAATCTTCGAAAGCAAGTGCGGTGGGTTGGATACGTAAAGGAAGTTTCACAGTATTTTCGTGAGGCCGATATTTTTGTCCTTCCCACTTTGTCTGAGGGCACACCACACGTACTGGTTGAAGCCAGAGCCAACAGCTTGCCAGTAATCTCTACCAATGTGGGAGGGATACCTGACTCTGTATCACATGGTTATGACGGTGTTTTAGTGCCTCCTAAAGATTCTGATGCGCTGGCACATGCTATTGACCACCTCATTTCTGACAAGGAATTCAGGCAGTCGCTTATCCGTAACGGTCTAAGCTCCGCCCGTAATTTTACTATTGCCCGATTTGTTGATACAGTTGTTGATACAGTTGTTGATGAGCTTAAAAATCGAATTAGGTGAGGCAACAATGATTCGTGTATTGAAATATCTTTGGTTCAGGTTTATTATGCTTACAACCGGATGGATACCGGATTTCACCCCGGTATTGTGGTTTAGGGGCTTTCTTGCCAGACCCGCGTTCAAGAAATGCGGGAGAAACTTCCAGCTCGCCAGCGGCACACTCATCAACTGGTCCAGCAACATTTCCATTGGTCATAATGTTTTCATAGGCAATAATTGCTGGATCCAGGGAGTAGGTAAGGTTGTGTTGGAAGACGAAACAATGCTTGGTCCTTTTACTGTTTTAGCGAGCAACGAGCACACGAAGGACAAGGGTTCATATCGATTTGGTTATCCCAGAAGAGAAAAAATAACTGTCGGAAAGGGCTCATGGACCGGAGCACATGTCACTATCAAGGCCGGCGTAAATATAGGTCCAGGTTCTGCTGTAGGCGCGGGAGCTGTTGTAGTAAAAGATGTTCCGGATAATTGTGTAGTTGGCGGCGTTCCCGCAATAATAATCAAAAGAAATTAAAACTAAGAATATGTACCCTTGAGTAGCATTAGTCCCACTTAAAGCGTACAAATTGGATGGGGCTGAATAGAAAACTGTAAAAAGATTGCATAAGTAAAAGGATTTGTTATGGTAAAGGGCAAAAAGGTGCTGGTCACGGGAGCAGGGGGATTTATCGGTTCACATCTTGTTGAAGCTCTGCTTGAGAAGGGTGCAAATGTTCGAGCATTTGTTAAATATAACAGTCGCAGTGACTGGGGCATGCTTTCGGATTTGCCGGAAGAAGCACAGAAGAGTTTTGAGGTGATAGCCGGCGACATCAGAGATCCCTTCTTCGTGAGAAAAGCCGTTCAGGGATGTGATTATGTTTTTCATCTTGCTGCTCTCATTGGAATTCCTTACAGTTACGTAGCTCCGAGTGACTACGTGTCAGTAAATGTCCAGGGGACCGTTAACCTGTTGCAGGCCTGCCTGGACGAAAGAATACCTCGTTTTGTTCATACCTCAACGAGCGAGACCTATGGAACAGCTCTTTACGTACCTATAGATGAAAAACATCCGTTGCAGGGGCAATCACCTTATTCAGCAAGTAAGATAGGGGCTGACAAGATGGTGGAATCCTACTACAAGAGCTTCGATTTGCCTGCAGTAACGGTACGTCCATTCAATACTTTTGGGCCTCGACAGTCGTCAAGGGCTTTTATACCTACAGTAATAAGTCAAGCCCTGACCCGGAAGAAGATTCTTTTAGGCTCACTGGAACCTGTCCGTGATATGACATTTGTGAAGGATACAGTGGAAGGCCTTATTACAGTGGGGCTTAGTGACAAGGTTTTAGGGCAAGCAGTAAACTTAGGCATGGGCGATGGCCAGACTGTTGGCTCAATAGCCAAAACGATACTGCATATTTTAGACAAACAAAATATGCCGATCGAAGAAGATTTAACGAGGATTCGTCCTGAGAAAAGCGAAGTGATGCGTTTAATCAGCGATAATACAAAAGCCCGCGAGATTTGCGGCTGGTCCCCAACTTACAGTCTTGAACAAGGACTTGCTGAGACAATAGAATGGATTAAAAAGAACCTGAACAGGTACCGTCCGGACCGTTATACACTTTGAAAGACCGAAAATCATGACATTGATAGAAATGAAAGATATACGAGTTGTAGTCCTGGCAGGTGGCAAAGGGACACGTTTGAAGCCCTATACAAAAGTATTCCCAAAGCCGCTCATGCCGATCGGTGATATGTCCATCCTGGAAGTAGTGCTTAGGCAACTTAAATCTTTTGGTTTTAACAAGATCACTCTTTCTGTGAACCACCTCGCAGACTTAATACGCGCCTTTTTCGGCGATGGTTCCCAGTTGGGTGTTGATATAACCTACTGTATGGAAGACAAGCCACTGGGGACAGCAGGCTCTCTTTCCCTGGTGGAGAATTTAACAGATAGTTTCCTGGTCATGAACGGTGATTTGTTGACTACTATTGATTATGCTGCCATGGTACGGAGGCACATCGAATCTGGGATGATTGCAACCATTGGTGTCTTTCCTCGCGAGGTACAAATTGATTTTGGCGTACTCGAAATCGGGGCTGAAAGAGAACTGCTGGATTATAGGGAGAAACCAACATTTGAATACATGGTGAGTATGGGAGTCAATGTCTTCGACAAATCTGTTCTTGAATTCATTCCATCAGGGAAGTATCTGGATATACCCACACTGATGATGAGCCTTAAGAAAGCCGGAAAAACTGTGCTGACATACAGCAGTGATTGCGAGTGGCTCGACATCGGCCGAGTAGAGGACTACGAAACCGCAATCAAGGCTTTCGAGCAGTCGCGAGACAAATATCTGCGAGCATAAACTATGCAAAAGCATGCTTTGATAACAGGCATATGCGGTTTTGCAGGCCGACATATGTGCGATTATTTGACCACCGTGCCGGAGAGGCCAAAGATTATTGGCATCGATATACTGGACACACCACCGAGTGGTTGTGACTGTTTCTACAAGGCTGATATATCATCCGATAAGGCAATTAAAGATATCATCAATCAAACTAAACCTGATTTTATTATTCACTTAGCCGGAACTTTCGCTAAAGGTCGACAAGCATACAATGTCAACCTTCTCTCGATAATCAGCTTGCTTGAAAGTTCATTTGAGCACGTTCCCAATGCGGTTGTTGTAACCGCGGGATCTGCCGCTGAGTACGGCCTTGTAACACCAAAGCAGTTGCCTCTTAATGAGCAAACCACTTGCAAGCCTATTACTTCGTACGGCTCGAGCAAGCATTTAGCAAGCCAAATCGCCCTTTATTATCACCGTGTTCATAAAATGCGTACTATGGTGGTAAGACCTTTCCAACTTATCGGCAAGGGAGTAAATCCGCGATTGGCTCCTGGGGCTTTCGCTCAGCAATTGGTACAAATTATCAACAAGGACTCCAAAGTTATTAAAGTAGGAAACCTTGAGAGCTATCGCGACTTTCTTGACATTCGCGACGCTGTAGAGGCTATTTGGGCTTTATGTCGAAAACCAGCGGGCGGGGAGATATTTAACCTCTGCTCCGGAAAGCCGACGAAGATGGCTGACCTACTTCAAATGATGATTGAGCACTGTGGACAAAAGCCGAAGATTGAAGTAGATCCATCGCTTTTACGCAACAGTGTTGATGTCTCTAAAGTATACGGCAGTTACCAAAAGATAAAAAACCTTTGTGGATGGCAACCCAAAAGAAGCCTCATCCAAAGTGTACAAGCAATGCTTGGATGAAAGTTGATAAATGATATGTTCGGCATGAGGCTCATAGAAAACGTTTTACAGAGAAAGTAATCCTCAGGCTCGAACACTTGAGGTTCTGTGCCGCAAAAGCATTACAAATAGCACAACAAGCTAAATTATCATTGACGTAAATGGTATCGAATAAAGAGATGCCCAAGATTGTATCAGAATCGGATACTCAAACAGCTAATATGAAGATATTACATGTTGGCCCTCTTATGCTAAGTCACGCCAGCGGCCTCCCAGAAAGTATTCTTGGTTTCGCTTCGGCGCAGATTGATATGGGGCTAAAAGTAGGTTTGCTTTCACCTTTGCCGTTAATTCAAAGTAAGTCGATGAAGCAAATACCTAGTGTTTGTCTTCTTGGAAGTCCTCACAGGACACATTATAATCCCTGGATAATCCCTCGGGATTGGATTCGTCACATACGTAACAAATTTGGCACTCCCGACCTAGTAAATTTCCACAGTACCTATATTCCCTTTAACATTGCACTTGCCCGAAGATGCAGACAGGTCAGTTGGCGTTATGTAATTACCGCGCATGGCGTAATGGGATGTCTGGCTCAGAATACTAAGCGAATAAAAAAACGCATCGCTAATTTATTATTTTTTCGGTCCTATGTTAAACATGCTGAGGCTATACACGCTTTCTCCGCTTCTGAAGCTAAGGAAATTCAAAAACTTTTCAAGGTTAAAAAGATCATTATAGTTCCCAACGGAGTTGAAGATTATTTTTTGGAGGCCTCAGAGAAATTAAGCCCGGCAGACTTGGGTGATTTTGGCAGCAAAGGTGATTTAATGCTGGGCTTTATCGGACGAATAGATGTTTACCATAAAGGACTCGACCTTCTGCTGAATGCCCTGAAACTTTTGAAATCCCAGATGGAGAGACCTATATGCAACTTATTTGTAATCGGACCCTTCCATACTAAAAAGGATGAACGGTCCTTTTGCAGGATGGTGGAATCGCTCGGCTTAAAAGATAATGTCAAACTATTGGGAGCCAAATATGGCAAAGAAAAGCTGCGGTACTTTCTTGCTTGTGATATCTTTGTTCATACATCTCGTTTTGAAGGTATGCCGATGTCTGTCCTTGAAGCTATGGCACTTGGACGTACCTGTTTAGTAACAGCCGCCACCAATGTCAGTGATATTGTTTGTGAAGGTGGAGGATGGGCATGCAAACCTGACTCGATATCGATAGCTGAAACAATTAAGTCTATTTATGAACAAAGGGATTCTCTGAAAGCTTTGGGACGACAATCGCACGAATTGATACAAACACGATTTACTTGGACAAATGTAGCTCAAAAGTTATATCAAGAACATAGCAAATTATGTTGCATTGGATAAAAGAGACAACTGTAATAGCAATTGTCAGGGTGAATGTTCGCTCACTGAACAACTTATGCTTACCTTGACATTACAAGCCAATAAAGAATATAGAGAAAAAAATTTGAAAATCAGCATATTTGGTATGGGTTATGTCGGTGTCGTTAGTGGTGCCTGTTTGCTTCGGGATGGCCATGAGGTTATCGGAGTAGATCCTGTCGCATCGAAAGTTACTGACTTATCACAGGGACACTCGCCTATCCAAGAACCTGGCGTGACCGAACTGCTGACAGAAGGATACGAAGCAGGCCGGTTTAAAGCAACGACCGAACCCTCCAAAGGCTTGGCCGGAAGCGATATGGTCTGGATCTGCGTTGGGACTCCATCGGAACCTAACGGCGATATAGATTTTTCAGCGGTCGATACAGTCATTGGTCAAATCGGCCGATCACTTCGCAACAGTCAAGACCGCCCCCTTGTAGTACTTCGAAGTACCTGTCTGCCCGGGACCACAAGCAACCGAGTAATCCCTCTTTTGGAAGAGGCATCTGGCCTGAAGGTAAGTAAGGATATCCGCGTGGTATACCATCCGGAATTCCTTCGAGAAGGCACAGCGGTAAAGGATTTCGAGAATCCACCGAAAATCATTGTAGGCGAAGCTTATCACGGAGCTGGAGATCTGCTTTTTAACCTGTATGAGAAATACGAAGCCCCGCATTTCCGCATGGAACCAGCCGAAGCGGAGATGGTTAAATACTGTGATAACCTTTTTCATGCCCTGAAGGTTACCTTCGCAAACGAAATCGCTTCGCTGGTCAGAACCTTAGGTGTGGACGCCCGTCGGATATCTGAGGTTTTCTGCGCCGACACGAAACTCAACATTAGTCCGGCTTACCTGCGTCCAGGCCCTGCATATGGTGGTTCATGCCTGCCGAAGGACCTTCGGGCAATTCTGCGACTTGCATCGCTTAATTCACTTCATTTACCAATGCTTCAAGGCATACCGGAAAGCAATGACATCCAGATCCATAATCTGATCTTACGTGTTCTTGCATATCGACCCAATTCTGTGGGAATAATTGGGCTAGCGTTTAAGTGTAATACGGATGATATGCGTGGTAGCCCCTATGTGAAGGTTGCCAAGTCGCTAATCGGTGAGGGGATACGTTTGCGAATTTACGACCCAGCCGTGGAACCCGACCGGCTGATAGGGAGCAACAAAGAACAGGTTCAAAAAGCCCTTGGTCACCTGGTGGATTTACTGGTTCCCTCTTTGGAAGACCTGTCCTCGACGGACTTGATCCTTGTGAACCATCCTATTGTAGATTCCGATCGTATTTATAATTGGCTTAATGCCGGAATCCGAATATTGGACCTAGTTGATATCAAAAGCGTAGACCGCATCGCCGATTTGTATGAAGGTATCTACTGGTAAACCCAAAGACATGCACATCCTTTATCTACACCAATATTTTGCTACGCGAAGAGGTATGACGGGTACACGGTCCTACGAGTTTGCCCGGTATTTAGTAGGGAGAGGTCATCGTGTCACGATGATAACATCGGGTTTTGCCAATGGTGAGTTTCCTGTGCCAAGAGGGAGGAAATATCTCGAAGTGGAATTTGAAGGTATTGGTGTGGTTTCGATAGCAGCAGCTTATAATAATCCTCATGTCGGTACCGGCATAAGTGGTTGGCAACGAATGATAAAGTTCTATCAATTCGCTAATTTGGCCGCGCATGTTGGCAAAAACCTCTATAAGCCTGACATCGTTTTTGCCACCCATACGCCTTTGACTATAGGGTTGGCCGGCATTAAGCTCAGTCGTTACTTCGACGTTCAATTTGTCTTCGAGGTCCGCGATCTCTGGCCTGATGCGCTAGTCAATGTCGGGGCTTTAAAAAATCCACTGGCGATCTGGTGGCTGCAGCGAATGGCAAAGAAGATATATGCAGTGGCAAACCACATCGTGGTACTGTCACCGGGTATGAAGGATGGAATCATCCGGATGGGTATCCCGACAGAACGTGTGACCGTGATTCCGAACGGCAGCGATCTGGATCTTTTCAAGCCGAACCTGGATGGGTCGGTCCAGCGCGGTCGGCTTGGCATAGGCAACCGATTCGCAGCTATTTACTTTGGAGCTATGGGTCATGCCAACGGGCTTGAATATGTCATTGAAGCTGCACGAATCCTGGCCGAACGTGGCAAAGACCACATCGTAATTGTCCTCCATGGAGACGGGGGAAGACGCCCGAATTTAGAAAAGATGGCCAGAGATTACAAGCTGAACAACTTGGTTTTTAGTGACTTGGTCCCCGATAAGGCCGAAGTAGCACGGATTGTAGCCAGCTGTGACGTTAGTATGACAATCTACCGGGCAAGTCGAGAACACACATGGTCACCGAATAAGATGTTTGATGCCCTTGCCGCCAGCAAGCCCGTGCTGATCAATGTATCAGGCTGGCTTGGAGAAATGATAGAGGACAACAACTGTGGCAGATGTCTTGATCCGCATCGCCCGGAGATGTTGGCCGAGGCATTGGAAGAATTGGCATCCAATCCGGATTTATGCCGAGAGATGGGCAATAATGCACGTTCACTGGCCGAGCGAGAATTTGACCGGGCCAAATTAGCCAGCCGTCTCGAACAAGTTCTCTCTGAGACTTTAAAAAAACATGATGAAAAATACGTCCTAAATTCGGACACTTCTACATACGGATTTGAGGAAAGATGAAACCTGAGGCTTTAAGTTGTGCTGTTGAGTGTATTATATGCAACCAATCAATGGTATTATATGGCCACGCCGACTATTACGACCGATCTTCACATTTCAAAACGTCAATATACTTTTGTAAGGATTGCGATATATTTTACAGACCCGTTGATAATGCAATTCGACTTGACCATCACTATGCCGCCAGTTATGTACAAAAACAAAATGAACCTGCGTTTTACGATGCAAGAATTCATTTGTTCGAATATTTGATTTCTCTCGTTAAGAAATATACAAACAGGAATTCTAATACCGAAGAACGCTGACTGAAACTCATGGATTTTGGATCGTCTTTTGGCCACTTTATAGAACTTGTGATTTACCATGACATATATGCTATTGGCGTGGAACTCAACGAAGATTTAATTATATCCAGCCAAAAAAAACTTGATTGTTTACAAAAACATCCGAGAACTGTCTGAAACAGTTGATGTGGTTATATCTATTGACTCGCTGTATTACGTCCCCAACCCCAAAAATGTCTTACTTGATATGAAAAACTGCCTCAAGCCTGATGGAATCTTTGTTGCTCTTCTAACAAACAGGAATTTGTACGCAAAACTGAGAGCTATACTCACATTTAAAGATGATTATGGCTCTATTGGGGATGCTTTGGTGAGCTATTCCCTAAAAGGATTCAAGAAATTATTGTCACTGGCTGGCTTCAGTATAATTAGGGTTATTCCCGATTACGGCAGGGGAAACAATAGTTTTAACGCCCGGATTCATAATTATAGCGAAATTGAATTAATCGTTTTTTCCATGGAGATTTTGCCTGATGGCTGAAGCAGATCTTCCAATGGTCAGTGTAATCGCACCTTGTCGCAATGAAGTGCTCTTTATTGAGAAGGCTATACGCACAATCCTTGAGAACGACTACCCCACAGAACTGATTGAACTATTGGTGATTGATGGGATGAGCACCGACGGCACTCGCGAGATTGTTGGAAGAATGGCTGAGCATGATGAACGCATCAGGCTGCTTGATAATCCTAAAAAGATTGTTCCATCAGCAATGAATATCGGCATCAAGGCCTCCCAGGGAGAATATATTTTAAGGATCGATTGTCACTCAACTTTTGCATCCAACTATATTTCAAAATGTATAGAGCTCTCGCGAAGGACGTGCGCCGATAACGTCGGAGGTTATATTATAACACTACCTGGTGCTGATACGCGGATTGCAAAGGCAATCATGGCGGCAACAAGCAGCAAGTTTGGTGTTGGGAATTCAACGTTTCGATTGAGCGGCCCCGAACAGGAAGCTGAAACTGTACCCTTCGGAACTTTTCGACGAAACCTTTTTGATAAGATCGGCTTGTATGACGAAAGACTGGTTCGCAATCAGGACATAGAACTAAACTCACGGATACGCAAGGCAGGTGGACGGATTGTGATTTCTCCCGATATAAGAGTTAATTATTACAATCGAGCTACCTATAGTGGATTATGGCGGCAGTCCTTCAACAACGGACTCTGGAATCCCTACACAATCTGGCTGACAGGAGGCGGCTTAGCTCTGAGACACTTCATACCCATGTTTTTTGTCATAGGACTATTCACTCTGTCCTTGTGTGCGGTTTTCCAGCCACCAGTTAAGTGGGTGTTATTAGGCTACATTCTGGTTTATCTTTGTTCGGCGGGATTCTTTTCTATCAAACATACTCGGCGTAATAAAATATTGTCCATCTTGGTTTTGTGGTCATATATAGTGCTACATATATCCTATGGCTTTGGTTCTTTATGCGGCCTTATAACAATACCATTGAAGTTTCCCTGTCGTGACAAGAATATATCGAACGAAGGACCGGTAGAGGGTACGGCTTAGCCTGTCAGAGAAATTTAAATTCAGTTTTACATACGAACTACACCATGCTAAGACCAGCAAAGCGAATTCTTGATTTATTGATCTCTTTTCCCGCAGTTTTAGTTTTGTTGCCGGTTTTTGTCGCTATTATTATTGCTATAAGAGTCAGCAGTAAAGGGGCGGCCGTTTTCAAACAGGAGCGGGCGGGCAAGGGTGGCAAGCCGTTTACCTTTTATAAGTTCCGCACGATGAAAACAGGTGTTGATCCATTCGGATCAAGCCCAAAATCCGGTGATGATCCTCGACTAACGAAGATAGGAAAGTTTCTACGTGAATATTCACTCGATGAGCTGCCGCAATTGCTCAACGTACTAAAAGGGGATATGAGTATCGTTGGACCGAGGCCGTTGTACGTGTCGCAAATGTCGGAATGGAATGAGCGACAAAAGAAGCGGATTCTTGTTAAGCCGGGGCTAACGGGATTGGCGCAAATATCAGGCCGGGGGGAACTGACACGTGAGGAAAAATTTGAGCTCGATGTCAAGTATGTAGAAACGGCAAGCTTCTGGGGAGACATAAAGATAATTCTGCTGACCGCTATNNTAAAGATAATTCTGACGACCGCTATCCAGGTGTTTCGGCGAAAAAGTATCTATGAAAAAAGATACTCTCAAACCGAATATACACGGGGAGAAAATTCCAATAGTCAATAAACATCTCACTTCACCGTTACTTGCGCTGCTTCTTTTGGGTCCGGTAGTTTCGGCTTTAGACCCGGAAGAAATACTAATCATATCGAATGGAAACAACAGCCACTCCGTCACAATTGCTCAACACTACTGCAGCAAGCGAGGCGTGCCGACGGACAATATTCTTACTCTGTCGTTAGGGGCCGAGCTTAGTTATACAATCACCAGGGCCAACTACGAAAAACAGATTGCAGAGCCGATTCGAGAGAGATTATTAAGCCCCGGCACCGGCGGGCAAATCAAGTGCCTTCTCACAACATACGGCATACCAATAAAAGTCCAAGGACGAGGGCCATTGAAAGGCCTGGAAAACAAACTAAAACAACTAAGAGGATTAGCCGAACAGGAAAGAAACAAGATTGAACAGTTAAATACTAATGATCCAGGAAAATCGGCCAGGCAGAAAGAAAAAGTCAATCGGAAACTTAAGCAGTTGCAATACGAAATTAATCGCATTACCGGCAAAGAAACAGGGGCTTCGGTAGATAGTGAATTATCAATGGTGTTATCCAGTAATTATGAGCTATACCGATGGCAGCCAAATATACTCAAGAATAATTCGCCGGGTCTGAGTCTTAATACGCTTATGGTATGTCGCCTTGACGGACCCGGGACTCAGATAATCAAAGGTTTGGTAAATAAGGCAATAGCCGCGGAGAAAACGGGTTTAACAGGTGTTGCCTATATTGATTCGCGTGGTATAGCAGAAAACAATAATCGTTATTCACTCGGTTATTTTGATCAGTCTCTTCGGGAACTGGCGGCTTTTACAAGGTTGCGGACCGAATTGACCGTTAAAGAGGAACGCACAGAAGAACTTTTCGCAGCCGGCACCTGTCCCCGGACAGCTATCTATTGCGGCTGGTACAGCCTGAAAACTTATATCGACGCCTTCGATTTTGTAGATGGCGCGATAGGGTATCACATCTCAAGCTGGGAGGCGGTTGACCTTCGCGACCCAAACAGCAGCCAGTGGTGTCCGGCTATGCTCAAGGATGGGATAACAGCGACATTAGGGGCGGTGGCTGAACCATATCTTCATTCATTTCCTGAGCCGAGAGCATTTTTCACAGAGTTATTCAAAGGCCGCTGTCTTGTTGAGGCATACTATCACACAAAACCGTTCAATTCGTGGCAACTGGTCTTGATAGGTGATCCCCTATATAGACCTTTCAAAAAGCCTTAGCTTCTAAAGACTGACAGCATACGAGCTACGTGTTGGTGGAAGCCCGGGCTCGGTGACAGTGAAATATCTCGATGAGGTAAGTCGTAATAACGACAGCCACGATTCCTATGGCGGCAACGATCACATCCTGCAATCTGAAGTCTCTTCCGGAAATTACAGAAAATAATTTCGCCGCGACTAAAAAACCTACCGGTAGTGCTGACACCACTATTAGCCATTTGAGTTTCGGAGTTTTTGTGGGCAGAAAAAGGCTGATATTTTGAATCCACAGCATCGTGAAAAAGCCGTAGGCAAATAGAAAAAATGCCAGGTTTGCCGCCGGTGGCAGTAGCTCAGAAAGACTTACTCTCGTTAAATTTGTCAGAGCAAAAATAACAATACCCGTTACCACAAGAAATGCAGGCCAAAATGTGAAAAACGTCAGCAAAATCAAGCCTGTAAGCACACCCCAAAGGTCGGCGAAAAAATCCATAATATCGCAGCTACGCCCGACCACAACACCCTGAAGTAACTCGTCAATAATACCATAACAAACGGTTACTAAAAGTACCCACCAGACAGCAGGTTTGCGCCAGTTCACTTTCCTATGAGGATTGATTGCGCCCCATAACAGGAAAACCAGTACCAGATAGGCCATAAAGTGCAGGCTTTTATCGGACACCCCGGCTTTGCGAACCATAGATGGAATCGGTATATGTGCAAGAACGAAAAGCGTAGGCCAATAAAACAACAATGATATTATAATTAGCTTTTGTCGGCGAAATAAAGCCATTAAGAGCACCTAAACACTCATCAGGTTTAAAAAAATTGCCAAAACAATAATATTTCGACCCTTTTAGGCCTAACCTTAATTTTACCAGATATTTGTTTATGATGTAACGGATAGACTGGTAAAATTGGAGAAAAGCCAAGTTCGATTCAATGAAAAAAGGGAGAACTGAAAGGATGATTGGCACCGGCAGATAATACAAAATTGGTGTATAGATTTTTAAATTTTGAGAAATGCTTTCTATTGNNGGAGGACTTAACAATGAAGCGTTTTATAATTCCTGCGATTATTATAGTCGTTTTCGCAGCCCTTTGCCCCGGACAGCGCAGGTCTCGTGTTTCTCCCCTAAAAATAATCCAGCTTACTGAACCGAGTTTAACTGGTTCGGTTAGTTTCGAGGAGGCGCTGGCCAAGCGTCGAAGTGTTCGTCAGTTTACGAACCAACAACTCAAGCCGGCACAGATTAGCCAACTTGCGTGGGCCGGCCAGGGCATAACAGAACCCGTCAGAGGACTTCGAACGGCACCTTCAGCAGGAGCGACTTATCCAATAAAGCTATATTTCGCCACGCAGGATGGACTGTTTGTTTACAACACCGAGGAACACAGTCTGGAACAAACCTCAAACCTGGATGTACGGGGCAGATTGACGACGACCAACGCGCCGTGCAATATCCTTATCGCAGGCTCTGAGAGAAATCTTGCGGTCCAATTCCGCGGCGAGGCAAACAAATATATGCTATTGGAAGCCGGTCATATCGCTCAGAGTATACAACTACAAGCTGTCTGCCTTGGTCTGGGGTCCGTACCAATCGGCGGTTTTGATGCAAGGGGCGTCAAAAGAGTATGCAGGCTTTCGAGGGGTCTTGAGCCACTTTTGGTTATTTCCGTTGGTTATCCTGCTGCTGAGACAAAAACAGAAGATGACAAGGAGGAAACCGATAAAACGGAAGACAGAAAGGAAAAAAAAGCAGTGTTGATTGTCAGCAGGGAGAATTTTCGTGATGAAGAGCTTTTTGAAACAAGAGGTATCCTAACCAATGCGGGAGTAAAGACGGTCGTAGCAAGTTCAAAGACAGGAGCCATAAGGGGTATGCTTGGACGTTTAGCCGAGGCAACAATTCTTGTGAAAGACGTTGTCGTCGATGATTACGATGCGGTAATTTTTATAGGCGGTTCGGGTGCAATGGAATATTTCCACAGCAGATTTGCGTGGAATATTGCCCGCGAGACAGTGCAAAAGAAAAAGGTTCTTGGTGCAATTTGTATCGCACCTGCAATCTTAGCTAATGCGGGTTTGCTCAGCGGTGTACGATGTACCAGCTTCTTATCCGAACGGGACAGACTCCAGAGGGCCGGTGCTCTATATACCGGCGTTCCCGTCGAACGGGACGGGCTTATTATAACGGCGAGCGGCCCAATGGCTTCGGTCCAATTTGGCAGAGCTGTCGCGGACGCCCTGGCCGAAAAATAATAACCTTTACTTATAAATACAATCGGTAGTTTTTCCAGGAATGCCTGTTTACAGGTTACTAACCGTCCTTTTTTGCGTTGTCAAGCCGGAAAAAAATCACAACAAAGGAGTATCATCCAGCTATCTGAAGATAAATCTTATATCACGAACAAATTCATACGAGAAATTACGGTTGACAATCACCTCGTAGTCCGGATAATAGCTTGTGTGTTCATCAGGATTCCACATTTTAGTCCTGCTGAGAGGAAGGAAACAGCCGATGCAAAGATTTGGAGGTTAATAATATCATGAACAGAAAAACGAACTCGTCCAAGGGGCTTGATAATTTCAAAAACAGTGGGTACATAATTGGCCGTCGCGATTTGCTCCGGGCCACCGGCGCCGCGGTACTGGCATCTTCGGCCTTTCCGCTACACTGGGTAGCCGGCGCCGAAAAGAAAAAACAGAAGATACTTTACTTCACACGCTCGGCCGGCTTTGAGCATGGCGCCGTCAAACTCAAGGATGGTAAGCCCAGCATCTCCGATAGAACTCTCACGGAATTAGGTAAACGCCACGGCTTCGAAGTCGTCTGTACGAAAGACGGCCGGGTCTTCGATGGCGACCTCGATCAGTACGATGCCATCGCCTTCTACACAAGCGGCGACCTCACCAAGCCCAACAAAGCCAAGACTCCACCAATGTCGCCCGAAGGTAAGAAAAAGCTTTTGAACACCATCGCCGCCGGCAAAGGCTTCGTCGGCTTCCATGCAGCTACGGATTCCTTCCACTCCAAGGGCCCCAGAAACCAGAACCAGACCGAGGTCGATCCCTATATCGCCATGCTCGGCGGTGAATTCATCAAACACGGTGCCCAGCAGGAATCCATTATACGCGCGGCCTCTCCAAAGTTTCCCGGGGTAAAACAATTCGGAAAGGTCCAAAAACTCAAAGAAGAGTGGTATGCACTAAAGAATTTCGCCAGGGACCTGCACGTGGTCCTCATTGAAGACAATGAAGGTATGAAAGGTGACTGCTACCAGCGTCCGCCATTTCCGATGACGTGGGCCCGTATGCATAAAAAAGGCCGTGTCTTTTATACCTCCTTCGGCCACCGCGACGACATCTGGACAAATCCCCAGGTTCAGGGCATTATCGTAGGCGGCTTAGCCTGGGCAATGGGCAACGTCAAGGTCGACGTAACACCCAATATCGACAAAGTCACACCAAAGGCCAGTCAGTTGAAATACTGATTCAGCCTCGGCAAGCATACGAATCATTTGGACAGGGTGGGTTTCGTAACCAGCAACCCACCCTTCTGTTTTGCGCTCGGCCAATCCCAAAAATCCTTGCAAAGACCTCTGCTTTAAAGTAAATTTTACGCATCAATCGAACGACCCGTTTCGATAATGAAAGGAGTGCATCAATGTCCAGCCAAAGACGTTTTTTTAGCTCAGTATTGCCTGTTAAAGTAGTCTTCATCTCACTGATTTTTGCCGGAAGCATTTATCTTCAAACCGGTTCCGCCAGGGCGGACACGACGAAACCCGATTGGGAAAATCCCGAAGTCATAGGGATAAACAAGGAACCCGCCCATTGCACTCTCGTCCCCTACCCCGACACCAGGATGGCCCTCAAGGCCGACCGCACAGCTTCGCCGTTCTATAAATCGCTCAATGGCAACTGGAAGTTCCACTGGGTCCGTAAACCCGCTGACAGACCCGTTGATTTTTACAAGGTCGAATACGATGTCAGCGACTGGAAGGAAATACCCGTCCCCTCCAACTGGCAGATGCACGGCTATGGAATCCCCATTTACCTCAATATTCCTTATCCCTTCCCGCCCAATCCGCCACATATACCTCATGACTACAATCCTGTCGGCTCCTATCGTCGACAGTTCACTTTCCCAAGGAAATGGAAAGACCGACAGATTTTTCTCCACTTTGACGGGGTTAAAAGCGCTTTCTACGTCTGGGTCAACGGCCTAAAAGTTGGTTACAGCCAGGACAGCATGACAGCCGCCGAATTCAATATTACCCAATACCTCAAGGCAGGTGAAAATACTCTTGCCGTCGAAGTCTACCGATGGTCGGACGGCAGTTATCTTGAAGACCAGGACATGTGGCGGCTAAGCGGTATCTATCGAAAAGTCTACCTCTTCGCTACTCCACAGGTACACATAAGTGACTTCTTCGTTCAAACCGATCTTGACGACGATTATAAAGATGCCACTTTGATGGTCCGCCCAAGGATTGCCAACTATAACGGACGGAATATTAAGGGATGGATCATCGAAGCCCAGCTTTATGACCAGGAAAAAGATGCTGTTCTCTCTAAACCTTTGGTCAGAGATGTCTCGTCCATTATTGGTGAGAGATATCCTCAAAGAGGCAATGTCAAGTTTGCCCTGCTGGAGGGAAAAATTAAGAATCCCCGCAAGTGGACCGCAGAAACGCCCTACCTCTACACTTTTGTACTCACGCTCAAGGACGCCGATAAGCGGGTCATTGAAACCGAGAGCTGCCATATCGGTTTCCGTGAAGTTGAGATTAAAGACGGCCAGCTTTTAATCAACGGCAAATCCATCAAGCTGTTCGGCGTCAACCGGCACGAGCACGATCCGGACCACGGCCGGGCCATCCCTGTCAGCCGAATGGTCCAGGATATCAAAATACTCAAGCAAAATAACATCAACGCCGTTCGCACTTCTCACTATCCCGACGATCCCACCTGGTACGATCTTTGTGACAAGTATGGTATCTACCTGATAGATGAGGCCAACCTTGAATCTCACGGCCTGAAAGGATATTTGTCCAACGTCGCAGCCTGGCACACTGCTTTTGTTGAACGTGCTATCAGGATGGTTGAGCGAGATAAAAACCATCCAAGTGTTATCTTTTGGTCGCTTGGCAACGAAACCGGCTGCGGACCGAACCACGCCGCCATGTCCGCATGGATCAAGGATTACGATCCCACCCGACCTATCCACTACGAAGGCGCATTTGGCCGGCCTAAAGACCCCTACTACGTGGATGTTATCAGCCGTATGTATGCACGCATCCCGGAAATCGTTCGTATCGCCACAGATCCGGTTGATGTCAGACCGATGGTACTCTGCGAATATGCCCACGCGATGGGCAACTCCGTGGGCAACCTTAAGGAATACTGGGACGCCATCCGCTCTCACAAACGCCTTATCGGGGGATTTATCTGGGACTGGGCGGACCAGGGTCTCCGAAAGAAAAGCCGTGTTGGAAAGGAGTTCTGGGCCTATGGGGGTGATTTCGGTGACAAGCCCAACGACGGCAACTTCTGCTGCAACGGTCTGGTCCAGCCCGACCGAAAACCCAATCCTTCACTGTACGAGGTCAAGAAGGTTTATCAGAGAATTCATGTTTCACCTGTTGATATCATAGCCGGAAAGTTCCGAGTTCAAAACGAATACGATCTCTTAAACCTTGATTTCACTGATATCAGTTGGGAACTTTCCGCCGATGGCAATATCATTCAAAAAGGTACTCTGCCGAAACTGTCTTTAGTCGCCGATACCGAAGGGGAACTGCAAATTCCTTTCAAAAAGCCCAGGCTTCGACCGGGCAGCGAATACTGGCTCAAGATAACTTTCTCCCTTTCCGCTGATACTTCCTGGGCCAGGCGCGGACACATTGTCGCATGGGACCAGTTCCAGGTTCCCTTCGACGTCCCGTCAGCACAATTTGTTGACCTGGATACAATGCCGCCGCTCACGCTCAGACAAACATCTAAGAAAATCACCGTAACGGGACGTGGTTTTGAATTAACATTCGGAAAAGGGTCCGGAGCGCTTGAATCCTTCCTTTTCGGGAAAAAACAGCTCATTGCTTCGCCGTTAGTTCCAAACTTCTGGCGCGTGCCTATCGATAACGACAATGGAAACGGCATGCCCAGACGTCTTGGTGTGTGGCGTAATGCCGGACCCAAACGAACCGTAAAAGCCGTCAGGGCCGAACAGCTAAAGCCCCAGATTGTACGTGTCACTGCCGAAGCAACCATCCCTGTCGGAAAAAACTCGACTTATAAAACCGTCTATACTGTTTACGGCACCGGTGATATGGTTGTAAATGCAACACTTACTCCCGGTAGTGGCAGACTACCCGACCTGCCCCGGTTCGGCATGCAAATGGCCGTGCCCGGCCGATTTAACACACTGGCCTGGTTCGGCCGGGGCCCGCACGAAACCTACTGGGACAGAAAGACCGGCGCATCTGTCGGCCTCTATTCCGGCCCGGTTAATGAGCACATCCATACCTACGTTCGGCCGCAGGAAAACGGTAACAAATCAGATGTCCGATGGATGGCCCTGACCGACCGTGATGGCGTTGGTCTAATCGCTGTCGGGATGCCCACAATCGACGTCAGCGCCTGGCCTTATACCATGGAAGACCTCGAAAAAGCCAGGCACGTCCACGAACTGCCACAGCGTGATACGATAACGGTCAATCTCGACTACAAGCAGATGGGCGTCGGTGGAGACGATAGCTGGGGTGCGCGAACGCACCCTGAATATACCCTCCCGGCCAAAACCTACGGCTATTCCTTTCGCCTTACGCCCTATGAGCCGAAACTTGGTGACATAAGTTCCCTGATACGGCGAGGCTTGCCTGAGATGGACTAACTGCACCACCTCCAGTCCCAGTAGATCGTGAATAGTATAGAATATGCCCTTGAGATTACCGCAAAAAATGATATACTATGTTGTAATTAGATTACCCAAACAAATGTTTGGGTAGGATGGACTATCATCGGATTGGGTAATAAAGGCTCAGTATAAATAACTCATTAAAATGCTACTTACCAATTTAGGATTGATAGAAGCAAAATGAATACAGAAATTAAAAATACATTTCAACGCAAAATTCACTACGTTCTTTTATCAATATTGGTTTTGACCTTATTTGTCAGCTCGATTGTCATCGCAAAGACCATGACCGTCGAGATTAACTCTGTCGCCGACATTGAGAGGACCGGATATGAAATCCTGCGCCGGGATATTCATCGTCGCGGGCATATTTCAAGACATGCCCCGCAGACTTACCATAGGCAATCTTTGATTCTGAAATCCGACCGCGATCCGCTGGATGTTATATTAAGACGCACGAAGGTCCTGGTTAAAGATTTAAAGCAAATGCCGGACGCACCTGATCTGTCAAAATATGAAAAGGAATTAAAAAATCTACAGGCAAAATCCTCAACTGTAGCTCTTGAAGAAATAGAAGCACGTTATGAGTTGTTTGAAAAAGCATATAAGCTGCGACGTAAAATCGCCTTTTCAAATCCACTGCTAAACTTCGACAAGATTCTTTTCATCAAGCGGCATCGGCCAACCTTTAACCATATGTGCGACCAGTATTACGGAATTAATTCATTACCGGGCGGCGGGCTTTATATCTTATCCGATCCGTTCGGTGCGAATCCGAAGGTTAAGGATATTCTCAAGGATTCTGTTGTAGAAAAAGGCAGGCTCAAAGGTCAGAAACTTACGGACGGCTCATTCGTTTCACCGGATTTATCTTACGACGGTAAAACCATCCTGTTCGCTTATGTCGAGTGCAAGGGTGATAAGGCCCATCGCCATCATACCGATCCTTCAAAAGGACACTGGCATGAAGGTCGCAGCTATCATATTTTCAAAGTTAATCTTGACGGCACGAACCTAAAGCAGTTGACCGACGGGACATGGAATGATTTTGATCCATGCTGGCTTCCCAATGGCCGGGTCGTGTTCATCTCGGAGCGGCGGGGGGGCTATCTTCGCTGCGGCAGAGTGTGTCCGACCTATACGCTGTTCGACATGAATCCCGACGGTAGCGACATTAGGTGCCTCAGTCCGCACGAAACAAACGAATGGCATCCAAGCGTCACTAACGATGGGATGATTATCTATACACGCTGGGATTATATGGATCGTCACGGGTGTACGGCACATCTTCCGTGGATTACGACACCGGATGGCCGGGATTCCAGGGCGGTACACGGCAATTTCGCACCACGCGAGCTGCGTGCGGATATGGAGCTTGACGTTCGGGCTATCCCCGACTCGCACAAATTCGTTGCCACCGGCGCCCCCCACCACGGTCAGGCTTTTGGTTCCTTGGTCATTTTCGATCCACGCATCGAGGACGATGACGCGATGGCACCGTTAAAACGAATTACGCCGGAAGTTGATTTCCCGGAGACGCAGGGCGGCGCGCAGGTTTATGGAACAGCCTGGCCGTTAAATGAAAAATATTATCTTTGTGTTTACGATCCAACTATGCAGCCGGGGATTGGAAGCCAGGGAAAAAACCCTCTTCGTGGGAAATACGGTATTTATCTCGTTGATATCTTCGGTAACAAGGAGCTGATTTATCGCGACCCGGAAATCGCCTGCCAGAGCCCCATGCCCTTGCGACCAAGAACCAAACCACCCGTATTACCCAACAAATCTATACGTGTCGCCAAGGGACAGCCGGCCGAGGGCACACTTGCTCTTATTAATGTCTACGATACCCTGACACCCTGGCCACAGGATATGAAGATCAAGTCACTTCGGGTATACCAGATTGTGCCGATGTCCGTCCCATCCGGTGCTCCGCCACACGAAACGAGCCTGAGAGAGCCGACAGCAGGAGATTCGGTGGTTTTGGCCCGCTATGTACTTGGCACCGTGCCGGTTGAAGAAGACGGCAGCGCACATTTCAGTGTACCGGCAAGGAAGGAATTATTTTTCCAGGCACTTGATGAAAAGGGGCTGGCAGTTCAATCAATGCGTTCAGCAACGTATTTACAGCCGGGCGAAATGCTTGTGTGCCAGGGTTGCCACGAATCCAAACATCGCGTTCCGGAACCGCTCAAGAATTATCCGATAGCGATGCGCAGGGAACCTTCAAAACTCAAACCTGATGTGGACGGCACTAATCCTTTTAGTTATCCGCGACTGGTCCAGCCTGTTCTCGACAAGCATTGCGTCCAGTGTCACCAAAACCATCCGAACAAGGCACCGCGACTTGACCGGGAAGTTGTCGTAAAGGGCAGACAAAAGTGGTACGCGTCTTATCACAGCCTTGCGCCGCAGTACGGTTTCTGGCAGTACGGTCACCGTCACCGGACCATACCGGGGAAGTTCGGCGCCCGTGTCTCGAAGCTTTACAAGATGCTGCAACAGGGACATCACGATGTAAAACTTTCCGAAGAGGAAATGCATCGCATCACGGTCTGGTTAGATTCATGTTCAATCTTCTACGGCGTCTATGAAAAAGAGGGTGGAGTTGCTCAGCTTGAGGGCAAGATTGTCTATCCCACGCTTGAATAGAACAACAGTAAGTGTTTGGCGCCACCTATAAATTCGCTTTAAAAACCATCCGGAAATGAGGTCTGGATATCGGAGTGCAGAAAGTAAGGAACAGGACTCTTAGCGTCACCGAAAGAAAAGTTACACTTTATCATCCAGGGAATTATATCGGTTTGTAATCGGCAGCCGCCTGTCTTTTCCAAATGCTTTCGGCGTAATTTTTACACCCGGCGGAGATTGTCTTCTTTTGTACTCATTCCTGTCGACCATACGAATAACGCGCAGGACAACCTCCTTTGGCAAACCGGACTCAACAAGCTGCCGGGGGGATTTGTCTTCTTCAACGTATCCTTTGAGGATTTTATCAAGTAAATCATAATCAGGGAGGGAGTCTGCATCTATCTGGCCGGGCCTTAATTCGGCGGTAGGTGGACGGTTTAGCACATCGGCAGGTATGATTTGCCGTCCGGCCGTTTTGTTTATGTGCTGAGCCAACTTGTAGACCATTGTTTTGGGGACATCCTTTATAACGGCAAAGCCGCCGGCAGTGTCGCCATAAAGAGTCGCATAGCCAACAGCGGTTTCGCTTTTATTGCCGGTTGTTAATACCAATGAGCCATACTGGTTGCTCAGTGACATCAGGATACCACCTCTAATTCTGGCCTGCAGATTCTCGTAAGCAATGCCTTTGCTGTCCCAGCCGGGCGCTTTATTTAACGCCTGATCGAACTGCTTAAGTATAGGCTCAATCGGGATGGTAAGGAATTCAATGCCCAGGTTCTTTGCCGTTATTTCCGCGTCGGCTATTGTCTCGGGACTGTTGAATTTCGACGGCATCGTTATGCCGACGACATTCTCCGGTCCCAAAGCTGCAACGGCAATGGCGCCGGCGACCGAAGAATCGATGCCGCCACTTAGGCCGAGCAAGACTTTCTCAAAACCATTTTTCCGCGCGTAATCTCTTGTTCCGAGCACAAGCGCCTGATAGACTTCTTCGAGCACATCCGTTGGCTGCTGAGTCCAGGGCTTTAACGGTTTGACCTGTACAGTTCCATCTGCGGCGGGGATGACATCGGCAATTATTAAATCTTCGGCAAACGCCCTGCCCCTGGTAATAAGTTTGCCGGTAGAATCAGCAAAGCAGCTCGATCCGTCAAAAACCAATTCATCCTGTCCGCCAATAAGATTGCAATATGAAACAGCGCAAGTAAATTTCTTTGCGCACCGGCCGACTACTTCCTGTCTCTTGTCAATCTTGCCCAGATGGAAGGGGGAGGCCGATATATTTAGAATCATTTGTATTTGGTTGGTATTATCAAGTAAGCCGGCCAGCCATTCTATATCCCAGATGTCTGCACAAATGGTGACGGCAACATTGAGCCCGGCTATATTGATTATTACTGACTCAATGCGGGGCTGGAAACATCTCGGTTCATCGAAAACACCATAATCAACGAGCAGGCCCTTTCGATAGATTCTTTCTATTTGTCCAGCCCGCAAAACAGCGGCAGAATTGTATGTATTTTCTCTATAAGTTTCTGCAAAGCCGACTACTATCGTTTTATCCGGACAGTCAGCGGCGAGTTTATCGACAATCAGGCGATTGTCCTGTAAAAAATGCTTTTTTAACAGCAAATCTTCCGGTGGGTAACCGCAAACAGCAAGCTCGGGAAAGGCCAACAAATCGACATTTGACTCCATTGCCTCGGCCCAGATTTTTTGCATCTTCTCGGCATTGCCGGCTAAATCGCCCACGATGGCGTTAAATTGTCCTAACGCTACCCGCATAATGCGTTAGGTTAACAAAATATCCGCTCGTTACAACAGAAATTCCTTTCCGAACTTATGGATATCAGGATATAAGTTGTAGTCATTACAAAAGAGGCTATAATAACGGGCCTATTTAAGCGACCGCAGACAATTTGACAGAGGCTGTATTGTATGGATTTGAACCTTTTTGACATCGGTGTGTTTCTTGCTTTTATCGGGGCAGTCGTTGGTTTTAGTATGTTCAAGAGCCGTAAGGAGAAGACCAGTGAAGATTATTTCCTGGCCAGCCGGGGCTTAAAGTGGTGGTTAATCGGGCTTTCCATCGTGGCCGCCAACATATCGACGGAGCAGTTTGTGGGGATGGCGGGCCAGGGTGCCGGAAGCGTGGGGCTGGCGGTAAGCAACTGGCAACTGGTCGGCAGCATCGGCATTGTGGTGATTGCCTTTACATTACTACCCCGCTTTCTTAAGGCGGGTATTTATACGATGCCGGAATACCTCGAATATCGCTACAATTCCACAGCACGTGCGCTTATGGCATTAACAACGGTTGTGATTTACGTGGCGGTCCTGCTGACGGCAGTTCTTTACTCGGGTGGATTGACGCTGCGAACGATTTTCGGGCTCAGTATGAGGCAGGGTGTGTGGTTAATCGGACTGATAGCGGCGGTTTACACAGTTTGGGGAGGTCTGAAGGCGGTGGCGTGGGCCGATTTGTTCCAGGGATTGGCTTTGCTTATCGGTGGTATAATCATTTTCTTCTTAGGTTTGCACGCATGTGGAGGTTGGGGACAGTTTTCGGCAACGAACGCAGACAAATTGCATATGATTTTGCCGGCCGACCATGGGGGGCTGCCCTGGACGGGTGTGCTCAGCGGCATGTGGATTGTTATCATTTATTACTGCGGCCTGAACCAGTTTATTGTGCAGCGTAATCTGGCGGCCAAGACGCTACGCGACGGTCAATTGGGCGTTATATTCGCCGGAGCGTTGTGGCTGATAGTGCCGTTCGCGATTGTGATGCCGGGACTGATGGCGTCGGGTCTGTACAAAGCCGACATGGCCGTCGAGGCGGACGAAGAAACGAACGCCGAAGTTTTGGCACATTATGAGAAGACGAAGGGCAATAGCGGAGAACTTGTTATATATAAAGGCGATGATGACTGGCAGCAGCGTTTCCCGGAGAAGGCGAAGGAACTGGAAAACTATAATTCGACAGTCGAGCGAACGGCGGAGAATCTTGGCCGAAAAACAGAGGTCAAAAATCTGATTGGCTACAAGCATGACGCGGCGTTTCCACTGTTAATCCGCAACCTGGTTCCTGATGGTTTGCGGGGATTTATGTTTGCGGCGATTGCCGGGGCGGTCATCAGTTCTCTTGCTTCGATGTTAAACTCAGCTTCCACGATTTTCACGATGGATGTATACAACCGGATGTTCGACCGTAATGCTTCTCAGAAACGTTTATTGCTTCTGGGGCGTGTGACGACATTGGCTTTTGTAGTTGCAGGTTGTCTGCTTGCGCCTCGGCTGGACAACCCGAAGTTTGGTGGAGTTTTCCAGTATATTCAGCAGTTTCAGGGATATATCTGGCCGGGTGTTGTGGCGGCCTTTCTATTTGGTATGATAGTGCCAAAGGCGCCTTCTGCGACGGGGGTTGTGGCGCTGATTTTCGGACCGATTATCTATGGACTGTTTCAGGCATTCGCAGGGAAAGTGCATTTCCTGATTCAGGTCGCAATTACTTTCCTGCTCTTACTTATAATTATGGGATTAATCACCTTCTTTAAACCATTAGACAAACCAAAGGAACTACCGGCGCGTGAGGACATCGAAATAAAGACAATGCCTGAAGTGAAACTGGCAGGTGCTCTTGTGCTGGCGGCGGTGGTCGCTTTCTATATTATCTTCCGTTAAGTAACAGCTACTAATCTGAAGCCGGGATGACATCAAGCTCGGCTACTGATGCAAATATCTGATCATCAAATCCCGAGACTGCAACAAAACGAATGAACCTGGCGTTTTGGTTTTTAGCAAAAGCAATCTTTTTCTTATTACGGCCTTTCTGAAACTTTCCACTAGCTACCGCATTGCCCCAGTTTTTACCATCCGTGCTTATATACACTTCGTACTCTGCAATCCAGCCGTTCGACATGTCCTGTCGGGGTAGATATGTGAGTCCTTTGATTTCGGTCTGATCCTGAAGCTCAATTGTGATTTGGTGAGGGTATTTGGGGGCGTTCCCTTCCCACTCAGTATGCCAGATGGTAGCGGGATTGCCGTCAATAGCATTGCCGCCTTCGTAACCGACAGCTTCACTGTCGACGTTTATTACTTTGGCTTTGCTCAATAAAGGCGGCTTCCTTAGTAGACTTCGGATTAGACCGATTTCGGTGCTGTGGCGTGGGGCAAAACGGTCGCTTTCCATATACTCAATAAGACTGTGAAGCATCTGCCTGGCCACGGGGCGTTTGTCGAGGTCAGCTGCGCAGGTCGATGCTGCAGACAAGGAGCTTGCCACGACCAACTTTAGCTTCGAAGATAAGCCCAAGTTTGCGATTTGTGTTCCAGTCGTCAATGACCTGGACGATAGGTCGAAGGTCGGGGGGGAAGTCGTCGAGGATCATGAATTTGGATTTTGTCACCAGGTCCCACCACTGCCAGTTGCTGTGAAATTCGGTTGGGAATTCTGACAGGGCCGGGTGCTTTGGATTACAGAGAATCCCAAGTGTGTGCGGCGGCTGTCTTCTGGTCCATTGCGTGTTCCAGAAGATTGTCGTAAAGCCCGCGGGTATGTCACTATCAATCGTATTCAATGGTGGCATCAACAATACTTTTCTGCCTTCCTGTAAAGCGCTCACAACCTGCTCATCCAGACTGTCGGCAATTAGTATCTTCTCAGGGGGTCTGTTATTCAAGTCAGCGGGGTAAACCCATAAATCCCAGCTGTTTGAAAAATCTGTGCCTTTCAGTGATATAGTAACAGTCAGCTTCGCAGGTACAGCTACATCAGCAAGCGGTAACTCTATCTTTCCCAATTGGATTCCGTTGCCGATAGAGATGGTGCGTGAAGGAAATTTGCCGGAAGCCACTTCCCGACCGCTTTGTTCGTTTATGGACCAGGTAATAACAGCATTTTGGATGGGAGCGGGTCCGAAGTGAGCGATTTCGGCGTCGGCGGTGAATGTTTCTGCTGTTGTCCAGATTCGCTTTTTCATCCGCAGGAGCGGGACGGTCTCGCTGCAAAAACGGTTATGCTCTTCGGCTTCGATGTATCCCTTGGAGCCCCAGAAGGGATCGAGGATTCCGACGAGGGCGGTACCCTGACCGGGGAAATCGTGAATGTCGAGAAGCTGGAATCCACCGAAGCCGGGCGTTCGCAGGGCGGATTCTATCTCTTCTTTATAGAGCAGGGCCTGCAGCTTTCCCGAGGCCATCAGGAAATCATCGGCCTTCTCGAGCATGTGGTTGTCGGCGAGTGATTCGCGGAATATTTCGAAATTGAGGGGCCGGAGGACGCCGGTGTATTTTTTAATTTCCTTAAAGTTGGGATATACACACCACTGGCCTATCTCGTGGCTGACGACGGGGACGTCGTATTTTTGTATGAAGTCGCTGTAGTCAGTGACGGTCTCGGGTGGATTCGCATTGAAGCGGCTTTTCAGGCCCGAGCCCCATTGGTGACCGCGTGGTCGCGGGGTGCTGTGAAAGTCGCTTTCCGGGATGATGGGCCAGCCGGCTGCACTGGTATAAACGCGGCGAGGGTCTTTTTGCTTCCAATAGTTAACGAGGTCGCCGAGAAATCTTTTTTGATTACCGCCGCCGGGCTCGTTGCCATAAGCGAGCATGCAAAAAGACGGGTGATTGCCATAGGCTTTTAAAATACGGTCGCCCTCGTCATAAATGAACTTGTCGATGGATTTGCCATTGCCTATAGTTGTCCATGCGGGGCATTCGACATGAAGCATAAATCCCATCCGGTCTGCGGCCTCAAACGCCGCCTCGGGCGGGCACCAGGAATGAAAACGCATGTGGTTGAGTCCATGAGCTTTGGCGATTCGGAAAATCCGTAGCCACCCTTCGACGCTCATATCAGGATAACCGGTGAGCGGGAAGATGGAACATTCAAGCGTACCACGCAGGAAAGTAAGCCGGTCGTTGATTGTAAACTGTGTGCCCTTCGTGCCAAACCGGCGCATCCCAAATGTAACAGTTTTGGTGTCGTAAAAGAACCTGTTGTCTTTATCGGCCGAGAGCGATATTTTCAACTTGTACATCGACGGAGAAAACTCATCCCAGAGCAAAACGTTGTTACCCATCGAATAGTCAATCTCAACGGTCGTCTCGGGTTCACCGGCCGTGAATTTAATGCTCCGAGGCCCAACTGAATGTTTTCTGTCAGAATTCCAACTGTTGGCAGTAATTGTCAATTTTCCGATTATATCCCGGCCTTCAGCGCTGCCGACCGTAACGCGAACCAACGCCCTCTTGTTTCTGACATCGGGATAGACCTGGACGTCGCTTATCCATACGCGGTGTTCAGCTTGCAGCTGGATTCGGCCGACTATGCCGTTCCAATTTGACTGGGTGTGGTCGGAGACAGAGTGGGCATTTACTCCAACGTTATATTTCACGGCATTGTCCACACGAATAGTAAGCAGATGTTTGCCGGGTGTCATCAACTCGCTAAGGTCATATAGATGCGGCGTACATAAACTGTCCTGCATGCCGGCGGCAACACCGTCCACCCAAACCTTTGTTTCCCAGTGACAGCGTTCCAGAAGTAGAGTAATTCGCCTGCCCCGCCATTTTTTGGAGATATCGACCTGCTTCTGATACCAGGCAGGTCCGACGTAATGTTTGACAGGCGTCAGCCAGAAAGGAATTTTCACATTTCCCGGCCGGCGGTACTGTTCATATTTTGAGTCAGTAAACCACGAGCGGTCTATAATCCTTCCGGTCCATTTGGTATCGACCGATATATCATCTCCGAAGCCATTTGCTGCAGTAGAGCCGGGCAGCTTGATTCGTTCGATAAGTTTTCTGCCGTACCACTTCTCCTTTTCGCCCAAGTTCTCGGGATCAAGCTGGAATCGCCATTGACCTGCTAATGATATCGTCCCCCGCTGCCGATCCAAAGCTGCCCCCGATCCGGAATACACATTTCCTGTTTCCCGACAACCGGCACAGGCTATTATCACAATGCCCGTTGCTATTATCACTATTGATCTGATAACCTCACGTTTCAATTTGGTCCTCCTTAATAAGAAATATTATCAGCCGGGCTCAGGCAGATTATTGTACCAAGTGTATCTGAGAGCCACTATAGCAGAAAGCGACAAGCCAAGCCATACCATCGAACTAAGATACCAATGGCCCACGAGGTACATAGGAAACAGATACAAGCCCGTAATCGCAAGCATGGCAAGTACGACATTGACGATTGTCAGCGATACACTTTCGGATTTGCCGGTCAATTCCTCAGCGGATAATTTCGATTCTTCTCGAATCGGCTTCCACAGCCCAAACGGGCGAACGGATGTATAGAAGTTAACGAGAACGTCGTGACCAACCGGTCCGGTTGCCAGGGATACCGCAATACTGGCAAGCAACGAGACCGCGCATATAGAAGGAAACACATAGTACACAGGTGCATCGGGGAAGAAAAGAATTATAAAAGACAAGATAATACCGACAAAGGTCCCCACTGAATATCCCCAGCCGTTGATGCGCCACCAGTACCATCTGAGCACATTCGGTATGGCCATACCCGCTCCAAGCACCATCATCATCCAGTTCCATATCTGGGCAATCGAATCGACCATCATACCAATGATAACTCCTATCAACACGACAAGAAAAGTTGCCAGATGGCTGAATCGAACAGATTCGGCATCGCCGGCCTGTGGACGAAAGTACTGCTGCCAGATATCGCGAACGATAAACGAAGCACCGCTGTTGACAGTCGAGCTAAAGGTCGACATAAAAGCGGCCAGCAGGCCGGCAATGACAATCCCCCTGATTCCCTTCGGCAAAAGTTCCTGCAGCACCACGGGCATCACCTGTTCGGTATCCTTAATATTCGTAATTAAGGTAAGACCCAGAAGGGCAATCCCGACAGCCATTGCCCAGCGGACAATTAGAAAAAAGCTCCAGGCCGCCCCGACCTTGGCGGCATCGCGAGCATCGCGGGCAGCCAGAAACCGCTGGAAATCATACATCTGAGCCGGTCCGCCTGCATTCAGCAGCAGGCCCTTTAAGACCCATACAATTACAAGGGCACCAAAAAATTCAAAATTTGCGCTCTTCGTTCCTGCAAATTCCTTTATGCGCCACGGTACGTTTAATGAAGTCCAGCCCTGCGGCAACTGAGACAACAGGTCAGGGGTCAGCTTCGACCACGCAATATAGGCGATAAATATACTGCCGAGGGTTAGGATAACGGTCTGGATTACATCGGTTACCACGACGCTGTAAAGTCCGCCGAGAATAACGTAGAGAGTGGTTATGCCAATAATCGTTACTGCAAGAACGTCGGGTTCGTATGTCGAGAGTATGTTTTGCAGCCGGGGAATTGACGTGTATTGGGCAAGTGATTCAAGCGGAATGTACACGGAGGCAAATTTGCCGATGCCCTGATAAGCATACCCGATGAAACTGGCTATGGTGAGCACGGCCATCACTGCGTAAGCGGTTCTTGCTAATTTGCCGCCGGCGTCAGTCCCGAAGCGTGTTTTCATCCATTCAGCGGCTGTCATCACATTCGAGCGGCGCACCCACTTGCCCATATAGCTCATAAAAAACGCACCCATCAAAAAGCCCCACATCCAGTGGTGCCACATCGACTTCATTCCGAGGACAAAGAGGATTGAAATAATCCACATAGTGCCGGTGATGTCGAAGTTGGATACGGAGCCGGACATTGCCAAAGCCAGCCAGTGAAGGCTTTTGCCCCCCAGAAAATAAGCCCCAAGATTCCTTGATGCGCGCTTTTGATACCAGAAACCCAAACCTATTACAACGCTGAAATAGAGAAGTACTATCGCGTAATCAATTGAATCCATATACGACCGCTCCGCGTTTAAGATGCGTTATTTGAATCTCCATTTACTGCGTCAAACATCGCCACTACGTTGGCCGGTGGTATGTTTGCCAGGATATTGTGGACCTGTTGAAAAACAAAGCCTCCGCCGGGATGAAGAATCCTTACCTGCTCTTTTACGTTTTCAGCAACCTGTTGAGGCGTGCCATTGGGCAAAATGTCCCTTGTATCGCAGCCACCACCCCAGAAAGTGATATCTTTGCCAAATTCGGCTTTCAACCGGCCGGCATCCATACCTGAACAACTAATCTGAACTGGATTGATGGCATCGACACCGGCCTCGATTAAGTCGGGCATCAGCTCAAGAACTCCGCCGCAGCAATGAAGCATGACCTTAACATCGGCGAGCTTTTTTGCGTGGTTCCAAAGCAGCTTGTGACGCGGCTTGAAAAGCTCACGATACATCTGCGGTGAAATCATGGGCCCGGTCTGCATGCCCAGGTCATCGCCAAAGAGAATAATATCGATATACTCACCTACAGCGGTAAGGAATTTCTCGAGATTGGCCAGATGAATCTCAACGAGCTTATCAAGAAAATCGTTAGCACGCTTCGGCTCGGCGGCCAGCAACATCATAAATTGGTCGTTGCGATAAAGGAACTGGCCGATTTCAAAAAGGTTACCTCCAAAAAGACCTATAATAGCACGGCCTGTCTCTTCTCGCAGCCGTTTTGCGCCTTCAGACAGCGATTGACTATCAATTGGGCCGGGAGGACTGGCAACCGCAGTCCACATGGACTCTTCAAGGGCGGTGGAAATGTTTTGCAAGTCGTCACCATCAAGAAAAGGATAGTGCGTCTGTTCAAAATACAATGTCCCATTCGGCATTTGTGCGAAAATTCTGCCGGTTTTCGACCGAATCACCCAACGACTATCGTCCCGTTCAATGTGTGTCCAGGAAGGTACGAGGCATGGTGTTCCATCCGGTAATGTCCACGGGGACCAGGATTCCTCATCCAGCGCGAAGCCCCGGCCCAGTTCAATCGTGTCTACGCCGAATCGGTCCAGCACATCCTCATCAACAATCGCCAATTGCTGGATGACGTCATAAACGCGAATCGGCCTCGGCGGCAGGTCAAGAAATTCTCGTAATTTAGGATATGCCATCGCCGCTATACCGGAAGACCTGTGCCCTGAAAAATCAATAGGTACGCGGTCAGGTTGATTATGATTTAACGCTGCTAAAATTCGCTCTCTTGAGGTCATTTTTACTCCCTATCTGTCAAGTGGAACTCGCAAAGTAATAAATTCGTACGCCGCCATTTCTACAGGTCCTGTTACTTTGGCGACCTGCTCTTCGGCCAGGTTACTGAGCCATACAGTTTTCGGCGCCGGCTTTGTCCAGATAATTTTGGCTTTTTCAGGCCGGTCGGACGTATTAAAGAGTCGCACAATCCAGGCTTTTCTATCCTCACTTGGCTTAAAAGCAGTTACAACTACACCGGAAGGTTCAACACTTAAAATAGAATTTCTACTGGGGGTCTCTTTATCGACAGGCACAGCTATCAGAGGTTGGCTGCGCTCAATAGCAAACTTCGATACCCTGCCGGAATCGAACCGTCGATGAGGCATAATCGAATAACGGAACGTCGTTGGACCTTCCTGGCCCGCTTTGTAGTTGGTCTCCCAGTAGTTGTTCATCACGTAGGAATACAACGTTGTCGATGGCTTGAGCTTCTTTATCCACCCGACACCGCCGCGGGGATCGTTGGTAATCGCGCCAACTTCAACTAGCGGCGCATCAACCGTCGCCCAGGTAACACCGTAATCGGAATTGGACACATCGACCCATCGCTGGACTGTGAAATAATTCTTGCAGGCGCCGGGCAGTTGGTCTGTTTCCGGCCGAACGACAGCCCAGGGCGTGTCCATTCTCATAATACCTTTCGGCACATTGAAGGGAAAGGCCAGATGCACAGCCTCCTGTTCGTAAATCTTCTGCTTGTCGATGATGTTGATGATACCCACACGGTCCATACCGGCGACGAGACGCACCTCGCGCGAAAGCTTATTGCAGCCCGGCGCATCGGATTCTATCAGCAGCGATGCGACCAGCGGTCCATGTTCCTTAACGCTGATTTTGACCGGCCCGTTGCGCTGAGGGTCTTTGGGATTTCTGCCGGCCACGTAGAAATAGTCATTAAGGCCGATACCTTTTTCCCCTGCGCCGAGATCGACAGGCAGGTCTCTGTGTTTGAGGCTCGCAATCGCACCGGTCTTCTGGTCAATTGTGACAGTCAGGTATGAGTTGTGAACTGTCGGAGGGATTACTTTGGCGGGTCCGGGTACTTTCATACTGAGTTGATCAGGTGTTTTCAGGATGAAGCGTTTGGCAGAAAACGCCGGGATATCCCTTGCGATAAAAGCGATTTCGCCGGTTGATAGCCGTTGAGTAGGAACAGCTCCACCTTCAGCGCTGAACACAATGTCGCCGGCGAGTTTCCAGTGCCTGGGTATGATAACAAGGTCTCTTCGAGGCCACGAACAGGTATTGAATACATCAATTGCCGACACTTCCTTCGACTCGCTTCGGTGTCCTGCCAGAGCAGTGTTCAAAAGCTTACGCGACTGAGCATCCGCTTCAAGAGCAAAGGCCTGCTTTATCTTCCACTGGGCCTTCGTGAAATCACTGTCGGGTTGGCTGATGCTGCAGTGCGCGCCCCAGGTGTGTTCATCATAAAGTACCACCTCACGCCAGGCCTTGTAGAAATCCTCGGCTGAATACTTCGCTGGATTAAGCATCGCCCACAACGTCTCAGCCTGCACGAGGCGCTCGGCTGCATCACGGTTCAACGAAGTCTCAATCGCGGATGAACCCGCGCCGTCTTCCCAGTAAGGTGTGAAATCACCACGGGCACTGGGTATCTTATCACCATACCTGCGCTCAAACTCACGACACATCTCACTTGCTGTCGCTACGATCAGTCTCGGATAGGCATACTTTTCGTTCCATTTTTTCACGAAGTCACTGAGACCAGGATCCGGCGGGCCGTTGTCGCCGCCAATTGAGTAACGGACCTGAAGAATATCGTAAGGATACTCGGATTCTTCCAACCGCTTTAGGTACTCCAGGAGCCTGCCTCCACTGAGCCGGCCGCTGTGGAAAAGAGAATATCCTTCTCCGGCAACCCAGCACAGAACGTTGCGTTTTCCCGAGGGCGACTCCCAATAGAACGGCTTGTCACCCCAACTCGACAGCGTATAGCCGATGCGATGGCCCCGGTTTGGTCCAACAGAGAAATACTTCACTCCGCTTTGGGCCAGCACCGGCACAATGCCCCAGGTATATCCGGGCACATCAGTAATCATAGCTGAATCAATTGTAAAACCATAGCGCTGCCTCAGCTTCTGAGCGTAATCGACAAGCCGAATAAGTTCTTCCGGCCGGCAGAGAGCCGTCAATTCATTGCCGTACAGGGCATCCAGTCCAATCCAGCCTTTCCTAACGGCCTCGATGAATTGCTCCCGCTTTTCTTTCGAGGCCTGGTTCAGATAGCTGTCCACAGCCCAAAGCACTTCGACATTCCATTTAAACCGTGACCCGGGGGGATAGTCTGCGCTCTTTCGTGCCAGCTCAATGACCTGATCAAAGTAATCCCAATGTTTGCGTACCACATCCGTTTGCACGTGCGTGTAACCGATATCCACATGGGAATGGTGCAACACATAAACCTGCCATTTCCGGACCGGCTTGATGGTTACAGTTTTAGTGCCGATTGATTTGCCGGAAACTTTAATATCAACCTCGACCGAAGTGGGATTTTTCACCACGGGGGCAAGGCCCTCAACCAGCTTATAACCCGACTGAAGCGTCTGTTTAACCGATTGAGAACCATTAACCGTAACCAAGGCTTCAACGGGCTCACCTAGGTGCAGGACAGAGGCCATAACGGGCTGATAAAGCTTTCCACCGCGTTCAACCAGATATGACTGTGTGTGAACATCCAGTAGTTTGTTAGTGGCTTTGAGGGGGCCGGCCTCGACACCTATGGGAGTTTTCAGGGCTACATAATCATACAATATCCAGCTTCCCGTTGAAGAAGAGATTGTGATCGTATTCGTACCGGCTTCGATTACCTTAGCCGGGAATTCTATCTTGAGCAGGTGTTCCCGGCCCTTTTCGACCTC
>JABAHS010070576.1_pt1 | contig 43016 bp, 43 predicted proteins | sample 7062111 | NCBI WGS metagenome assembly JABAHS01 (sample SAMN14534600, study PRJNA622989) | marine sediment metagenome | biome: marine biome [ENVO:00000428]; feature: marine pelagic biome [ENVO:01000023]; material: deep marine sediment [ENVO:00002113]; isolation source: pool of 4 deep marine... | reverse complement strand
CTTGATGAGAATGCAACGGTAAAAGAAGCGGTGGATATGATAAATGAAACCGGCCATTCCAGGATTCCAATCTATAATGAAAGGATTGATAATATCACAGGCATGCTGCATTCCTTTTTTATACTCGGAGCAGACCCTTCTGAAACAATTAAAAAATATGCCCAGCCGCCGTTTTTTGTGCCCGATTCTAAAAAAGTGGATGAGCTTATGGACGAGATGAAGATGGGTAAAGGCGGAATGGCAATAGTCGTTGATGAATACGGTGGGGCCATTGGGGCTGTGACATTAGAAGATATTTTGGAAGAGGTCGTAGGCGAGATAGAGGACGAATATGATAAGGGTACTAAGCTTTGGAGAAAGATTTCAGATAAAGAATTTCTGCTCAATCCAAAGATTGAGATAGAAACAATTAATGATGACCTTGGCGTAGGACTTCCTGAAGGTGAAGGTGATTATGAAACACTAAGCGGATTTTTATTTATGAAATCAGGCTCTATTCCGAAAGTAGGTGACAAAATCAAGTATAATAATCTGCAGTTTAAAATAGAGAGAGCTACAGTAAGGTCTATTGAGGAAGTGAGATTATCAATTCTAAAGAAATAGTTATTTAATATAATCTCAACAATTATTCATTGCTTATAATATTGTAATGACTGTTAACAAAACTTCTATTGTTTTCAAATACCGCTAAATTCCGATTGACTTTTAGTTATATAAAATTCACAATCATATGTAGTAATTAAATATTATGGAGGGGACAAATATGAGAGTATCAAAATTTCTGGTTTTATTCTTCGTACTTTGTATAGCATCTGCAGGCTCATTTGTAAGAGCCGATGAGCATGAGATGAAAAAAGAAGCGAAAATGATGGAGCTTCCGGGCCCTCAGCTTGTAACAGACGCATGGATGTTTATTACGGCTTATAAAGCCGATCCTGCAGTTTTGAAATCACTGCTTCCTAAGGGCTTGGAGTCAACAGGTAATATTGTTATGAATATGTACACTGTACCTACAGCCGAGCAGACCTCGGGCTTTGGCGCTTACACCCTAACGTATCTAACCGTTGAGATTAAGGATCATGACTCTTATGTGATGAACAGCGACATTACATACCCCGGCAGATACTTTGTTCACTATTATAACAGCTCCCCCATAATGAGGGCGTTTACTAAAAAAGTTGGCATACCTGCTCAGCAAGGCCTTACCACTACCACTGTAAAGGATGGAAAGCTAACAGCTACACTACACATTGACGGAAAGCCTGTGATTACCTCTACTGCCGATGTTGGAACTGAGCTTGGCGGCTTTGGCGGCGGTCATCTAAACTATTTTGGCCTTATAAAAGCTGAAAAAGACGGTAAAAAAGTAAATCAGGTCGTTAAGTACCCGATTCCTTTTAATGGTGGTTCTGTTGAGACCAAGAATGTTAAAATAGCGTTCAGTGCGCCCGAAGGTCATTCACTAAATAAAGTTAAACCGATTGCAGCAGAGCCTGTATGGGCTGTCTGGATGAAAGGAAGTTTTGTTTATCCGCAGCATCAGGTTATAAACGAGTTCTAGTATTGCCGGATAGTTTATTTAAGAACGAATATTTTTAGTAAAACATAGACCCAGACTACTACCGCACAAGTAATAGTAAGAAAGACAGCAGAGCTTCCCATGTCTTTTGCTTCTTTGGCAAGGGTGCTCTGCTCGGGTGAGACTTTATCTACAACGCTTTCAATAGCTGAGTTTAGAAGTTCAACTACAATTATAGAAGTATTGCAGAGGATAAGAAAAAGCTTCATTATAGTAGATATAGGTAAAGCTAGTGCAACAGTAGTTAGAACAGCAAAAAGCAGTAGCTCCTGGCGAAATGCTGCCTCGTTTTTATATGCGCTTTTGATACCGTCTATGGAATACAAAAATGCATACCATATTCTTATTAGCCCGGTTTTGCCAGGTTTATTACGCTTTTCCATTTAAATATTATAAAATATATAATTATCAAAGCATAGAAAATTAATAAAAATGAAACTAGGTAAAATAGTAGATTTTCTTGACAGTTATCTTGAAATTGACGGCATTAAGGATTCGTGCTGGAACGGGCTGCAGTTTGAAGGAAAGGATAAAGTACAGAAAATTGCTTTTGCGGTTGATGCGGCAGTAGAGACTTTTAAAATTGCTGTAAAAGAAAAGACAGACATGATTATAGTTCACCACGGCCATTTCTGGAAGAATCAGAATCCTTCTGTAAGATCATGGTCAAAACGGAGATTGGACATTTTACAAGAAAATAATATTTCGCTCTACGCCTGCCACCTGCCTTTGGACAGACACAGAGTAGTTGGAAACAATGCCCAGATTTTAAAATTAATAGGTGCAAAGATATCGGTAGAGTTTATGTTTTCAGGTGGCAAGAACATTGGCTGGATAGGAGAATTTATTAACTCAAAAGATTTATCTATCATAGAAAAAACGCTTACAAATAAATTAGATGCTGACTGTACTGTTCTGCCTTTTGGCCCGAAGCGAATAAAAAGAGTGGCGGTTTGCAGCGGAGGGGCCGGGTATAGCGGGTTCTATGAAGCCCTGCAAGCAAAGGCGGATTTACTGATCACAGGTGATGCCGTAGAGGTATACTATTCTGCAAAGGATGCGGGAATTAACATCATATTTGCAGGGCATCACGCCACAGAGACTATTGGTCTTGCCTCACTTGCAAAAGTTGTAAACAATAAATTTCATATAGAAACAAAATTTATTGATCTACCTACAGGGCTATAATGCGGCCTATAAAACAATTTTCACACCGGTAGCTGCCACTACTGCACCAACAAGCAACCCATAAACTATATGACCTGCAAGATGGGCGACCGCCACTTCTGATCCTGCCGTCTTAAACTGCTCTAGGGGGTGGTGCTCTGCAACAGCAACAACGAGAAGAAAACTGAATGTAACCCCATGGAAAATCCCTATCATGGCACCGGCGCCTACAATTTTTATTGTGGAAACCGGATCAAGGATGCTGATAATAAGAACATAGAAAAAAGCAATTATCATGCCCACACCAAAATGTACAATTATCCCGGGAATTACTGAATCTTTATATGAGCGGGTAAATATGCTTCCTATTGCTCTTATCATATCAGCATGAGCAAGACCTGATCTTGTGATAAGCCACATCACAACCGTCATACCAGCAGTGCCTACTAAACCGGAAAGCATAGCCTCTATAATTACTTTCATATCTAACTCCTCTTTCCACTTATAAATATTGTACTACTTTTACAGTCTTAATTAAATCCCTTTATTCCTTTTAATATTTATGATGTAATAAAGATGAACTTAGTTTCTTATTAATTTTATAGTATGATACTTACTTAATTTATGATTATAGATTTATCCGAATATAAATTTGGTTTTAACGGAGGCGGGAATTGAATAGAAAATCAAAATCGAAAAATGATAATAGAAAATATTCATCACTTGTTGTAGACGGCCCGGACAGGGCGCCAAACCGCTCGATGCTCCGTGCAGTGGGATTTAAAGACAAGGATTTTACAAGATCAGTTGTGGGTGTTGCCTCCACATGGAGTATGGTAACCCCGTGTAATATGCATATAAATATGCTTGCTGATCATGCAGGCAGGGGGGTAAACGGTGCTGGCGGAAAATCGGTGATATTCAATACTATTACGGTTTCAGACGGTATATCAATGGGTACTCCGGGCATGCGCTATTCTTTAGTATCAAGAGAAGTAATTGCTGACTCAATTGAAACTGTTTCAGGAGCAGAGGGTTTTGACGGAATAGTAGCGATAGGGGGCTGCGATAAGAATATGCCTGGCTGTCTCATAGCTATCTCAAGACTAAACCGCCCTGCAGTGTTTGTGTACGGCGGCACCATAATGCCTGGAAACTATAAAGGAAACGACGTGGATATAGTTTCTGTTTTCGAGGCGGTAGGCTCTCATGCAAACAAAGAAATTTCTGACAGAGAACTAAAAGGCATTGAATCGTGTGCAATTCCGGGGGCAGGTTCTTGTGGCGGTATGTATACGGCAAACACCATGGCTTCGGCAATCGAAGCGCTCGGGATGAGCCTTCCTAACAGCTCCGCTCAGGCCGCTATATCAAAGGACAAATCTGCTGACTGCTATAACGCCGGAAAGGCTTTAATTAATCTTATAAAGCAGGGCATAAGACCAAGCGACATTATGACAAAGAAAGCGTTTGAAAATGCAATTACAGTAGTAGCTGCTCTTGGCGGTTCTACAAACGCCGTGCTTCATCTTCTTGCCATGGCAAACGCAATGAACGTTAAACTTACTATTGATGACTTTACAAGGATTGGCAAAACGGTTCCGGTGCTTGCCGACCTTAAGCCAAGCGGAAAATACATGATGGCAGATTTTTGCAGGCTTGGAGGGCTTACCCCGCTTCTAAAAATGCTGCTTCGCAAAGGGCTTATACACGGAGACTGCTTAACGGTAACGGGCAAGACTGTAAAAGAAAACCTGCGCGGGGTAAAACCATATCCAAAACCACAGGATATAGTTAAGCCATTTAGCAAGCCAATTAAAGACTCAAGCCACATTGTGATTCTAAGAGGCAACCTGGCACCCGAGGGCGGAGTGGCAAAAATAACGGGTAAGGAAGGGCTTTCTTTTACGGGAAAGGCTATCGTATTTGATTCAGAGGAAGCATGCCTAAAATCTATCCTTAACGGCCGAGTGAAAAAGGGACATGTTATAGTAATAAGATATGAAGGACCAAAAGGCGGGCCCGGGATGAGAGAGATGCTAAGCCCTACTTCTGCAATAATGGGTAAGGGGCTTGGAAATGACGTAGCCCTAATAACAGATGGACGCTTCTCTGGCGGCACGCATGGTTTTGTAGTAGGACACATCNNTGGGTAAGGGGCTTGGAAACGACGTAGCACTCATAACAGACGGAAGGTTCTCGGGCGGCACGCATGGTTTTGTAGTAGGACATATAACCCCGGAGGCTATTGATGGTGGGGTCATAGCTGTGGTTAAAAACGGAGATGAAATAACCATCGATGCTAATAAGAGAGAGGTTAACCTAAAAGTATCTAAGGCTGAAATTAAAAGAAGACTGCAGGCCTGGAAAAAACCGAAGCCTAAAGAAACGGCCGGAGTGCTTGCAAAGTATGCAAAGCTTGTTTCTTCTGCTTCGGATGGGGCAGTTACAGACAGAAACCTCTAAAACAATACCAATTAGGACAAGGGGAGATTGGTATGAGTAGAATTTATCTAATTGCCGTATTAATTTCCCTTAATATATCTTCAGTGCTTGCCCAAAACGAGGCTGGTTCATTCCTGGCAGGTGAAGACAAATACTATACTGTCCAAAAGGGTGATTACCTCTATAAGATAGCAAGGGATCACGATGTTTCATTCCCTTTTTTACAGACCGCCAATTTAATAAAAGACCCTAATGTTATTAGCATTGGCAAAAGGCTTTTAGTCTCATCAAAAATAATTGTTCCAAAACGGCTCGTAAACGGGATTCTTATAAACCTTCCGGAGTACAGACTGTACAATTTTGAAAATAATGAACTAAAGAACATGTTGCCTATTGCTATAGGGCTAGAAACATGGCGCACTCCTACTGGGGAATTTCATATAAAAAATAAAATTAAAGATCCCGTGTGGTATATGCCAAAGGAGATGGCAGAAAAGCTGAGCATAAAAAGAGAGATCATCCCGGCAGGCCCCTTAAACCCGCTTGGTGATATGTGGGTTGGGCTTAGTATTCCGCATATAGGAATCCACAGCACAAACCAGCCAATGTCCATTGGAAAGCCGCTTAGCCATGGATGCATGAGGCTTTACCCCTGGCATGCAACAAAGTTTTTCGACACAGTACATGTGGATATGCCGGGAGAAATAATCTATGAACCTGTTAAAATTGCAGTAGAAGATGAAAAAATATATCTGGAAGTACATGCAGATGTATATAATATTCATGAAAATTTAGTGTATATTATTAATAAAGAATTAGAGGCGCTGAATCTGGAAAAAAGGGTGGATTTTTCCAAAGTAAAAAGTGCAGCGTTAAAAAAACGTGGTGTGCCTGTAGATATTACAAAGGAAATTATAGTTAATTAATTCTATGTCTATATTAGAAAAAAAGAACATTTTAGTTGGCGTAAGCGGCGGGATTGCTGCATATAAGGCGTGTGATCTCGTAAGAAAACTTGTGCTTGCCGGTGCGGACGTACATGTAGTCATGACCAAAAACGCTCAGCAGTTTGTAACACCCCTTACTTTTCAAACACTATCCAATAATAAAGTCTCTACCGAGCTTTTTGATCTCCAAAGAGAAGCAGAGATCGGCCATATTGCCCTTGCAGACAATGCAGATCTCATAGTTGCAGCGCCAGCCACTGCCACATTAATAGGAAAGGCCGCATCTGGTATTGCTGATAATTTATTAAATGCGATTATCCTTGCCACAAAATCACCCGTGATTTTTTGCCCCGCAATGAATGTAAACATGTACAATAACTCAGTCGTCCAGGACAATATCACTAAACTAAAAGATCATGGTTACAATGTGCTGGAGCCTTCTGAGGGCAGCCTTGCATGTGGCTGGGAAGGGAAAGGCAGGCTACCGGATACGCATATAATACTGCAGGAAATGGAGAGAGTTTTATCACCAAAAGATCTAGCAGGTGAAAAAGTACTTGTAACCGCAGGCCCAACCCGGGAATATCTTGACCCGGTAAGATTTATTTCCAATCCCTCAAGCGGAAAGATGGGTTTTGCTCTTGCAAAGGATGCTTGGAAGAGAGGCGCCGAGGTTATACTTGTTTCCGGCATTACCGATACCGATCTTCCCTATGGGGTGAACACTATTGTTGTACAATCCGCCGAGCAGATGTATGAAGCGGTGGTAAAGCTTTCGGACTGGGCATCGGTTGTGGTAAAGGCTGCTGCGGTGGGTGATTATTCTGCTAAAAATTATGAAAAGGATAAAATTTCAAAGAGGAGTGGCTCGTATAATCTGGAGCTTCAAAAAACAAAAGATATCTTATTTGAGTTAGGAAAAAATAAAAACGGAAAGCTGCTAGTGGGTTTTGCCGCTGAAACAAATGATATAGTTAAAAAGGCCAAAAACAAGCTTAAAGAAAAAAACCTGGATATGATAGTAGTAAATGATGTGACTAAAGAAGATTCGGGTTTTTCTGTAGATACAAACAGTGCGGTTATTCTCAACAGGCTTGGAGGCGTTAATAAATACGGTGTTATGCCAAAGGAGCTCTTAGCCTCTAAGATTTTTGATGAGGTATTGGGGTTTAAGTCTTCAGTCTCTGGTTGAGTTTTATCACCATCTTTATTTTATCCATTATTTCGTTGTGCTGATCTCCCTTTGTTATATAGTTTGAGGCTGCCTTTGCAAGGCACTCGTTTATCCCAGCATAATCTGTTGTTGATGTAAGCATTACAATTGGAATTTTTTTAAACTTGGGATCGGATTTTACTATCTCAAGAACCTGAACGCCGTTTAACTCTGGCATAGATATATCAAGAATAACTAAATCCGGTGGGGCCTGAGCTATTTTGAGCAAGGCTTCGTTGCCGTCGCTAGCCGTATCTACCACAAATCCGCCCTCCCGCTGCAAACTGTCTGAATACATATCCCTTATAAATTATTCGTCATCAACTAATAATATTTTCGTCATAGATGTAAATTTTTAATTTAGAGTTTTTTGATTTGAGTAAATTTTAATGTCAGTTACTGGAATTATCAATCAAATTATAGAATTAGATCCAGTCAGATGTTGAATTTGGGGGTGGGAAAGAAAATTTGAATAATAATGAGCAGATAAATCGGAAGAGAATTTGATTCTATGGCTAAGAGCTAGTTTCTAACTTTAAGTCTTACTAACAATTTTATCTTAGCCATAATATCTTCATGTTCTTCTTCATCTTTTTGTATATATCCTATGGCCCCAAGCTCCAGGCACTCGGTAATGGTATGCATTTCAGCATGGCCGGACATCATTATGACGGGTATGTCCCTTGTATTGGGGTCAGATTTTAGCGCCTGTAAAACTTCCACACCCGATTTGTTGGGCATGTTTATATCTAAAATTATAAGATTGGGTTTACTGAGGTTGATTTTTTGAAGAGCGTCCTCTCCGTCAAATGCGGTTTCTACCTCAAAGCCGTCAACTGCCTGCAGGCTTTCACTATAGAGATTTCTTACTATCTCATCATCATCCGTAAATAATATTTTTATCATCTTAAGCCCTTATATTTTTATTCCAAAATATAATAGCACGTATTTACAGGGCATATGAAAAATGAATTAGCATTTAAAGATCAAATTGCACAACTCTACTGTATCAATATGGATAACAAATGTGTAACAAAAAAATCTTTATAAATAATACTGGCTTAAGCTATGCCAAAACAGAATCTTTACAGGCCTTAGCAACCCTGAACTTTACTACTTTCTTTGCAGGGATTTTTATAGCTTCGCCTGTGGCAGGGTTTCTACCCATTCTGGCTTTGCGCTTTTGAAGTACAAGCTTCCCGATGCCAGGCAAAGTGATTTCACCCTTTTTCTTTGTTTCTCTGTAAGCTAGTGAAGCTAGTTCATCGAGAATCTCATTTGCAGCTTTTTTTGTTATACCTGCGGTTTCTGCAATATGAGTCGAAATCTGGGCTTTGGTTAAAGGTTTTTTAACTGTTGCCATCGTTCCTCCTTACGGCTGGTTTAATTCAATACTACAGAATATTAAAATAAAAATCAATAGATTATTTAAGTAGTTTTAATATTGAATTAATGTTTTGTTATTATGTTTTAGTATTTTGCTAAATATAAAAATAGTTAATTATTATAGGTTGAAACCGATCCGGCAAGATAACAATATCTTGAAATTGTGGTTAGTATTATTAAGACTATGGCTCATTATATAAAAACAAAAAAGCTTTGGATATGAAAAAATAAGATTTAAATAGGATATAATGTATAAATATGAAAAAGAGAATTATTAGTAAAGAGCAGTGGAAATGGTTTGCAGGGTTTTTGATATGTTTTTTTATAGTAATGCTGGCTCTTTATTTTAGAATGACTTCAGTAAGATCGTCTGCGCTGCAGAGCGATTTTAAAAGAAAGCCTCAGCCGGTGAGTATAATTACCCCTGTAGTTGCAGATGCATGGAGGACCGCTAATTTTCTTGCAAGGATTGAGGGCGGTCAGACAATAGAACTAAGATCAGAGGTTGGCGGCTGGGTGCAGGAAAAAAAGGTAGAGATAGGAAGCAGCGTGGAAAAGGGCGATACTCTGCTTGTTTTAAAAGATGAGAGAAAAGAACTTGCTTTGATAGAGGCAAAATCAAGGCTTGATTCTGCACGGGCTGACCTTAAAGAGCTTAGAAGACTCTACAACAAAAACATAAGCCTTGTAGAAAAGGGCATTGTGGCTAAGGATACGCTGGAATCTCTTAATAACCAGATTGCTTCAAGAAGGGCAGATGTAAATGCGCTGGACGCTTCTTATAAAAGATCAAACTGGGACTTCGAGCATCTTGTGATAAAAGCGCCAATACAAGGAAAGATAATAGACGTGATTCCGGATATAGGACAGGAAGTGCTGGCAAACGAGGTTGTTATCAACCTTGTAAACAGTTCTTCCAAAAAGGCGATTGCCGGGGTTGATGCTAACTGGGCAAGAACTCTGAAAAGAGATACTGAGGTAAAACTTACAAATTCTATAAACAACAGACTACAAACATCTACTGCGGTTATAAAGGGAATAAGCCCTAATATAGACCGGGCAAGCGGTACCTATTCAGTAGAGGCTCAAATATTAGATCAGTCAAACAACTGGCTTCCCGGGGAAATCGTTAATATGGAAGTTCCTGTAGAAAAGCTTGAAAATGTTATAAAAGTTCCAAGAACAGCCATACTCTCAGACAGTAACAAAGTATTCCTTTTTACTTTTACCGAAGGAATAGCGGTTAAGATGCCTGTAAGTGTAACTTGGTTAAACGACAAGCAGGGGGCAATCCCCCAGCATAGCGTTCCCGAGGGCTCTAAAATAATAATAGAGGGTCATTCGGGTCTTGCCGATAAGCAGCCTGTAAGAATAATCAATTAGGTCTTATTTAAAATAAGTGCATATATCCGAATTTTCAGTCCGAAACCCAGTTCTTATGAATCTGCTTATGGTAGGCATAATCATAGTAGGACTGCTTACGGCATTCAGACTTCCTTTGGAACTTTTCCCTTCAATACAGCTTGAGCTTGTTACTGTTACCACTATCTATCCCGGGGCCTCGGCTGAGGATGTTGAGCAGCTTGTAACAATTGCCGTTGAAGACGAGCTAAGTGATATAGACGGCGTCAAGGTTGTCCGCTCTACCTCATCTGAGGGCAGGTCTTATGTGGTTGCCGAGCTTGAGGCCGGAGAGGATATACAAAGGGTAGCTCAGGACGTGCGGTCTGATATATCGCAGATAAGAAACAAGCTTCCGGATGATATTGAAGAGCCGATTATAAGCGAGCAGAAGGCAAGATTTCCAATAATTAGCGTTTCTATAGCCGGAGAAGTGCAAAGGGAGATTCTAAGGAGGTTTGCTCTTGAGCTTAGAGACGAGCTTGAGCTTCTGGGCGGCGTGGACAGCGTTGTAACCTCCGGGCTTGGCGACCCTGTGTTTTGGATAAAAGTAAACCCTGCTCAGCTGAGGCAGTATGACATAGCAATAGAAGACATAGCTAAAACCATAAACAATAAGAATCTGGATTTTCCCGGAGGAAGCTTCAAACAGGAAGACCTGGAATATCTGGTGCGGTCAAAAGGCAGAATACAGGATATTTCTGACCTAAAGGATTTACCCGTAAAAGTTAACCCTAGCGGAAAACATATCTATCTAAAGGATATTGCTCAGGTTGAGCTTGGCGAAGAAAAAACAATCTCCACATCGCGAATAAACGGCCTTCCCGCAATCTCTTTTTGGGTAAACAAGAGTAAGAATGCAGATGTGGTCGATACCGCAAAGAGGATTGAGAATAAGGTAAATGATTTCAGGCAGGGTCTTCCGCATGGAATAGATATATTTCTTTCAAACGATAACTCCTACTGGGTTAAACAGAGGTTAAAGACTATGGTAATAAGCGGAATTGTCGGCCTTATCATAGTGCTTATACTGCTTAACCTTTTCCTCGATAAGAGATCGTCGCTTGTGGTTGCTGCCGGGCTTCCCGTTTCGTTTTTTGGAGCATTTATAATCATGAGTTTTACAGGAGTTACCATCAACCTGCTTTCTATGTTTGCCATGATTTTAGTTTTGGGAATTATAGTGGACGATGCCATTATTGTTGCAGAAAATATACAAAGATACGTACAAAACGGGCTTAGCCCGGCGAGGGCTGCTGTTAGAGGCACAAAGGAAGTTGCGCTTCCTGTTATTGCCACAATACTTACAAACATAGCGTCTTTCGTCCCATTGTTAATTGCCTCGGGGCTCATAGGTAAATTTCTTGCGATCATTCCAAAAGTAGCGATATTTGCACTGCTGGTCTCTTTAATAGAGGCCTTGCTTATATTGCCTACGCACTGTGCGGACTATCTTAAACCTGTTGCTAAAAAAATATCAAAAAGACGAGGGATGGTCTACAAATTAAGAAGCCACTACCTCAAAGCTTTAACATTTGTAATTTATAAGAGATATCTGGTGCTAGGTTCGTCTGTTGTAGTTTTATTTATGTCGATTGCTATTTATGTTCAAATTCCACCTGTTCTCTTTCATACAAAGGACATTGCTCAGTTTATGATAAGAGTAGAAAACCCTACAAGATCAAGCCTTAACTCCACAAAAGAATCCGTAAAAAAGATTGAAGTGGTGATTAAAGAAACCGTGCCCCCACACGTGCTTAAGAATGTGTTCTCGATGATAGGGATTGATATATCTCAGAAGGTTCCGGAGTTTGGAGATCATATAGCGTCTATCATAGTAGAGTATGAGGATTTCGAAAAAAGAAAAGAAAACGGCAAGGATCTGATGAAGCTTGTAAAAAACAAATCTCAGGATGTTATAGGTCCCACTCTTATAAAATTTTTGCAAACTGAGGGCCCTCCGACAGGTAATCCTGTGGATATAGAGATTCAGGGCAAGGATTTTAATGTCCTGAAAGATATTTCTACTGATATAAAAAAAGAGCTTAATGATATGCCGGGAGTTTATGGCGTGTCGGATAACCTTGTTTGGGGCAAGCCTGAAATAAGGCTTCTTGTAGACGAGAAAAAGGCTGCTATTTATGGACTTAACAACACTATGGTGTCACGCGCCGTGAGGGCTGCTATTGACGGTCTTACGGTTTCTACTACAAGGATCGGAAGTGAAGAGGCGGACATTATAGTTAAACAGGATCTGCCGAGCAATGATATCGAATACATACTAAGCACATACGAAATTTCAAATGGTAACGGCAGCTGGGTGCCGCTTTCTAACATAGTGGATTTTGAAGTGTCCCCAAGCATGGTCAGCATATCAAGGTATGATATGGAAAGAGCAGTAAGGGTGACAGCAGAAATAGATCAGGAAGTCAGCACGTCTACCCAGGTTAACTCCGACCTTAAGTATTTCATTCAGAAAATTGTTTCGAATCTTCCCGGCTATAGTTATAACGTAGGCGGCGAAGAGGAAGAAACAAGAGAATCAATAGACAGCATAATAAATGCCATTGTTGTATCTGCAATACTTATTTACCTTATACTTGCCACTATTTTAAAATCATATCTGCAGCCTTTTATCATCATGTCTGTTCTGCCTTATACGATTATAGGGCTGCTGTTTGGCGTTCTTCTAAGGGGTGAGCCCGTCTCACTGCCCGCTCTTATAGGATTTGTGGCCTTATTGGGAGTAGTGGTAAATGACAGTCTTGTTCTTATGGATTTTATAAACAAGAGAGCCGAGAATATGAATAAGGTGGTAGCGGTGTTTATGTCAGCAAAGCATAGATTCCGCCCTATAGTTCTTACAACAATTACAACATTTGGCGGACTTTCGTTGCTGATGACCAAGACCCGTGGAGAATCCGCTTTTCTGGCTCCTATGGCAATAGCGCTTGGTTTTGGGCTTGTATTTGCCACCCTGATTACGCTTTTTCTAATTCCTTCACTCTATTTGGTTTTGGATGATATAAAGAAATTCGTGGGTGTAAAGATTAGAGAGTATAAAAACAATAAGAAATTTGCAATATCTAATAACTGATATAAGTCTGCTTCTTGTTATAGTTAGACCTGTAAATAGCTAGTTTCTTTATAGACACGTTTACTATTTAGGAAGAATTAAATTTATAGTACATAATACAACAACATATAATATAATATGATGTATGATAAATGAAGAAAAGAACAGGGCAAGAAATTCCTCACGGATTACGTTCATTACTAAAATGAATAAGCGGCAACGTCTCAGTGAGATCGCGGGTGCTTATGGAAAGAACATAAGTTCGGTTATAAATGAGGTGCTCGACCATTACATAGAACTGCATAAATGGCAGTTAAAACACATTACCAGGGGAGTAAAAGAGCCCGGGAGCGGAAAGTTTGTAAAAGAAAAGGAAGTTGAGGACTTTTTCAAAAGTCATACTTAAAATTAATAAAGCTTAAATGGACGCGAATATCACTCTGCAGGATATTGAGTATATGTATGATTATATTGCAGCAGACAATCCCAAAGCAGCAAAAAAAAATGATTTCACGCATACAAGAAGCAGCAAATAAACTAAAAGAATTCCCCCATATGGGAAGGCCCGGCCGAGTCCTCAATACTAGAGAACTGGTTATAGCAGCAACCCCTTATATTATCGTTTATCTTATAGATGGTGAAGTGATACAAATTGTATCTGTGATTCATGGAGCAAGGCAGTGGCCCGATAGTTTTTCCTGAGCTTTAATTCCAAAACCTAAAAGGGCGGCGGCAATATGGTCTTTTTCTCTTTTTCGGATGTGGTTTTTTGAAGCTCTATTTCTGAGATTAAGATGCTTGGAGCTATTGTTGATACGGGAACATAACCGGACTCTGCGCCGCAAAAACCATTAAACGCTTTATAATCCTTGCCTGTTGCTATGATTTTATTTATCGATATAAGCGGAGTACCTACGATTTCCACTCCCCTTACGGGTGTTTCCTCCCCAGAGTCGGGATATACCTTGTGCAGAAGGATAGGGGTTGCCTTAAAAGCCTGAAAATCATAAGTTGATGTATTGGTCTCACCGCCTGTCATTTTTTTTATTATAAGCCCGAATTCTTTGTTCTGTTTCTTAACTTCCGCTATTAATAATTTTTTAAGCTCTTCTTTATCAACTTCTTTTTGAGATCTAATAATTAGATTGCTCATCCTTGCCATGGGAGAACGAGAGTTTGACGCCCTGCCGTGACCGTTTGAATTTAAAAAACCTTTTATCGGCGTGCGTGAAAGAAGAAAGTTCTTAAGAATACCGTTTTGTATAAGGGACACTTTTTGCCCCCTTATTCCCTGATCATCATATACGAAATATCCAAGAAGGCTTTCACTTTTATAATCATATAGAGTCGGATTATCCTCTATAGATAAGAAAGTAGGAATTATCTGAGTGCCCACTCTTTCGGTAAAAGTCTGTCCCTGTGTATCATCAATCTGTCTTTCGCCTTCGAGCCTATGGCCTACTGCCTCATGAAATAAAATTCCCGCAGCCTCGGGTTCTAAGATTGCGGGAACATTAATGGGGTTAATAGTCTCGGCATTTTTTATTTCATAAGCTTCATCTATAACCTTTTTAAATTCTCTTTTTAATTTATCGGTATCCGGAATATCACCTAGGTCTTTGTAATGAAAACTTGCAAAATTGTTTATTACATTCCCGTCTTCCGATATGGCTGATAAATCGATATTAATGGAATACAGTATGTCGTCTGTAATATATTTTGATTTTTCAGAGCTTATAAAAAACACGGTTTCTTTCTGAGCCGTAAAAGTAATGGTAGAATCACTAAGCTCTTTATACTCTTTTACAACTGAAGAAATTTCTTTAAGCCAGGTCTCCCACTCCTTTTTATTAAAGACAAGCTGTTTTTCTCTGCCTATGAAGGTACTTGGCTTTTCCTTTGAAAAGCTTGGGAGGTTTTCCTCATCAATCTCCTGCACCTTCTTGGCCTTTTTTGTAAAGTACTGTGTAAGGGATTTTTTGTATGTATCGTCGGTAATCTGCCAGATCACGGCTCTTATAGCCTCTATATCATTTTCTATAGGTAAGAAGTTGCTTCTTTTATAACTCTGGCTGCTGCCCGACTGGCCGTTTACCGAGTTGTCAAACTCATAATCACCAACCCTTACATCCACAAAAAGCTCTCTAGTCTTGCTGCTGTCGGAAACTATGAGAGAGCCAAACTTGGCCATCAGCTGGTTCACCGTGTTTTCCTTAACGAGGTAACTCATAAAATATGGCTTATCATAGTTTTCAAGCTTAAGCTTGTTCATCGACCTTTCCAGCTCCAGCTCCATTGCCTTTAGAACGGCAGTGTCAGTCCTGGATTGTTTTGCGATTACAAAAGACCCGGAAATAATCAAAATTAATACTGTAAGAATCAGTTTTTTCATATTATGTATTCTCATTTATTTTGATTCCAAAATGCTCTAATAAAAAAATAGATAAAGTATCCGTAGACTTTTTTAATTTATAAAACCTGAACTCTATATATTTATAAAGTAAATATGGACTTTTACTAAAATATATTGCTGATTTGGTTTTATTTAACCGTCCACTTGTATTATATATATATCCCAAATCCGGCAGGTTGTCAGTCAGCAGATCGGAAACTGACCTTACGGCGTAAAGAGGAATATTTAATTTCTCACAAACCTCGGCGGCTCCCCATGTTTCCATATCTACGACTACTGCTTGTGACTTCAAGTGTAATTCATGCTTATCTAAACTAGTATTAACAAACCTATTGTGCGTAAGTATTCCACCGGTTTTAAATCTGCATGACTCTGTGTCATTTATGATTTCAAGCTTAATGCTTCTATCCTTTTGTAGACTAAAAACCCGGTCTCCAACCACTACATCTCCAATCTTTAAGTCTGAATCCAATGCGCCGGCTACTCCAGTAATATAAACTTTTTCCGATTTTAGATTATTAATAGCATAGCTGGCGGCGATTCTGGCATTTTTTATTCCTACTCCGCTTTGAATAATATAAACATTTTGAGAACCGAACTCTATACTCTTAATGTCTTGATTGTTTGCGCAATGCTGCTTGAGCAGTTTACCATGCTTTATAAAATTACTTATTTCACCAAAGCTTGATACTATTATTGTTATCAATTTTTTGTAACGCTTTTATTTTAAGTTTAATACACTTTTAGACTACAAAATGTATTAAGGTAATTACGATTGCAAGAACTATTCTGTAATAAACAAAATGCTTATAGCCCCTGAACCTTACAAATCTAAGCAGATATTTTATTGCCAGAAAAGCAAAAACCGCAGAGACCAATATTCCTACCAAAAATGGAGTCTGAATTACAGATTCTGCCGACATATGCCTTGATTCATAAACAGTGGCGCCTACTATTAGTGGCGCGGCCATTAGGAATGAAAACTTTGCGGCTTCATCCGTTTTGAAGTTTCTTAGCAGCGCGCCTGTGATGGTTACTCCTGATCTTGAAGCGCCCGGGATAATGGCAAAAGCCTGGGCAATTCCTATTATCAGGCCGTCTTTTATAGTCATCTCATTTATTGATCTGTTTTCCTTTGAAACTTTATTTGAATAAAGCAGCAGTAAACCAAACATTAGAAGTGAGCCGGCTATTATAAGCGGGTGTCTAAGTATTCCGGCAGCGTAAGGCTCAAATAAGAGTCCGCTTATTACGGCCGGAATGGTGGCTATTATAATAAATAGGCCTACCCTTCCGTACTCTAGATTATTAAAGTTCCTTTTAAGCGCGCCCTCCATAAACTGTGAAATTACGAGTTTCCAGGTATTTCTAAAATAGAGTAAAATAGCAAACAGACTTCCAAAATGAAGCGCTACGTTATAGCTAAGCCCGGGGTCTTTCCAGGAAAAAAACCATGGGATTAACGCTAAGTGAGCAGTGCTGCTTATAGGGAAGAATTCGGTTATTCCCTGTATTATTCCAAGAATTATAGATTGAAAAATATCCAAGTTTTATCCTTTAAGTTTAGTGAAGTACTTTTTTTAAATATTTTGCCGTATAAGATTTTTTGGACTTAATAATGTTTTCGGGTGTTCCTTTGGCAACTACCCTGCCGCCGCTATCCCCGCCTTCCGGGCCAAGATCGATTATGTAGTCGGCGCTTTTAATAACGTCCAGGTTGTGCTCAATCACTATTACTGTGTTTCCCATATCCACAAGCTCCTGCAGGATATTAAGCAGTTTCTTTACGTCATCAAAGTGAAGCCCTACAGTGGGTTCATCCAGTATATAGAGCGTATTCTTTAATGACTTCTTGGATATCTCTTTTGATAGTTTTATCCTCTGCGCCTCTCCTCCGGAAAGAGTGGTGGCCTGCTGGCCAAGCCTTATGTACTCAAGCCCCACATCAGACAATACCTGAAGGCTTTTCTTTATCTTTGGGATATTTTCAAAAAATTCCAGCGCCTCGTGCACGGTCATATTTAATACGTCCGAGATTGTTTTTCCCTTATAATTTATCTGCAAAGTTTCGTCATTGTATCTATTTCCCGAGCACTTATCACATTTCACATACAAATCTGAAAGGAAGTGCATATCTATTTTTACGACTCCCCCGCCCTTGCAGTCTTCGCATCTGCCGCCGCTTACATTAAAACTAAATCTGGAGGAGCTATATCCCCTGAGTTTAGATTCGGGAAGCATTGCAAACATCTTTCTTATTTCAGTAAATACCCCTGTATAAGTGACCGGGTTTGATCTTGGGGTTCTTCCTATAGGGGTTTGATCTACATTTATAATTCTCTTTATATTCTCAGCGCCTCTTATTTCCTTACAGCTTCCGGGTTTTATATTGCTCTTATATAAAGCTTTGAGCAGGGATTTATATAATATGTCGTTAATAAGCGTGCTTTTGCCAGAGCCTGAAACGCCTGTGATGCAGTTAAATAGTCCAAGAGGTATGGAAATGAGGTCTATTTTTAGATTATTTTCGCTTGGATCCGCTATTATTATAGCTTTTCCGTTTTGTTTTCTTCTTTTCTGTGGGATGTTTATTTTAAGTCTTCCCGAAATATAGTTTCCTGTAAGAGACTCTTTATTTTTTCCAAGTCCTGAGTTGTCCCCGCTGTGTATTACTTCACCTCCAAGCTCGCCTGCTCCCCTTCCAATATCGATCACATGATCGGAATTTACTATCATTTCCTCATCGTGCTCGACTACTATAATAGTGTTGCCTTTATCCCTAAGCCTCTTTAAAGTATTTATTAATAGAGCGTTGTCCCTTTGATGAAGTCCTATTGTCGGCTCGTCCAGTACATAAGTAATCCCGGTTAGATTGGAGCCCACCTGACTTGCAAGCCTTATTCTCTGCGCCTCTCCGCCGGAAAGCGTAGGAGCCGCTCTTTCGAGCGACAGGTAATTTAGGCCCACTTCACTAAGGAAGCTGAGCCTGCATAGAATTTCAGTAACAATTGCTTTTCCAATTTGCCCATCCCTGCCTCTTAGCTTTAATTTCTCATAAAACTTTTTAGAATCTGAAACTGATAGCTTTGATAGTTCAAAAATATTTTTACCGGATACGAGAATAGAGAGGCTCTCTTTTCTAAGTCTTGCCCCGCTGCACTGGCTGCATGTTGAGGTTGTTATATACTTTGAAAGGGTCTCTTTTATATCTATTGAATTAGTTTCTTTGTACCAGCCCGAAAGCATTCCAATTATCCCGGAAAATGTATCTGAATATTGCTCGCTAAATCTCTTTTTGGTTTTCTTAAATTTAATTTTCTCATCTGACTTTCCATAGAATATGATGTCCAGTATTTTCTTTGAGTATTTATTTAGTGGAGTATCCAGACTGAATTGATAATGTTCAGCCACGCTTTGCATTATATCGAGGAAATATTTCGATTTTTTCCAGGGGATTATAGTTCCGTCATTTATAGATTCATCCCAGCTGTTCACTATGAGCTCAGGATCAAAAAACGTATCGGTGCCGATTCCCTGGCACTTTTCACAAGCGCCGTAAGGGCTGTTAAAAGAAAAGAGCCTTGGGGAGATTTCAGGATAATTCATACTGCACACGGGGCATGAAAAATTCTCACTTAATGTAAGCCTCTCATCTCTGTCAGATTCTATTGCTACCACTCCCCCTGCTCTTCTAAGCGACTGAGAGATTGCATCTTCCAGCATTATTTCTGAATATTTGTCCTTTATCTCAACCACATCTATTAGTACGTCTATATCGTGTTTTTTTTGCCTGTCTATTTTTATCTCATCGTCAAGGTCATAGAGCCGCCCGTCAATTTTAACTCTTAAAAAACCCTCGTGTCTCAGGTCATCCAGCTCTTTTTTATACTCCCCTTTTCTTCCCTGTACTATGGGTGAATAAATAAAAAGATATTTATCCTTTTCCATATTTAATGCGCGTTCTGTCATTTGATCCAGATTCTGGGCGCTAATTTCCACGTTGCATTTAGAGCAGTAGGGTTTGCCGATTCTTGCAAAGAGCACCCTTAAGTAATCATAAATTTCTGTAATTGTTCCCACTGTGGACCGGGGGTTTCTTAAAAAAGTTTTCTGATCTACCGAGATTGCGGGAGAAAGGCCTTCTATGGAATCAACATCAGGTTTATCAAGGTTTCCTGTAAACTGCCTTGCGTATGAAGACAGCGATTCCATATATCTTCTTTGCCCTTCTGCAAAGATAGTATCGAATGCTAGTGACGACTTGCCGGATCCGCTAAGCCCTGTGATTACGGATATTCTGTCTCTGGGAATATCTACATCTATATTTTTTAGATTGTGCTGACGTGCGCCTTTTATCTTAATAAAATTCAAAGTAATGGGAGTTTACCTAAAAAAAATGAACAAATAATAAATCTAATTAAAATAGTATGGATGAGATAACTATTTTATATTCTCTGCGGACTTGTTTATAAAACATTCAAATAAGCTAGCAGATGCCTTGCTGTTCTCAAGCTCCGGATGCCACTGTACTGCAACTAAAGCTCCATCCTCCGATTCAATCGCTTCGACTATATTATCATCTGATCTTGCAGAAATAGTTAAATCCTTACTAACCTTATTTATCGCCTGATGATGGTAGCTGTTTACTTTTAATTTATTTTTTCTGATTATCTTTTTTAAATATGTCCCGCTAAATATATTAACAATGTGTTCTGCTCCCTTCTCATGACTTGATGCATCTGGAAGCAGAGACTGAATATCCTGATACAGAGTTCCCCCAAAAAATACATTTATAAACTGCATGCCTCCGCATATTCCAAAAACTGGTATGTCGTTTTTAAGTGACTGTTCAAGGATAATAAATTCTGAAGCAGTTCTTTGCCTGCTCATAGGATTTAACTTTTTGTGCGGTTTTTGATTGTAGTGCTTTGGGTCCATATCTCTTGAGCCGGGGATCAAAAGACCCTCTATATTACTAATAAGTTCTCGCAGCGTTCTTTTACTACCAAGTGAAGGAATCAATACCGGCAAACCACCATGTCTGGCAATAGCTGTAGAATAGGTTTTTTCTATTCCATAATATTTATCCTTGTAGTCGGTAGTGATTCCTATAACAGGCTTTGTTTTTCTGTTCATATGTGCAAGTAATGAAAGTTACTAATGTCGTTAATAACTATACACTATAGAATTTATATAAATGATTACCACCGTATGATTTGGCAAAGCCGCAGATAATAGGAGCAAACAAAGAAAAATTACCGTCTTAAAATCTTGTTTAAAGTAGATTTGAGATCTTCTATAGTATAAGGTTTTTTAATGACTCCACTAAACCCGAACTTCTCATAGTCAGACATTACAGGATCGTTTGAGTAGCCACTGCATATTAAAGCATTAACATCAGGGTCAATTTCTTTTAGTCTTGCCATAGTCTCCTTTCCGCCCATCCCACCAGGAATTGTAAGATCGAGTACTACAATATCGTAAGGCCCGCCATTTCTGAGAGACCTCTCATATTCTAAAATAGCTTCAGAGCCTTCGGAGGTCTCGTAAATATCAAATCCGAGTTTCTGTAGTATATTACAGAGCGCATCTCTTACCTCATCGCCATCGTCCATTACTAACACCCGCCCGGAGTAACTGACCTGGTTTTTTGTCTTATGAGAATCTACAGCTGATGATCCGGAATTAGTGGCGGGGAGTATTATAGAAATTTTAGTCCCTTTTCCAAGAAGAGAACTGATTTCAATGTTTCCACTGTGTTTTTTGATTATTGAATATACGTTTGCAAGCCCAAGACCGCTTCCGGATTGTTTTGTAGTGAAATAAGGATCAAAGATCTTGCTCATATGCTTTTCATCAATTCCTATTCCGGAGTCCTGAATTTCTATTAGTACATGGTTATCGTAAATAACTCCTAGCTTATTCGAAGCAGGTTTATTGACAGCGCTTATGTTTATTAGTCCGCCGTCAGGCATTGATTGTATTGAGTTGATTACAAGGTTATTTATCACCTGACTTATTTGTCCCTTATCGGCCTCTATACTACAAAGGTCACTCTGTATAACAAATTTGCACTTGCAATTTGATCCCCGTGATGAAAATTCTGCAGATTCAATGATAAGCGCCGCCAGATCGACTGGTTCTTTTACCGCTTCTCCGCCTTTTGAAAAAGCAAGAAGCTGCTGAGTAATGTTTTTAGCCCTTATACACGCTTTTTCCGTATTCTCTAATCTTGTATAGGTGTCATTATCCGCCGGGATATCTATTTTAGCCAGCGCAACATTGCCCAGTATTGAAGTCAGATAATTATTGAAATCATGTGCGAGCCCGCCTGAAAGAAGTCCGATAGAATCCATTTTCTGTGTGTGCAGCAGTTCTTCTTCATGTTTTTTCCTGTCGGTTATGTCCATCGCAAGCACATAGAATCCCAGGATTTGTGCATTGGACTTATGAGGTATTAACTTTGCCTTGACATATCTTTGCCCGAGTTCATGGTGGTTGATAGCAATCTCGAGTTCTTGTTTTTCACCCATAAATGCTTTGTCGAAGTAGTTTTTCAGCCTTAAAAAACCACTTTCACCATGAAGCTCTTTTATATGTTTTCCTGTTATTTCATCCAGGCTTTTTCCAAACCATGTTTCATAGTATTTGTTTACATAATCATAATGCAGGTCTCTATTAACCTAGGATATAAACACAGGCAGACCATCGGCTATTAATCTCAATTGCTGTTCGCTCGCCTCCAGGGCTTCCTGAACCTTTTTCATCTCTGAAATATCCTATACTACGCATATTGCATTTATAACTTTTCCCTCCGTATTGCGAATAGGCGCCGAACTAACAGAAAGCCATTTATATGCCGAACTTGTAGTTGCGCTATAAAGATCTTCGGTTTTACCGGTTTTTCCATGAAATGCTTGTGCTATTATTGGAACAAAGCTCTTATCTTTTAATGATTTGAGATCCAGGCCTAATACCCTGTCATGGGTAGACTCGAACATTTCGACCATTTTGTTGTTCGTGTGTGTGATTATAAGGTCTTTATCTACAAGACATATTCCGATTGGAGACTGGTCGTGTATCACGCGGTAGCGCTCCTCACTTATTTTAAGAGCTTCCTCAGCTTTTTTTCTTTCCGTTACATCAATTACATTTCTTAAAAAAACGTCCCTCCCATTAAACCTGGACATTTGAAGATATACTTCTACCGGGTAGGTAGTTCCGTCTTTTCTTTTAAGCGTGGTCTCAAAATTAAGCCTGTCTTTTTCTGCATTAATCAGAGGTTCTACAAGCTGCTGGGCAGATTCTGAGGTTAGCTCGGAGTTAATATCGAGCGGGGTCATATCATAAAATTCTTCAGATGTATATCCCAGGTTGCTTCGTGCCGATTCGTTTACAAATACAAATCTGAAGGTCTCGGCATCAAAAATTAATATTTCATTTAAAGAGGTATCCAGTATATGACCAAGCTGGCTAACTTGATCCAAATTGTCTGTATTACCTGGAACATTATCTACGGATTGTAGTTTATTTAAATGATCATTAAAATCATTGATTTTACTGATTAGTTCTTTTTTAGTTAATGTTTGTAGATTCATTGCTTAAGCAGGTATAAAATATATTAAATTTAAATGGCACCGTTTTTCTATTTAACAGCTAATTATAGTGCAATTAGAATGCCAATAGCAACTGCACTTAAGTCTGTGATTAATAATTTGGTGTTAATATAAAGGAACTATCAAATAAAATGCAAATATATTCAGGTAGACATGGATATTTTTTAACAGCCTTTGTGATAAGTTTAATTTCCCTGCACGCTTCATTTGCGCTAGGTAATGAATTAGACTTAATATTACAAAGAGGGGACAGGTACTACAGTGATTTCAATAACCTAGAAGCGCTTAAAGAGTATAGCAAAGCATATGAAATAGACTCTGAAAAATATGAAATATTAATGAGAATTACCCGCGCATATAATGACATAGGAGAAGATTATAAGGAGCAGGGGTCTAATGAGGCTGAAGTCTATTTTGTAAAGGCTTTTGAATATTCTGAGATTATGGAGAAGATGTTTCCTCAAAGGGCTGAAACATATTTCTATCTTGCGGCAACCCGGGGAAATCTTGCCCTGTTTAAGGGTGGTAAGGATAAGGTAAAGCTTGGCAGGTACGTAGAAATATATGCTAAAAAGTCTATAGAAATAAAACCCGATTACGGAGAGCCTCATGTGGCGCTCGGGGTGTATTACCGTGAGGTAGCAAACCTCAACTGGTTTTTAAAGAAGTTTGCAAAGGCTTTTTTTGGCGGGCTCCCGGGTGTGTCTAATGAAGATTCTTTAAAAGCCCTATTAAAAGCAGAACAGCTTCTTCCAAGAAGTGTTTATGTCCAGTTTGAGCTTGGGAAGACCCATAAAATGATTGGTAATGAAAAAAGAACGAAAGAGCATTTTAATAAAGCGCTCAATCTTCCTAACACCGACCACAGGGATAAGTATTTTAAGAATCATATCTTGAGTTATCTAGAAGAGCAATCCGAAGAATAATGATATGAAATACTGCTGGCGATAGGGGTTCGAACCCCGACCTCTGGCTCCGGAGAACAAACAGGCCCTTTTGTAACTACCTAAAATCATTGCATAATTTACACAACCTGTTGTGATCATTAAAAATATTGTGCAGTTATTTCTTTTTAGTACAGTCTAATACAGTTTATTACTAAATGATTCTTAGAAAATTCTTAGAAAGAATTAGATGAATTTCAATCTTGTATTCTGCTATGAAGTATTACTATTCCATCTTCCACTTGGGAAAAAATATTCTGATTTATTTTACCAGATTTCTCTACTTATGGCTGGTGTAGTTTATTGAGTGAAGGTAAGAAAATATTTACTTGGGCTCTTGTATGCTCTTCGAACTATTAACTTTTAGAACACCATCTACCAATAATGCAATTATAGCTAAACTAATTATTTGCTTTCTGGGAAAATCAAAAATTCTTATCCGGCAGTGTGTAAAACACAAAGTTGGAAGAGCTGTTGTAATAATTATTAAGACATATAGCGTTGATAAAATTATATTTGCCATGAGATTTTAGTAAGTAAATTAAGTATTTCGACTTAATATTCTAAAATGTTCATTTTAACTCTTTACATTATTAATTTCTAAAAAAAAGATGAAATTGAGAAGTTATGCATTAGACTATAACATCTTGCAACTTAATTTGTTATAAAAGTAACCTAGATTCAACATTATTAGCATAGTAACTAGTAAATCCAGATCATATTTGATGCTAAAAATTAGAGGAGAGCAATATTGAGTGATACTGATAAAAAGACAGAAATTACAAATCTTTTGGTACAATTTGTAAAAGCTAACAGAAAAGAAGCAATTGTAGCCAAGCTGATTGGAAGGCTAGCAAGTCAGCGGTTAGAAATCAGCCATCTGCAGATGCTTCTTGTACAAAAAGGCATATTAACAGAAAGTGAGCTTGATAAGTCGCAACTTATGGATAAGGATGCGATTGAGAATATGATGCTTGATTATATTCGTAACATGCTCAAAGAAGAAATGTAGTTCTATTACAAACATTAAGATATAATTAAAAACATAGTATTTAATATAAATTATGGAAAAGTTAAAGGGAGCAACTGATATAGTGTTAAAAAGTGTTACGAGTATGGGTGAGTCTTTTTTAGCTCAACTGCCTAATGTCGTATTAGCTATAGTTGTTCTTATAGTTTTTTGGGGAATCAACAGATTGCTCGGAAAGTTTCTTGATAGTTTTCTGGATAAATTAAGGCTAAGATTGTCATTATCAGAATTATTAAAGAAAATTACAAATATATCAATATGGGTTTTTGCCTCTTTGGTAGCAGCCACTATTATCTTTCCAAGTTTTACGCCTTCTAAAATCCTAACTATAGTAGGTTTAAGTTCTATTGCTATAGGTTTTGCATTTAAAGACATATTTGAAAACTTCCTAGCCGGTATATTGATATTGTTTAGAGAGCCCTTTGAAATTGGAGATTTTATTGAGTGTGAGGGGTTAGAGGGCACTGTGGAAGACATTACGATAAGAGACACTAATATCAGGAGAGTTGATGGTCAGAGAATAGTTGTACCAAACGCAATGCTCTTTAAAAATCCTATATATGTAAGAACAGATAAGGATATAAGGCGAATAACTATAATGTGTGGAATAGCATATGGAGAGGATATTGGAAGGGTTAGAGATGTAATAAGAAAAGCGGTAAAAGATGTTGATATAGTAAAAAAATCTCAAGAAGTTCAGATTTTTGCAGACAGTTTTGGTTCCAGCAGTATAGATTTTGAGGTAACCTGGTGGACAGGGTCAAGCCAGCTTGAAATCAGAGCTTCAAAAGATAAAGTAGTTGAAGCAGTCAAAAAAGCATTGGATCATGCTGGGATCGAAATTCCATTTCCCTACCGGACTCTTACTTTTAAAGAACCTATTAAGGTAAACGACAATACTCAGAGTTAGCAAACATCATATACGGACATTCAATTGACTGAACACCTTCTTATAGGACTTGCCTCAATAATATCTCTTGGTATAGGAGCACAGTGGCTTGCATGGCGCATAAGGCTTCCAGCAATACTGCTGCTTCTTGTAGCAGGATTTATAGCGGGACCTATAACAGGTTTTTTAGAACCCTATAAACTATTTGGAAATCTAGTTGCGCCAATAGTTTCTCTTGCTGTGGCGGTAATTCTCTTCGAGGGGGGTTTGAGCCTGAAATATTCCGAGTTCAGGGTGATAGGCAGTACTGTAACAAAGCTCGTAACCATAGGTGTTATAGTCTGCTGGACTGCAACTTCTGCCGCGTGTTATTACATTCTTGGTATGGATACAAAACTATCCCTTCTTCTCGGAGCAGTTCTGGTTGTAACTGGCCCTACGGTAATTGTTCCTCTGTTAAGGCATATAAGGCCCGAGGGAAAAGTCGGATCAATATTGAAATGGGAAGGCATAGTAATTGACCCCATTGGCGCCTCACTTGCTGTTCTTGTATTCACTGCGATGTTCGATGCACATAAAGGCGAGGTCGCTGCCGAGGTTGGTATTTCACTGCTCAAAACTTTAGTCATAGGAGTTTCCCTAGGTGTAATAGGTGCCGGTATAATAATAACGGTATTCAGATATCATCTCGTTCCGGATTTCCTGCATAATTCGCTTACGCTTACAGTAGCTATACTAATGCATACTGCTTCAAACCTTATGCAGCATGAGTCAGGTCTTTTTACCGTAACATTAATGGGAGTGCTTCTTGCAAATCAAAAATGGGTTGAAGTTAAGCATATCATAGCCTTCAAAGAGGATTTGAGGGTGCTGTTAATATCCAGCCTGTTTATAATCCTTGCAGCTTCTTTAGAGATAGAGAGTCTCAAACAAATACTTAATTTAAACAGCCTTTTATTTATATTAGTATTAATATTTTTAATAAGACCCTTAGCTGTTTTAATTTCAACATTTACAAGTGATATAACAAGAAATGAAAAGATATTTTTATCTTCTATAGCCCCCCGGGGAATAGTTGCTGCGGCTGTATCTTCGGTGTTTGCGCTTAAGCTTTCGGAGATTAACTATCCGGGACATGAAATGCTTGTGTCCATAACTTTTCTTGTAATCTCTTGTACTGTTGCAGTCTACGGTCTATCTGCTGTACACGTATCGAGAGCATTAAATCTTGCAAACCCTAATCCTCAGGGTGTTCTTATTGCTGGCGCACACAGATGGGTAAGGGAAATAGCTGCAATATTACAAGAAAAAGGATTTAAAGTTCTGCTGGTAGATACTAACAGAGACAATATTGTTAAGACAAGACAAAGAGGATTGAATACGGAATATATAAACATATTGGCTGAAGATATTGAAGATAAGATAGATCTGAATGGAATAGGCAGGTTTCTTGCTTTAACTCCAAATGATGAAGTTAATTCTCTTGCATCCATTCATTTTTCCGAAATATTTAGCATGTCGAAAGTCTATCAATTAACAGACGGATCTAATACAGAAAAAATTGGCATAGATGATGAAATCCCAAGAAGCTTAAAGGGAAGGATGCTCTTTAGTCAAGATGCAACATATGATCATATTACAAAACTTTTTAATGATGGATGGATTATAAAGAAAGCACAGATTACAGATGAATTTGATTTTCAGAAGTATAAAGATTACTATAATGGAAATCTCATTCCAATGTTCTTAGTGAGAGATAATACAGAATTGATTGTCTGTACAGCCGATGATCCACCTACTCCAAAATCAGAAGACATTATAATAGCTTTGGTCAATGATCAATCTGCTAACTAATAAAATCTAAACTTTAATTAGATTGGTTCATATATATTTTTTACAATACCTCTATTCCTTTTCAACTATGATATAATCTACATCGGAGAACGAATACCATCTTAGCTATGAATCAATATACGGAAAAATTAACTATTGGCAGGAAAGATAAAGTAGACTTTCCAAAGCTCAAGCTCTTTAATATTGATGCTAAGGTAGATACTGGTGCATATACTACTTCGATCCACTGCAGCACGATTGATTTAGTTAAAGAAAATAGTAAGAAGTATGTACGGTTTAAACTTCTTGACTCCACCCATCCTAAGTATCAAAAGAAAATTTTTAAACTTCCCGTATATAAAGAAAAGACCGTAAAAAACTCGTTTGGGGAATCGGAGCATAGGTTTTTAGTTAAAACCAAGATAAGACTCTTTGGTAAGGACAATGAAATAGAGCTCTCACTTACAAACAGAGAAAAAATGACTTATCCTGTACTAATCGGGAGGAAACTGCTTAGCAAAAATTTTATTGTAGATGTTAACAGATATAATTTATCTTACAGGCAAAAACGTAAGAACAAGGAGAAGAAATGAAAATAGCTATAATGTCGAGAGGGCCTAATCTCTACAGCACAAAAAGACTTGTCGAAGCGTGTAATGAGAGAGGGCACAAAACGGAAGTCTTGGATACAACAAAGTTCTCAATTAATGTTGAATCAGGAAATCCTAATTTATTATACCAAAATAAAAAGCTTGGACGTTATGATGCTGTTATCCCCAGAATTGGAGCTTCAATTACCTTTTTCGGAACCGCTGTGCTGAGGCAGTTTGAACAGATGGGACTTTACTGTCTTAACTCTTCATTGGGGGTAATTACTTCAAGGGATAAACTGAGATCAATACAACTGCTTGCAAAACATAATCTGGGTTTTCCTCAGACTATATTCGTTAAAAATAAGGAGATGATAATTCCTTCTATTGAAGAGCTAGGAGGCGCACCCGTAATTATCAAGCTTCTTGAAGGTACGCAGGGAATAGGAGTAATTCTTGCAGACACCAACAAAGTGGCAGAGGCTATTATTGAAACTCTACAAAGCACCAAGCAGAATGTTTTGGTACAAAGATTTGTAAAAGAAAGCAAGGGTGTAGACATAAGAGCTATAGTTGCTGGCAACAGGGTAATAGCCGCAATGCGCAGAAAAGCAAAAGGAGATGAATTCAGAAGCAACGTCCACCGAGGTGGTACTGTACAGAAAGTTAAGCTGGATGAAAAATTTGAAAGAACAGCCATTCGTGCTGCCCAGATTATGGGGCTTAATGTTGCAGGGGTGGATATGCTTGAAGGTAAGGATGGCCCTCAAATAATGGAGGTAAACTCCTCTCCTGGGCTTGAAGGTGTTGAGAAAGCCACCAAAATCGATGTAGCGGGTCAGATAGTAGAATTTTTGGAAGAGCAGGCGCTGTTTCCTGAACTAGATTTAAGACAGAGATTTACTTTAGATAAGGGTTATGGTGTAGCGGAGATACAGATTATTAAAAACTCTGATATCATCGGTAAACCCATAAAAGAAGCGGGTTTTAGGCAAAAAGATATTGTTATAATGAGCATTAACCGCAATAGCAAGATGATCTCTAATCCAAAATCAACCAGAGAGATTCTTAAAGGTGATACTCTGCTGTGTTTTGGCAAGCTTGAAAATATGAAATCTTTCATTCAGGAAAATCGTATAGAGAGTTAATTATGCCCCATACTTTTTCGATAAACGGCACTGATGTACAACTTGGTGAAAGTGCTCGCATTGATCTTAGGATTGCAAAACTTCCAACACACACTGTGATAGACCTCCCTGTTTATATTCGCAGGTCTCAAACAGACGGGCCGGTTCTTCTTATCACCGCAGGTCTTCACGGTGATGAACTTAACGGTGTAGAAATAATAAGGAGATTCATGTCAAGTGAAGATAGTATTCCTACTATTGGTACTCTTGTTGTAGTTCCTATCGTTAATGTATACGGGTTTTTAAACAATTCCCGTACCATGCCGGACGGAAGAGACTTAAACAGAAGCTTCCCCGGTAGCAAAGAAGGATCACTCGCAGGAAGAATTGCTTATACTTTAATGAATGTTGTATTGCCTCATGTGGATTATGGAGTGGACTTTCATACGGGGGCTGTCAATAAAAACTACCCTCAGATAAGATGTACATTTGATATAGAAAAAAATCTGGAATTGGCAAATGCATTCTCTCCTGCTTTCATTATAAATTCCAAATTAAGAGACGGTTCTTTTCGTAGAGAAGCTCAAAAACTGGGAAAGTCTATCTTAGTATTTGAAGGAGGGGAATCTCTTAGATTCGATGAAGTTTCAATTAAAGAAGGCATTGAGGGCATTAAAAGGTTGATGAGCTATCTTGGTATGAACAATAGTGTCTTTATGAGTAATAGAGAGAAGCTTATTATAAAACAAAGCTCGTGGACAAGAGCTACTCATTCAGGGCTTTACAGACCACTTGTAGAATATGGGGATGAAGTAAATAAAAATCAGGTTATCGCAACAATTACAGACCCATATGGAGAGACTGAATATAAACTGAAATCGCGTTTAGAAGGTTATGTGCTTGCTGTTAGAACCCTTCCTATAGTAAACCGTGGAGATGCAATTATGCATATTGGAACCACAAACTTAGATAAGGAGCACGACTGAAAATGTATCTGATTGCTGTTATTACTAGTATTAGTCTTATAGGCTCATTTCTCTGTTCTCTTATGGAAGCTGCTCTGTATTCCATGCCAAGGAGCAGGATAGAGAGTCTTAAGAGGGATGGTGATCCCGGGGGGATCAGGCTATCAAAACTAAGGGATAAAATAGACGAGCCAATAGCAGCTATTCTTACATTAAATACCGCTGTTAATGTTATGGGAGCTTCATGGGCTGGGGCTCTTGTTGCAACATATTATGGTGATAAATGGCTTGGGCTGTTTTCAGCAGGGTTTACTGCAGGAGTACTTTTTTTCAGTGAAATCATTCCTAAATCTTTGGGAGTTACTTATGCAAATACACTGGCTCCACAACTGTCTACATTAATTCAGTTTCTTGTAAAAATACTCATGCCTTTTGTAAAAATCAGTGTTTTTATAACAAGGCTTTGGGGTCAAAATTCTCATTTAAACATGCCTACGGAAGAAGATATCATTAGTCTTACTAGGTTAAGCAATCATGGTGGAGAGATATTGAAACAGGAAGCAAAATGGGTATCCAATGCGCTTAAATTAGATGACGTTTATGTAGAAGATATAATGACTCCCAAAAAGGTTGTATGTGCATTTGGAGAAGATACTATTCTAGACAAGATTGATCTTGATTCAGACCACTGGCGTTTTAGCCGTATACCTGTTTATAGTAAAGATAATGAGAATGAAATTGTTGGAATAGTAAGAAGGCAGGATATTTTCCAGAATCTTCTAAGGGGTAAAAAAGATCAGCGAATACACAATCTGATGATAGCCCCGGATTTTGTTTCTACCAATATGCTTCTTCATGAGCTTCTGGACAGGTTCTTAATAACACGCAGACACTTGTTCTGTGTGGAGGATAAAAGAGAACAGTATGTTGGCGTTGTGACGCTTGAAGACGTTTTAGAATTTCTTATAGGTGACGAGATTGTTGATGAACTCGACCTTCATGAAGACATGCAGGAATTAGCCAAGTCTAAAAAATCAGACTAACTATGTCAGACTCCCGATAATAAGGCTCGTTTATATGTATACTGTGTTTTGTGACGAATATTTCTGAATTGAACTAAAAATTTCTCCTCTTTATATATATAAAGTAAACACTATAGAGTATTGCCAATACAAGTACAATCCAGAAAATGTGTTCAAATACAGACGTAACTCCAGCTGTTAATCCTAGGAGCGCTGCGAGTATGGTAAGCCGTCTGTCATATTGAATTCCTGATATATATGTTCCAAGTGACAATAAAATGATAATAAAATAACCGGCATTACTACTCTTTAAATTGCCATAATTCACGAGCAGAAGAACTAGCAACACTGCAATAAGAAGACCTGCCCACTGGAGTAGCTGATTTTTAATAACATCTGTTTTCTTTTGACCTCTTTTATTTTCATATACCCAGCAGTAATAAATATTCACAATTGCAAATACAGGTACCATCACAAGCCAGTATTTCAATACGTGTTTGTTGGAATAACTGGTAACTGCAATTCCTATGATTGATAATATAATCAAAAATGCGAATAGATACTCTTCTAGGCTGAACAATTTTAATATGTTCTTCTCCGATTTATTCAGATTTGTCGGTGTTTTAAATTCTTCCATAATTATAAATTTTAACAGTTAAAATGATATTACAAAATGATGAACAGTTGAGTAAATATGATTTATTTAACTTAGGTGACAGTAGGAAAAATTATACATGGACTGGATATTTGAACCCCAGGCGTGGATTGCTATTTCAACCCTTACATTATTAGAGATTGTACTGGGTATAGATAACATTGTATTTATATCTATACTGGTTGGTAGACTGCCCGAAAAACTCAGACGGAAAGGAAGGATAATAGGACTTAGCCTTGCTATGATTACCCGTATCCTACTTCTTTTTACGCTGGATTGGATGATAAAACTGACAAAACCCATTTTAACGGTATTAAGCAATGACATCTCAGGAAGTGATAGAGGCTAAAAGGAAAACCGGGCCCTCAGGCGCATTTTTGAGAGTAGTTACACAGATTGTAATTATAGACATCGTTTTTTCTTTTGTCTCAGTAATCACAGCCATAGGAATAGCAAAGCACATTGAGGTAATGATAATAGCAATAGTTATTGCTATGGTAGTGATGATAGCCGCCGCAGGAGCGATAGGAGAATTTGTAGACAAACATCCTACAATAAAGATGCTTGCACTCAGTTTTCTAGTATTAATAGTAGTTGCGCTTATAGCCTACGGTCCGGACCTCCATATTCCAAAAGGTTATATATATTTTGCCATAGCTTTTTCTGTAGCTGTTGAAATGCTCAATATAAAAATAAAAGGCACGAGAAAATCCCCTCTTATACTATACAAAGACATAAAGTAGAATAAATTATGAAGTAATTATTTAACAATTTATGCACACGAAAAAGTAGTGACTTACAATCATTAAATAGATTAATGTTTGTGCAGTACCCTAGACGCTGCTCCAAAGGTAAGTTATTTAAACCAACACTTGATTATTGGCTTTAGTGTCCAGTTCATGGGCTTGTGGAAAGTAGCATTAAAAAACCTTATGTTTAATACAAAGACTGTTAAAATTACTATATAAGTTAATAAACCAATATTCGCTTCCATTAACATCTTCATCGACTGTGCGTAATCGATCGGGTTGTTTCTATGAGAATAGCATGAAATAAAAAGCAAGGGATAGCGCAACCCCTTTTTGGCAATTCAGGCCCTAAAGCCGATTAATCTGCGGCTAAAGGCTTTACAAACTATCAATGGTAATTAGATTACGCATATTAGAGTTCAGAGATAGGATGCTCATATCTTTAATGTCTAAGGACAAGGGGGTGATAACAATGGATAAAAATGCTTAAATAGAAAAGCTCGAAGCTACTATCAATGAGTGGAAAGCCAAAGCGGACGAACTAAAAGCAAAGGCAGATAAGTTGCAGGCCGATCAAAAGATCAAGTATGAAAAGCAGTCCGAAGAAATAAAGGCTAAGGTCGATGCCTTGAAGGTTAAACTCGAAGAATTGGAAAATTCAGGTGAACAGGCTTGGCACACGCTCAAAGAAGGTATTGATAGAGCAGTAGAAGATATCAGAAAATCTATCACATAGATTATCGTTTATGAGAAACTAATGTCCTATGAAAACTAGATTCATAAATTTATGGCACGCAGTAAGCTCCAGCTACTGGTTTATACCGACCATAATGGTCGTAAGTTCAATACTATTTTCCTTTGTGACAATCTACATAGATAAGAACGTTTTAAAAGAGGGGTGGTTAGAGCATTTCAGCTGGTTTTTCTCAACCGACCCAAATGGTGCTCGGGCGTTCTTGTCCACCGTGGCAGGTTCTATGATAACAGTTGCAGGGGTCGTGTTTTCGGTATCCATAGTCGCACTTACACTGGCCGCAGGACAGTTTGGACCTCGTATACTCATTAATTTCATGAGAGATACAGGCAACCAGATCGTCCTTGGCACGTTCATTGCTACTTTTGTTTATTGCCTGATTGTGCTAAGAACCATAGAGGGTGGCAATGATAACGCTTTTATCCCTAATCTATCAATAAGCTTCGCCGGCATCCTGGCAGTTTTGAGTATTGGAGTGCTTATATATTTCATACACCATGCTGCCTCCTCAATTCATGTCTCCAATCTGCTCACTCATATCAGCAGAGACTTGGAGAATACCATCGAGAGGCTCTGTCCCCTAAATCACGATAATAAAATATTGCAAAAGGACAAAAAATGGTGGCAGGCCTCAAAGGAAATCACAGATCACGTTAATTCCGAAAAGCATCCGATCAGAAGCACAGAGAGCGGATACATACAGGCTATAGATTACGAAGGAGTGTTCAACCTTGCCACACACAATAATCTGGCCATAGATGTTAAGAGTAAACCGGGCGATTTTATTATCAAAGACCAGGTGGTTGCAGAAGTGTTCTGCATGAATAATCTGGGAAATAGCAATAATAATATTATTATGAATCACTTCATTCTGGGGGAAAACAGGACTAACGAGCAGGATATAAGGTTTGTTATCGATCAGCTTGTTGAGATTGCCGTAAAGGCTCTGTCTCCCGGAGTGAATGATCCCTTCACCGCAATAATGTGTATCGACCGTCTTGTCTCGGCGCTGTGTTTATTGGCAGACCGGTCTTTGCCGGCAACCAGTATTTACGACGAGCAGAACTGCTTGAGGCTCATTCTAGAAAGAGATTCATTTGTAACCCTTGTTGATTCTGCGTTTACTAACATACGATACTATCTGGGATCAAATATCTCGGTTTCGAAGCGGATGCTCGAGGGTTTATATGTATTGATGCAAAGGGTTAATAATCATAGGGATAGGAAAGTTATTTTACAACATGCAAAGTTGGTAAGGGAATTTTATGAACACAATTCTACAATGCAATCGGATTTTGACGATATCGATGCAATATGTAGCAAAATAGAAGCAATGACATAATGTTTTTTCACAGTGTGTCCTGGCTGAGCCGGAGGCTTGAAAATGTAAGTAGCCCAGGACCGACTCAGAACTTTATCAAGATATGCAATAGTTTTCGAAATCTATTAAATCAGACTAAAAAATACACCGATCAGCTTAGATATCTATGTGACTCCTACTACTGTTTTTCCTCATATCTGTTACGTTTGCCAAACCATACAAAAAGCATAATTGCGAGTCCAAGCACCATGGCCGTAAGCAGACCTGACATCACTTCTGATATAAAATTGGAAGTATGTGCAAAATCAACTGGATTATTTCTGGGTGAGTAGCATGACATTAGTAGCAAACTATATGTAAAGGTAATGATTAATATCTTCATATAAAATTATATTAACAGATTCTGAAATATCACTGCAAACCCTAAAAACGCGAAAAACCCGACTACATCGGTAACCGTTGTCAGTATTATGCTTGAAGATTGTGCAGGGTCCTGACCAAGGGCTTTGAGTGTCAGTGGTATAAACGCGCCTGACAGTCCTGCAGCTACAAGGTTTACTATCATTGCAAGTCCTATTACTAGTCCTAAGTAAGGATTTCCTTTCCATAGCCATGCAATTAGAGCAGTTACAATTCCAATCACAAAACCATTTAACAGTCCAATTTTACCTTCCTTCAGTAGCATCTTTTTCGATTCCCTTGGAGATATCTCCCTCATAACAAGCCCTCTCATAACTACTGCAAGTGACTGTGAGCCTGCATTACCACCCTGCCCAGCAACAATAGGAAGAAATACTGCAAGCACAGTAATCTTAGCAATTATGCCTTCGAATAATGCAACTACACTTGCCGCAAGAAAAGCGGTAGCAAGGTTTATATGAAGCCAAGGCAATCTTTTTTTAAGAGAAAAAGAAAGTGGAGAAAAAGCCCGTTCATCACTGCCCACACCAAACATCTTCAAAATGTCTTCCGAGGCCTCTTCCTGAGCCTGGTTAATTAGTTGATCAGCCTTTACTATTCCAAGCAGGTGATTTTCGGCATCCACAACCGGAGCTGCGAAATATTTCCTGCTGGATAGCTCATTTGCCGCGTCTTCTCTTTGCATAAACGCATCAATAGTAAACACGCTTTTAATCATGATTGATTCAAGTGGGTCATGATCGTCCCCTACCAAGAGGTCTCTCATGTTTAATATTCCCACCAGATGATTCTCAGAATCAACTACATAAACATACGAAGCAGGAGGTGCTTTTGATCTTGAACGCTCTTTTATTCTGTTAACGGCATCGATGGTTTTTATGTTATTTCTGAATGCAAGAAAGTCTGTAGACATTATGCTTCCCACACTTCCTCTGGGATATGTAAGCAGTTCCTGTATCTGTTTTTTGTTTTTATCACTTAAATGTTCTAAGAGTTTTAGTCGCAGTTCTTCTTTAATATCAAGAAAAATCATAGCGCCCTGCTGAGGATCAAGATGTTCTACAATTTCTTTTAGCGTTTCAGGTGGAACTGCTTCCAAAAGGTCGGAGGCAAAATCAACCTGGAGATGCTTAAAAATTTTTGCGGCTATTGATGGCGGGAGTTCTGTCAAAACCCTCACAGCCTCTGATCTGTCCATGGTCTCGAGCGCATGGGTTGCGGTAAGGGGATCATAATCGAAGAACTTACTTACAAATGGGACTAACTGGCTATTTGGTTCCATTATTAATTTCCTCCTTATGATTCTGTTTGCTTGACTGCTCTTTGTTTATAAATGTTATATTTATGTTAGTCGGCTGAATTTTTTCAAGTACTAAATCTTTAGGAACCAATACATCAGTTTTAGAAATAGATACTGAGTTTCTTCCTTCTACCGCATCTGGAAGCCGGATAAATAGTTTAACATCATCATTGTTTGAAAAAAAGAAATCCTTCCTTGACCCTGCCAAAACTACATTAATGCTTTCAGGGTAGACAGAATCAATCTTCATTTCTGAAGGTGCTACTATATTTTTTACCGGAACTTTGAAACTTCTGTACTCAAGCCTTGATTCATGAACAAATACAAACCACAGAAGTACAGACACAAAAATAGCTATAGCTTTATCTTTGTAGTGTTTCTTAAAGAAATCCTTCCACTTTGATGATGTTACATCAGGGCTTAATTCTGTATAGTAATTCTGTAAGTATTGTCTTAACTGTTCTCCGGAAATTTTTGTAAGCTTTCCGTCCCTTGCAAGTGATATCTCCCCGCGCTCTTCAGACACTACTAAGCAGATTGCATCCGTATTCTCTGCGAGTCCAAGAGCGGCTGCATGACGAGTACCACGTTTTTGAAGCTGACTGAAATTTTGAGATAATGGAAGGTGACAGGAAAATTTTGCGACCCTATCTTTCTCTATAACAACTGCTCCGTCGTGTCCGTTTGAGTGGGGATCAAATAGGCTGTCTAACAATTCTTCACTAAGTATTCCGTTTAGTTCTGTTCCGCCGTCTAAAAAACCTTGTATATTATCTTTGGCAGGAAGTACTACTAGTGCGCCTATTTTTTTCTTTGCAAAGTCTATAAGTGATTCTGATATTATATGTACGTTTGACTGAAACTCACTTTCAATCTTTTCTCTTCTCAGTGCGGGGTTAAAACTCCAGAGCGCTACGTGTTCGAAAAGCTGTCTGAGTTCCTTTTGAAAAATTATAAGTATTGCAAGAAGAATTACAGCAAAAAAGGCCTGCAATATTTGTGCTGTTAATATCAGATTAAACTGTTGAGATAGTAAATAAAAAGCACCAATAATAAGAATTCCTGTAAGAATGAAACGGGCTTGAGTTCTCTTTAGCCAGACAAGAAGGGAATAGATAATAAATGACATGATCAGCATATCGGCTAAGCCTGCAATGCCAACCTGACTTACAACATCTGCCAAAACTGATTTAATATCTACAATATACCTCTATTTTCAACTTCAGAAGATAATCTATATTGTAAGAAATTAATGTTATAATAACAATAGCAATTATTTGTAATCTTTATCTAGTCAAAATTCAATGAACTTTTAAGTTTTTCTTTTTTGTAGAGGTTCAGCACTCCATAAATATCTTTTTTTATATTAAAATGATCTACAATTATATCTCCCAGTTCATCCAGTATATCGTCTAAATACAGATCATCTATCGCATCTTCATCTTCAATGCTGTAGTCCAGTTTTAAATCAATGTCTATTTTAGGCATCTGCGCTCTTTTATGTAATTTATCAATTAACTCAAATAAAAGTTATAATTTCTAAAATATACATTAATCTAATAAAGTCTAGGGAGCTAAAATGATATATCAATTAATTATTTCTATAGCTGTTGCAATAGTTTTTTTTATCTTTAGAAAACTGTTAAATAAGGTCATTAAGAATATTTCTGAGAAGTATGAATATACAACTGAAAGAGCGTTCCTTATCAAGAAATTAAATACTACGGTCTGTGCAACACTATACATGCTTATTTTAATATTGATTTGGGGAGTCAGCATTAAAGGGCTGTCTGTATATTTTGCAAGCTTCTTTGCAATTGCAGGTATTGCGCTTTTTGCCGCCTGGTCGGTTCTTTCAAATGTAACGTCTGCAGTAATTTTATTTTTTGAATACCCAATAAAGGCCGGAACAAAGCTCAAAATACAAGACGGTGATAATACGATTGAAGGAGAAGTCATAAATCTTTCACTGTTTAATATAGAGATTAAAACCAGGTCAGGTGTGGTTTATTATCCAAATAATCTTGCAATTCAGAAAGCTATTATTAAAAAGGTAAGATAGTTTAACTACTAGATAAAAAAACGGCGATATTTTATCTATATTTTAGATTAATATCGATCTAAAAAAGTGATAACGTTTTCTATGAATATTCTAATAATGAATTACAAATTAACAGTAATTAGTGTAATTGGTTGTACTTGTTGCTAATTGTCAGCATTAGATTATCTAATGTTTATAGGTGTTTAGCTCTATCATTATTTTCGGATTTCTAATCCGTAGGTCAGAGGTTCGAATCCCCTCGGGCGCGGAATCTTATTTAATAATTACAGAGAGTTACATATGTCATGCAATCAATTTACACCAACCTTTTTAATGATTGATTAATTCTCAAATTGTGCGACCTGTAACATATAAAATCTAAACTCAATTAATTTATCGTCCAACGGATTTTAGTCCATTGGTTAGAGATTCAAGTCCTTTAAGTGGAACAATATTATTAAATGATTACAGATAGTTACAGAATTTGATCAATATAGTTTTCAAATCCCCTCTAAGAATTTTCTAAGAATGAAATTGAAAGACACCTAATAAATTGCAATTGTACGATGTTGCACTGATCCCATTAGTATAGAGAGAACACCGGATCAAAATTTTGATGTCTCTTAAAGCAAATTAAAGAATATGAATGAATTTTTCTTTCCATAAATTAAGAAAATGTGCAAATCTTATCCTATAGCAATTTTCGTAGCTTGACAGCATTACATGAACACCGTCAATAAGAGAAACTAATGCATGAATCTTTATTCTATTGCTTTTAATTAAATAATTAAACGCAAATCATCAAAGTAATAAATGGATAATTTATTACTCCAATTATCTTAGCCATCTTGGCCAGTTTTACCCTGCCAACTGTTCCATTTCCAAGATCTAAATGCTATAGCAAGCAAAAGAAAATAACCCAATAATGTTCCAAATATTATCATAAAATCGACAGCGATAAACCAAGGGTGTGTAAGTTCAGTGGCGTCATCAAAATACATCGATGGAATAATTCGAAAAATGATCAATGCAACTGCCGTTGATGCCAACATCCACCATGCAGCTATGAGTAAGTGCCAGTTTTCTTTATGCCTTTTTATTGTTCTAGTTATACCATCAGTCTCAGTCTGTCGTATTCTGTCGGCAATTAATCTTTCAAGTCCCATTATATAAGTGGACTGATTTATGGTTATTAAAATATTAATAGAAGCTATAATATATTGAGGTATTCCAGATAGTAATGATTCCACTTATATTTCCTTGTGTTTAATAATGTTATTCCAGAAATATACCTATGTTTAGTTAATTATAACAAGCTTAATATATGTGATGATAAAAAAAGTCTTAGATATAGTAAAACCTTTCATTTAATTATTTACTCTCTATTATTTCATTAAATAATCTTAAATATCCAGGATATTAAATAGCAGATGAGAATTAAACTTAAATATATATAAAATTTACAGAGATAATATGGAAATATACAAAATTAATTAAGATTAGATTAGTTATGTAGAAAACTGCTTAAAAGTGTACTCATATCAGAATCTGCGATTTTTTCTAATGCACGCTTTTCAATCTGTCTTATTCTTTCCCTGGTAAGGTCAAACCTTTTACCAATTTCATCAAGCGTATAAGTACTCTCCTTGTCTATTCCAAACCTGAGCCTTATTATTTCTTCCTCTCTAGAGGTAAGTATAGTAAACGATTCCCTTAGCCTCTTAATAAGGACCACCCATAGCCATCAGTGAATCAGGCGCTAGTGAGCCGTCATCCGCAACACAATCAAGCAGTGTTGACTTTTCTCCATCTAATATAGGTCTATCTAACCTCACAATATTAATAAGAGGAATTATAAATATGGGGAGCATAATTAACCCATTTTCTAATTGCTTAAATTTGCTTTACCCATCTACTCCGTGGTCTCTATAATGAGTCTATACTCTCTCTTAATACTCCACGCCCTTCGTCAGGCTTGATAACCGCCCCGTTAGAAACACCTTAGCAACAATCTAGGTCAGCAGTGTCCATTGCGCTATCCCTGATTGGAATTCTATTTGCTAGTCTAGTTGTTACCCCTCTTACTTGTAGTTGGCGTTCTGAGTAAGGTTCTAAGCAAAGGTTATTTGTGCCAACTCGTAGGTTTTCCCTCCGAATGTACTGTACTGGAGTCACTCTTGTTCTACAAGTCTGCACGAGCTTGCCACTGGTGTTCTCAAGAAGATTGGGCATCCGAGAAAATACTAAAACAGACGGTTTGTCTATTACTTACAAGATTTCCCCTTTGGTCCCCCTCCTCTACATTTATTGGTGCAGCAATCTGCGTCACTAGAGCAAGAGCCACCAACAGCTGTACAGCCATCACAGCTTGAATCGTCGTAACTGCAACCTGTTAGCGCGTCACAAGTGTCATCTGTACAGGCAATGCCATCATCACAGCTTATCTGATCGTTACTGCAACCTGTTAGCGCGTCACAAGTGTCATCTGTACAGGCGTTGCCATCATCACAGCTTATCTGATCGTTACTGCAACCTGTTAGCGCGTCACAAGTGTCAACTGTGCATGCATTGCCGTCATCACAACCAATTGTATCGTTACTGCACGCACCTGTTCCCGGGTCACAGCTATCATCAGTACACGCATCACCATCATCGCAGTCGACGGGTGTTCCTGCCTGACAGCTACCGTCAACACATGTCTCAGAGCCGTTACATTCATCTAAATCAACACAATCAGCATCACCAGAACATTCATCGGGTTGCGGATTAATAGCATTTGTACCGTCATCACAAGTAATGCCAAAACGATTGAATACATTATTTATATCATTGGCAATAGTGTGACTAGAGCTACCTGCAAATAGCAGACCTACTGGGTCATTATTGCTATCATCAGTAACTATTAAAGAACCGGAGTCTCCGCCTGCACTGAAATCCCCGGGTGTTATTACAATTTGATCTACATAATTTGCAGGTTTACTGCAACTAAAACAAAAAGGCCCATTACATTGGTAGCAAACAATAACTTCAGCATTTATTGCATCAACTTGTCCATATGTTAATTTTGTAGTTCTACCATATTTTTTGACACTCATATCTACAGCTATGTCTTCTGTTGCGATCGCCGTAGAGCTTGGAGTACCATAACCATCGTCAGATGGAGTGGCATTATCCAGATCATCTGTGGATGATATAGCTATTGCGGCATCAATTTTATTATTGCTACCATCAAAATAAATCTCTTGATAATCATGTAGAATTCCTATTAGGTCTTCTGGGTTACTACCCCCATCATAAGTGCCTGGTTGGATTACATTGTCTCCTATACTAGCGTCATTACTATTTGCATAAACGTGGTTATTGCTGAGAGCAAATACATCAGTATTAGTGTCGTCTGTAGACCTAGCCCTGCATCCAATAGTGCCTGCTGTTATATCGGGGTGTCCAGTAGATACACCTATAGGCACAGGTCTTGGTAATCTATCTGTAGTATCAGTATGTGCTATAAACATCCCCGTTACCTCTACTTCTACAGGGAAACCTTCCAAATTTTGTGGTATGTTTTTGAACTGACTAGTGAGAGTAAAAACTTTTATAACAGGATCTCCATTTTCATCAAGACCAACAGCTGTTCCTACAACTTCGGGGTTGTTAAACAAACTGGGTGTATGAACTTCCTGCACTTCCATTGCTTTTTCAATACCAGGTGGTTGTTCGGGTGGGTCTGCTACAGCATGATCATTTCCATTCACAATAAGAAAAATCAGTAAAGGCAGTAAAACAATAAGGATAAATACTTTGCTTAGGTTTTTTAATTTATTGTTTTTCATTTAAGTTTCCCCCACTAACCTAAAGAAAAGATTTATTCAAATAATGCTATATTTTAATTTAAAAAGTAAGTAATATCAAGGATTTTAACAGAAAATAGTTTTGAATAGACCATAGTATTATTGATATAAATTACGTTTTTTATTATAATTTGTATAACCTAAACGAAAAGGCGAACTGCTAGAAATAGTAGGAAGCAAAGCCAGCTACCTAAGGTTAGAGATGACTAAGGCGTATGGGTTGCCTGACCTTCGCCCCTATAATAGGTCCATGTTTTAAGTTAGGATTTTAGGAACTAAACCCTA